>Ga0070717_10002894_pt1 | contig 12190 bp, 10 predicted proteins | sample LARL113metaG_FD_71366 | JGI IMG/M metagenome (GOLD analysis project Ga0070717, IMG submission 71366) | Corn, switchgrass and miscanthus rhizosphere microbial communities from Kellogg Biological Station, Michigan, USA - LAR L11-3 metaG | ecosystem: Host-associated > Plants > Roots > Rhizosphere ...
ATGGCGATCGGACGCACATTTAAGGAAGCGCTGCAAAAAGCATTGCGCAGCCTCGAGATCAAGCGCTTCGGTTTGTTAGGCGATGGCGCGGATAAACACGTCGATCTTGAAACGTTGCGGCTGAAGCTCGCGGTTCCGAATGCCGAGCGGATTTTTTACCTCGCGCAAGCGTTCGAGGACGGCGTGTCGATCGAAGAGGTTTATGACCTGACGAAGATCGACAAATGGTTTTTGCGAAATGTAGCGGATGTTGTGACGGAAGATCGCCGTCTCCGGCTATCATGGCAAACACCCGTCCCGGTTGTTGAGCGGCCCGACCGACAGGCCGGAGGCCCATCTACCATAACAGGCGAGACGCCTATTTTCCGTGGCTTGGATGAACACGGCGATCTCAAAATAACTCGGCGCCGCCTGCCGCACTGGGAACAAGAAGGAGCAACGTATTTCGTGACTTTCCGGCTTGCCGATTCGGTGCCAAATGCACTGCTGAACCAGTGGCGAGACGAATTAGAGGTCTGGTTGAAATTTCACCCCGCGCCGTGGGATTACAGAACTGCGCGCGAATACGAATCGCGTTTCATTGAGGGCCCGGAAAAATGGTCGGACGAAGGTCACGGTGAATGCGTGCTGCGCAATGCGCGCGCGGCAGAAATCGTTGCGGATACGCTAAAACATTTTCAAGGCGAACGTTACTGGCTCGACGCCTTCGCCGTCATGCCAAACCACGTGCATGCGATCGTTCAGCCAAAGTCCGGGCATTCGGTCTCCGATATTTTGCATTCCTGGAAAAGTTTTTCGGCACACACAATCAACAGCGCACTCAATCGAAAGGGCGACTTGTGGATTGAAGAGAGTGACGACCGAATCGTCCGGGACTGGGATGCACTGGCACGTTATCGCGAATACATCGCAGCCAATCCGAAAAAGGCGAAGCTGCGTCCGCTGGAATTTATTTTGTCGCCGGGCGACGTGCTCCAGCACCAAGAAAGCGCCGAGGGGAAGACAGGCGTCCCGCCTGTCAGGGAAGACGGGCGTCTCGCCTGTCCAGAGGGAAAGGAACGACAGGCCGGAGGCCTGTCTGGCATGACGGCCGGGACGGCTGTCTTCCAGGCGCTGCTCCGCGCAAAGAAGCTCGGATTTTCCGATCGACAACTGGCGTTCTCCTTTGGCAGCAGCGAAAAGGACATTCGCGCTTATCGAAGATCGGCGGGCATTCTTCCCACTTATCGCCTGGTGGATACCTGCGCGGCGGAATTTGAAGCATACACGCCTTACTATTATTCGACCTACGGCGACGAGAACGAGCGCCGCGAAAGCGGCAAGCGCAAAGTTATGATCCTGGGCGGCGGGCCGAACCGCATCGGTCAAGGAATTGAGTTCGATTACTGCTGCGTCCACGCGGCGTTCGCGTTGCGCGAGCTCGGGTTCGAAACCATCATGGTGAACTCAAATCCGGAAACGGTTTCAACTGATTACGACACGAGCGACAAACTTTACTTCGAACCGCTCACGCTCGAGGACGTCCTCAACATTTACGATCAGGAGAAGCCCGAGGGCGTGGTCGTGCAGTTTGGCGGACAAACGCCCTTGAATCTCGCTGACGGATTGAAAGCGGCCGGCGTTCCGATCCTCGGAACGCAACCGGAGAGCATCGAAACGGCGGAAGATCGACAATTGTTCGCCGCGATGCTCGACAAGCTCGGTCTGCGGCAAACGCCGAGCGGGTCGGCTGTCAGCACCGATGAAGCAGTTAAGATCGCGAGCAAAATTGGCTATCCTGTGGTCGTTAGGCCATCGTTCGTGCTTGGTGGCCGCGCAATGGAGTTGGTCTACAACGAAGAGGATTTGCGGCGCTACATGGCGAGCGCGATTGAAGTCACCCCAGATCGGCCCGTGCTGGTTGATCGCTTTCTCGAAGACGCAGTCGAGGTCGACGTCGATTGCATTTCCGATGGCGAGACAACCGTGATCGGCGCAATCATGGAACACATCGAGGAAGCAGGCATCCACAGCGGCGACAGCGCGTGTGTGATCCCGAGCTTTTCACTTCCCCAAAAAGTGCTCGATGAAATTTCCGCCGCAACGAAAGCGATGGCGCGCGAATTGAATGTGCGCGGTTTGATGAATGTTCAATTCGCGGTCAAAGCCGAGGATGTTCACGTGCTGGAGGTCAATCCGCGCGCGTCCCGCACCGTGCCGTTCGTGAGCAAGGCCATCGGGGTTCCTCTGGCGAAACTGGCGGCGAAAGTAATGGCGGGAAAAACTTTGCGCGAGCTCCGCTTCACGAAAGAGATCGTGCCGAAACATTATTCGGTGAAGGAAGCGGTCTTTCCGTTTCTGCGCTATCAAGGCGTTGACATCTCGTTAGGCCCGGAGATGAAATCAACCGGCGAAGTGATGGGAATGGATTTCGATCTTGGCCTGGCTTACGCCAAATCGCAGATGGCTGCGCCGCCCTCCCTGCCGACGAAAGGAAACGCTTTTATCAGCGTGAAAGACAGTGACAAGGAAGCGGTCATCCCCGTGGCACGCGAATTTGTAAAGCTTGGCTTCGGGGTCTTTGCCACAAGTGGAACGGCCGCGACTCTGACCAAAGCAAAAGTCAAAGTGAAAAAGGTTTTCAAACTCCACGAAGGCCGGCCAAACGTGCTCGACCGCATCAAAAACGGCGACATCAATTTCATTATCAACACGCCAAGCGGAAAAATTCCGCGTGAACACGAGGTCATGATCCGCAACGCCGCGCTCGCTCAGAAAATTCCAATCATGACGACAGTGCGCGCTGCCCAAGCGAGCGCGAACGGAATTCGCTCGCTCCAGAAAAGCAAACTGTCTGTGCGCAGTTTGCAGGAATACCACGCGGCAGAATCCAAGCAAACGTTCAACGTCCAAAGCCCAACGCTCACCGCTCAATCAAATGACCAAGGCGCAGCGCGCGATTCTGCATTGGACGTTGGACGTTGAACGTTGGGCGTTGAACGTTGGGCGTTGAACGTTACCCTCACCGGATGAAACTGACATTGTTGTGCTGTGCCTTGTGCCTAGCCGTTGGCATGCAAGATGTCCGCAGCGAGGACAAGACAAAACCTATGAATCCAAGTGCAAACGAAGTGGCCGTGATCAAAACGAGCGAAGGCGACATGGTCGTGCAGTTCTGGAACGACGCGGCGCCAAACACTATTGAAAATTTCAAGAAGCTCGCCCGGGCCGGATTTTACAACGGCACAATTTTTCACCGCATCGTGAAGCGATTCATGATCCAGGGCGGCGACCCGTTGTCGAAGGACCCCAACAAGGAAAATCTCTACGGAACGGGCGGCCCAGGTTACAAAATCAAAGCCGAGTTTAACGATCATCTGCATGAGCGCGGCGTAATTTCCATGGCGCGCGAACCGGACCCGGACTCGGCCGGCTCACAATTTTTCGTCTGTCTCGCGCCTGTGCCGCGGCTCGATCATCAATACACGACGTTCGGCAGGGTAATCAAAGGTAACGACGCACTGGAGAAAATCGGCGACACACCGGTGGAAATGGCGCACGGCGAAATGAGTAAGCCGACCAAACGAGTTGTGATCAACAAGATCGACATCGTACCGGCGGACTCGGTGAAGTGATTTAACGTCGCGCGAAAAGTTGTGATAAGTGAATAGTGATCGGTGAATGGACTCAATTCAAGAGTCACTGATCACTATTCACCGTCGAAAATGTCGAACCGTTCGGAAACAAAAATAGCGCTTGTGCAGATGCAGTGCGGCGCGGACCCGGAGAAGAACTTTGGTCGCGCGATCGAATTCATCCGCGATGCGGCGAAGCAAGGTGCCGAGATCGTTTGCCTGCCGGAGCTTTTCCGCTCCCAATATTTCTGCCAAACGGAGGACCACGGCAATTTCAAGCTGGCCGAGGAAATTCCCGGAAGATCGACATCACTACTCGGCAATGTTGCGCGAAAACTTGGTGTGGTCATGGTCGCCTCATTGTTCGAGAGACGCAGCGCGGGCGTGTATCACAACACGGCGGCAATCATCGACGCGGACGGCAAGTTGTTGGGCAAGTATCGCAAGATGCACATTCCTGACGATCCGCTTTATCACGAAAAATTTTATTTTACGCCGGGCGATCTCGGCTTTCAGGCGTGGGACACGCAGCGCGGCAAGATCGGCGTCTGCGTTTGCTGGGACCAGTGGTATCCGGAGGCCGCCCGATTGACCGCGCTGCGTGGCGCAGAAATTATTTTTTATCCGACGGCGATCGGCTGGCATCCGCGCGAGAAAAGAAAATTCGGCGTCGCGCAACATTCGGCGTGGGAGACGATTCAGCGCAGCCACGCAATCGCGAACGGTTGTTATGTTGCCGCGGCCAATCGCGTAGGCCACGAAAAACCGGCCGGCGGCGATGGGATCGAATTTTGGGGGCAAAGCTTCGTCTGCGGGCCCAACGGGGAGATTATCGCGAAGGGAACCGTCGATCGCGAAGAGATCGTGACTGCGGAAATCGACTGGAGTGCGGTAGATCGACATCGAACGCATTGGCCATTTCTGCGAGATCGGAGAGTGGACGCTTACCGTGGACTCGAGCAACGACTGCTCGATTCCTAGTTTCATTTTCGGCCGAAGCGCCCTACCGTTACGCCATGAAAACAATCGTTATTTCGCTAGCAGCTTTGTGTGCGCTCGCGGCGTTCGCGCAAGCGCAGGATGTGACGAAGGCGACCGCGACTTTGGAGTCAAAATCAGGAAGCCAGGTCACTGGCACGGTCACGTTCGCAATGAAAGGCGACGAAGTGCAAGTGGTGGCCGATGTTCAAAACCTCAAACCGGGCAAACATGGCTTCCATATTCACGAAAAAGGGGATTGCTCATCGCCCGATGCCTCGTCAGCCGGCGGGCATTTCAATCCGATGCATCAGCATCATGGCGGGCCGAACACGCACGAGCGTCACGTCGGCGATTTCGGCAACATTGAAGTCGACGCTTCCGGCAATGGGCACCTCGTTTGGAAAGGGAAACTGGATCTGAGCGGCCCAAATTCGATCATCGGAAAATCGGTGGTCGTGCATGAAAAAGCGGACGACTTGAAAACCGATCCGGCGGGTAATTCCGGCGCGCGCATCGCGTGCGGAGTCATTGAAGCGGCGAAATAATATTCGCATTCGACCGGTTCGACCAAGCTCTTGCCAGATCGCAGTTTCGCAAGATCGACGTGCAACTGATGACGCTGACCGAAATTCGCCGGGCCGCGCAGACCGACCCGGTTACGGCGCGTGCTCATGTGCAGGTGGAAAGCGCTGCGCCGAGATTGACGCGCGAGCAACAGCCGTATTGTGAGCTGGTGCTGGTGGATGCGTGCGATCGCATGACGCTCCGTGTGTGGAGCGATCACCCGGCCTACAAAACGTGCAGCGCGCTGGCCGGTGAAGAATTCATCGAGCTCACCGCCGAATTTCATCAGCACTCGCAGTTCGGATTGGAAGCACGGAAGTGGACAGTGCGCCCTTTAACGGAGCAGGAAAAGGGCGACCTCCTGCAAGGCCCGGCCGATCTGCGCGCGAAACAGGCGGCCGATTGGGAGTTCGTTAGGCAAAGTATCACGGCAATTGTCGATCCTCGTCTGCGGGCATTGTGTGAAACGTTTGTTAACGAATGGGGAGACCGGTTTCGGCGCACTGCCGCCGCGCGCAATTATCATCACGCGCGGCGCGGCGGACTCGTCGAGCACACTGCACAAATGATGCGCGTGGCAAAAGCAATCGGGCCCTTATATCCCCAGTTGAACCTCGATCTTTTGCTCGCCGGCATTTTGTTTCACGACTCCGGGAAACTCTGGGAAAACCAGTTGCCGGAAAACGGCTTCATTATGGGCTACGATGAGCGGGGCGAATTGATCGGGCACATTTCTATCGGCCTGGAGCTGGTGAATTCGCTCTGGCGAAAACTCAGCGCCGAAAATTCCGCGGCCTGGAAAAACTTTTGTCCGCTGTCAGAGGATGTCCGCATGCACCTTCTGCATCTTGTCGGTTCGCATCACGGCGAAATGCAATTCGGTTCGCCCATTTTCCCAAAAACGCCGGAGGCGATGGTACTCCATTACATCGACAATCTTGACGCCCGCCTGGAAATGTTCGCCGCCGGATACGCGACCGCGAAACCACTGGCCGCACGAATTTTCGATCGCGTTCGGCCGTTGCCGGGAAATTTGGTCAAATCGCTGGAGAAATTTCAGCAATCAGCGGTAGCCACAAAGAAGGAAGATCAGTTGCTCTAATTCTGGGTAGCGCACGTGTCTCGCGTGCTGGCAATGGCGTCCTCGCCCATTGCGAACTCTTAAAAAGATCGTTTCGGCGAGACGCCGAAACCAGCACGCGAGACGCGTGCGCTACCCAATCCGCCGCCTGACCTCCGCGAGATAGGTTTGGTCGATTTCGAAGCCGATAAACCTTTGCACACCGCACCGTTGCGCGGCGACCGCGGAATTTCCGATACCCAGAAAGGGATCGAGCATCGTGTGCACGCGTGAAATGCCGTGCAACTTGACGCACCATTCAGCAAGCTGGATCGGAAACGTTGCGGGATGGGGACGTTCTTTGACGCGACTCTGGATAGTTTCGTATGGAACGAACCAGGTATTGCCGCGGCAACGCAGATCGCGGCCAAGCGTATGCGACCAGCGCGCAATATTGCTCTTGTGCTGGTACGGAACACCCAGAGCGAGGCGGTCAAGCTCGACGCGCCCTGACCTAGTGAAATGGAAAATGTATTCGTGGCAATCGTTCAAGAATCGCGGCGAACTGATCGGTTTGAAATGCCCGTGTGTTCGATCCTCAATGGCAATCGATTTGATCCAATGGATCGTGTTTTGCAGAACGAACAGCTGTCGCAACTCGAAAACGATTTCGTGCGGCAGCATCGGATTCGACGGGGCCGAGCCGATGTTAAGAAAGAATGAACCGCAGGGTTTCAAAACTCGCCGAACTTGCGCCCCCCATTGGCCGCACCACTGCAAATACGATCGTCGATCTTGGCGGTCGGAAAATTTTCCGTAGCGAACGCCGAGATTATAAGGCGGCGACGTCACGACGAGATCGACATGTTCGTTAGGCAACTTCGCCATGCCCGCGATGCAATCTTTTAGCTGGAAATCGAACTCAGTTACGAACATCAATCTGTAATAGGCACCGTCAGCAAAAAGTACAACCGAGATGTTCCTACATCTGGGGAGCACAGTCTGCCAGCCTGTAGCATTCGGCCTCTGGCCGAATCCATCCGTGTAGGCGCATACACGATAAGGTCGCCAAGCGGTTTGCGGCAAGCTGCCGCGAACTACAGGCCAGCGGCCCGTGCTCCCCAGATGCAGCCAGATTCGCATGCACCCGTCAATTCGTTTATCTTTTCCGCGGTGGCAGACAAACCTTCCAAGCTCAAAATCGCCGACCGCGAGTTCACCTCGCGCCTGCTCGTGGGAACAGGAAAATTTTCCTCCAATGAAATCATGCGCGACGCACTGATTGCGAGCGGAACCGAAATCGTCACGGTTGCGCTGCGGCGGGCCGATCTTTCCGGCAAGCACGATCCCTTCGCCAACATTTTGGATTTTATCGACCCGAAAAGATTTCTTTTGCTTCCGAACACGAGCGGCGCGCGCAATGCCGAGGAAGCGGTGCGGCTGGCGCGACTCGCCGCGGCGGCGGGATTACCCACGTGGGTGAAGCTCGAGATCCATCCCGATCCTCGCTATTTGCTCCCCGATCCCGTCGAAACCTTGGCAGCCGCCGAAATTTTAGTGAAGGAGCGATTCACTGTCTTGCCGTATATCAATGCCGATCCCGTTCTGGCGAAGCGGTTGCAAGATATTGGTACCGCGACGGTGATGCCGCTCGGTTCGCCCATCGGCAGCAATCGTGGAATCGAAACTCGGCCGCAAATTGAGATCATCATCGAGCAGGCGACCGTCCCAGTGGTTGTTGATGCCGGACTCGGCGCGCCAAGTCAGGCGGCAGAAGCGATGGAGATGGGTGCCGACGCGGTACTCGTCAACACAGCAATCGCAATTGCTTCCGATCCAGTCCGTATGGCGCAAGCGTTTCGTAAAGCAATCGAGGCCGGACGCGAAGCGCGCGAAATTGGGCTTGCCGAAAAATTAGCTACGGCCGCGGCAACAAGCCCCCTCACTGGACTTTTTTCGCGCCGTTCGTAACTAGCTCATCCTCAAATCTCGCTCTCGTTAGCGAGGCGCACGCCCGCGTCATTATAAAATTCGATTTGGCGTCCACCGAGGCGGCGCACTACGCCCCAGCCATGCTCAGCAGCGAATTCCCGAAGCTGAGCGTCAGTCATTGAATGAACTAGCCGAAGCTCGGCCGGATGTATGATGAAAATCTCCGGTTTGACCGCGAGTCGGGCCGATATTTTCTCGACCAACGGTCGCAGCTGTTCATTCATACGCGATGCCGATCTAACGTCCGTGCGCGATGGGTGAAGCGGAAGTTTTTGGACGCGGCTGAACTGGCGGCGGCGGCGGCGGCTTCGACTTGCGATTGAGTCTCTCGCCCAGTGCAATGTGCGCCTTGCGCGAAGGCGCTGGTCCTTTAGCTGTCGGTTTTTCCATGTCGATCTAGATTGTCGACCTATGAAAGAACTCACGCAATTGGCGCGCGCAAATTTCATCAGCTAAGTTTAGCGGATGTTTTCGGAAACGATCGAGCTGCGCGGCCACATCATCGATTCACTCATCTTGCCCAAGGTGCTGGATCAAATCCTCACCCGCGGGGCCAACTTCAAAATTGGCGAGATAAAGATTGGGGAAAAGCGCGCCGACCAAAGTTTCGCACGCATCGAAGTGTCGGCCGAAACGAGTGAGGCGCTCGACGAATTGATCCTGCGGTTGCGACAACATGGCGCCGAAGTTGTGGAGCGCGTCAATGTGCAACTGGCGCCAGCGCCGGCAGACGGCGTTTTTCCGGACGATTTTTATGTCACCACCAACCAGCAGACGTTTGTCCGATTAAACGGCAAGGAAATCGAAGTGCAACCGGCCATGATGGACAGCGCCATCGCGCTCGATCGGAACAAGCGCTGCGCCCGGGCGGTCAAATTTTTCGACGTAAAGAAAGGGGACGAGATCGTGGTTGGCCATCAGGGCATTCGCGTCGTTCCAGTGCAACGCGCGACATCGCACGCCGATATTTTTCAATTCATCAACACGAGCATCGCAGCGGACGAACCGAAGTCAGCGGTCATTCGGGAGTTAGGCCGGGAGTTGCGACGCGCGCGCAACGCCAAAGGCAAAATAGCGGTCGTGGCAGGGCCAGCGGTCGTGCGGACTGGCGCGGGCGAACATTTGGAGCGCTTGATCCAATTGCGCTATCTCGACTTACTCTTCGCCGGAAACGCTTTTGCGGTTTACGATATCGAACGCGCGCTGTTCGGAACCTCCTTAGGCGTGCACCCGGACCGCGCCCTTGGCAAAGGCGGCCATGAGAACCATCTGCGCGCAATCAATGTTGTGCGCAAAGCGGGAGGAGTCGCGGCCGCCGTTGAAAAGAAAATCCTCATGAGCGGCATCATGCACGCCTGCGTGCGCCACAAAGTTGATATTGTTTTGACCGGGTCGATCCGCGACGAGGGACCGCTCCCCGGTGTGACAACTGACGTAATCGAAGCGCAGAAAATTATGCGCGAAAAACTTGCGGACGTGACGCATGTATTATTGCTCGGAACCGTTCAACATTCTTTAGCGGTCGCAGCCATGCTTGCGCCGAGTGTGCGGACAGTGTGCGTCGATATTGATGAGTCGGCGGTGAAGCGAGCGATCGAACACCAGCCACTGCAATCGCTCGGCTTGGTTACGGACGTCGAGCCGTTTCTACGCGAGCTGGTCGATTCGCTCGCCAGTCGCGCCAACGAGATCGAAAATCGCAACGGCAAAGCGTAACATCTAAATGATTCGCGACTAAATTGCCGATCTTATGCGTGAGTTGCTTCTTTGTCCGCCCGATTACTACGGCATTGAGTATGAAATCAACCCGTGGATGAGTCGCCTCCGCGGCACGGAAGCGGCCGTGGCCCAACAACAATGGAAGAATCTGCACGGCACCCTGTCGAAATTGGATTGCAAAATTCACTTGGTGAAAGCGCAACCGAAGCTGCCCGACATGGTTTTCACCGCCAACGCCGGATTGGCCGTCGGAAAAAAATTCATCCCCAGTAATTTTCGGCATAAGGAGCGCGCCGGCGAGGCGCCGCACTTTGCGCGCTGGATGGAAGAGCATGGTTACGAAATCGCGTGGCTGCCTAACGACTTCTATTTCGAGGGAGAAGGCGACGCGTTATTCGGGGATGACGCGCTCTTCTGCGGGTACAAATTCCGTTCTGACATCAAGTCGCATCGCGCCGTGGCGGACATGCTCGGCTGCCTGGTGATCTCGGTCGAACTGGTCGATCCGCGTTTTTATCATCTCGATACTTGTTTTTGTCCCCTGAGGGATGGTGCGGCTGTTTGGTTCCCGGCGGCATTCGATGAATACGGTCAGCGCGCGATCCGCCAGCACGTGACGGAACTGATCGATGTTGAGCCGGAGGAAGCCGTCCACTTTTCCTGCAACGCGGTCGTGCTTGATCGCGATATTGTTTTACCGGAAGGCGCGCCACAGCTGGTCGCCACGCTGCAAGAACGCGGCTATCGCTGCCACGAGTTGCCGATGAGCGAATTTTTGAAGGCTGGCGGCGCCTGCAAATGTCTCACCATGTTTTTGCCGCAAAGAGAAAGCGTTAAGAGTTAAGTGTTAAATTCTTTGACGTATGCTACGCATTGTTGTTGGGCAAAACTTTAGTTTTCCCTCCCGCTCTCCAAAACGCGGGCAGCGCGAGCAACGTCAGCCAGCAAGTGCGCCGCTACCGCATGAAAAAGGAACCCAACTTACCGCCTCAGTTGAAAGCATATCGCAAGAACTGTCAAAATATGCTGACTGACCCCAATTTAGGCTACACGCCGACCGGCAATCCAACTCTGACAATTACGTTAGATCCTTCTCTAAAAGGTAAAGGTAGAGGATCGCCATCGCATCCGTTTTGGAATCCGACGTGTTGTCATACTCCGCCCTAAGCTCGTACCGGTGGTCGCGCAAGATCGGGATCCCCTCGGTAGACTTGAACTCGTCGACGTGAGCGACACCATAGCGATCCGGCCAATCTTGCGAATTCAACCGAAAGATCGTCGTCCCCGTCGTCAGATCACGCAATTCTATCCCTCGTGCGAAAGGGTGGACGTGGATGGTCGCATAGTGAATCGTCGTGTCGAAAGGGAGATTCAGCTGTGGCGTAATCTCCGTGGTGTAGGCGTGGTGCCCTTGAGGGACGATCCAATGGTTCATCAGGCCTTGGCCAGGCTTCTCCGCGGTGGATCCCTCTGGCAGGTTTCCTTTGGAGAATTCTGCGCATCCTGCTCCCACGTGCTGCGTCCCTGTATTCGCCATACACGCAGGCGCCATGTCCGCGGATTCGCCGTGAGGCTGAAGAACGTATAGTGCACGGCGGAAAAGCGCCTTCGTCGGTGCGCCCGGCTGATCGGCCGCTATCGTGTGCACCTTCGTCCGCATGCGAACGTTCACCACTTGATTCCTCGCGTTCAGATTCAAAGACATCGTCACATAGTCCAGAGGCGCATCGGAAGGAATCGGCACACCGAAGCCTTGTGGAAGTTCGATCGAGAGCCGGCCTGGCACCAGCGTGAAGAGACGCCAGTCGAGGTGCGTCTTTCCGCCAAACCGTTGATTGTACTGACGAGGCGTGCCGCTGTGCTCAGCGAAGGTGAGATTGGAATGACAGAAAAACTCCTGAGAGATCGGCTTCTGCTCCGTCGCATCGACGACCTGCGTTTCCAAACCGGTAACCCACTGCACCTGAGATTTCTCCCTCATCGCGAGATGGATTCCACTCTGAACCGACATTGGCCCTTCCATGGAGCGATAGATCTTATCCAGTCGGTATGGATCGGACACCAGCGTCAGCACCGCTTTCTCCACGGGATCAGGCCGTGTCAGCGAATAAACCGCAGGACCCACGAGGGCTCCCGCGATGGCTAGAAGAGCGAAATGCCGGTTCATGTACTGCATTTTGAAGCAGAGCATGTACCTTGCCCTATGAAAGAAGCCGGAACGTCAACTGCGCCATTCTGGCGTGTATTAAAATTCCTGCGA
>Ga0070717_10002895_pt1 | contig 12183 bp, 11 predicted proteins | sample LARL113metaG_FD_71366 | JGI IMG/M metagenome (GOLD analysis project Ga0070717, IMG submission 71366) | Corn, switchgrass and miscanthus rhizosphere microbial communities from Kellogg Biological Station, Michigan, USA - LAR L11-3 metaG | ecosystem: Host-associated > Plants > Roots > Rhizosphere ...
AACGCGAGGTCGGCGATCGTGAACCGGTCGCGCATGAGGTGACAGTGGGCCAGCGCCCAGCGGCCGCGCTCCGGATCGATCCCCAGGTCCGACAGCCGGACCGGAGCCTGGGCCCGCTGCAGCGCCGACACGAGGCGCTCGGGCGAGGCCAGCAGGCGGCCGACGTCGGCGTCGAACCAGGGCCAGCGGTCGCCCAGCGTCTCGAGCCGCTTCCGGACCGCGTTCCAGCGCTCGAGCTTGCGGCGGTAGTCACTCCAGCATTCGGCGGCCATGGCGCCGCTGGGATCGGCGGTGGCAAATGCGCTGGTCACGCGATCGTGCATCTCGGCTTCGTCGGGGAAGCGCAGCGCCGCCAGTCCGCCCTCGAGGGCGGCGGCGCGGACGGTCTCCCACAGGCACGCGCCGAACGCCGACAGGACGCCGACCTTCGCGCCGTGCAGCGTCGCGCCCTCGGCCTCGGTCATCTCCAGCAGGTGGCTGGCGGTGTGCTCCATGCCCGAGCCGGGCGCCGTGCGGCCGGCCACCCCCATCGAGATGCCGCTCAGGGTCAGCGCGGCGGCGAGCAGCTCGATCGCGGCCGGGTCACCCGCGGCGATGCCCTCGGCGGCGTCGACCGCGGCGTCGACGTGATCGCGGGCCAGCGTCACCACCGCCGGCGAGAAGCTGTCGTCCTGGCCGACGAACCGCGCCAGCAGCCAGTCGGCCGGTGCGGTGTAGGTCGCCAGCAGGTCGCCGAGCCCGGCCTGGTTCATGACCGGCGGGGCGAGGCCGACCACGTCGGTGTCGATGACCAGGCGATCCGGCCACCGGGTGGGCGTCGTGCGCTTCACGCCGTCCACGACGAGCACCGACTGGTCGTCAGCGAAGCCGTTGACGCTGGCGGCGGTCTGGACGACGACGTGGGGAAGGTCGAGCTCGCTGCTCGCGTACTTGCCGATGTCCGCGATCGTGCCCGACCCGACGGTGACGAGCACCCCGGCGCCGCGGACGGCGTCGACAGCGGCCGCGAGCGTCGGCGCGTCGGCGTGGACCTCGGCTTTGTCGTCGCCGAGATAGGCCGGGTGCACCGGCCCCTCCCCGGCGTCCTCGAGCGCCGCCGCGATGCCGGCCTTGATCTCGCCGCGGGGCCCGGGCATCGGCCGGCGGTCCATCAGCAGCGCGACGTCCCCTGGGCCGGTGCGCAGCTCGGTCGCCAGCGCCGCGACCCGGTCTGAGACGCCGGTCCCGAGCAGCACGCCGCCGAGCCCCAGCGGCTGGAGCCGGTCGGCCTCCGGCGCGCTCTGAAGCATGGACCGGATCCGCTCGGGGCTGCGCGCCAGGTCGGCGCCGTCCAGATCGCGGGCGGTCGTCACGCCGGCACCCCGGGGCGCGGGGTCCAGGTCTGCACCGCGTCGAACAGGGAGCGGTACGCCGCGTAGCTCTCGGCGTAGACGTCGGCCGTGCCGGCGTCGGGTACGACGGGGGTGGGGTCGAGCTCGACGCAGGCTCCAACCGCGGTCTCCAGGTCGGGGAACGCGCCGGCCGCGACCCCGGCCAGCATCGCCGCGCCGGTGCTCGTCGCGCAGTCACCGAGCACCCGCCGGACGGGTCGGCCGGTGACGTCGGCCTTGATCTGCAGCCACAGTGCCGAGCGCGCGCCGCCGCCGACCACGCGGATCTCCTCGCCGCCGACGCCGAGCGCGTCGAGGCGGTCGACGATGTCGCGCAGCGCGTAGGCACAGCCCTCCAGCACCGCCCGCGCGAGGTGGGGGACGCCGTGGCCGAGACCCAGGCGAGCGAAGCAGCCGCGGATGTCGTCGTCCCAGCGGGGCGCCATCGAGCCCGACAGCGCGGGTACGAAGATGACCTCGTCGCTGCCGGCGGGCGCCTCCGCGGCGGCGGCGAACAGGTCGCCCTGGCTGCGCCCGGTGACCTCCGCCAGCCACCGGGTGCTCCCGCCTGACACAAAGCCCGGGTTCTCCACCAGCAGGGTGCCGTCGACGGCATGCGCGTGGGTCTCCACCAGCCGCTCGTCGTCGATGATCACGCTCGCCGCCGGGATGGCCACCGGCTCGGCGGTGCCGGTCACGTCGACGAGGATCCCGGGCCCGACCGCACCGGCTCCGAGGGCCGCGCCGTGATCGTCGCCCGTCCCGGCGACGACCTTCGTGTCCGCTGGGAGGCCGAGCTGCTCGGCGGCCTCCGGGCGCAGACGGCCGATGACCGCGTGGGCCGGCGCGATGGCGGGGAGGTGGCGTGCCTCCAGGCCGGCCGCCTCGACGAGCTCGTCGGACCAGTCGCGCGCCGCCAGGTCGTACAGCAGCGACGAGGAGGCGTTGGCATGGTCATGGACGGTCTCCCCGGCGAGCCATCCGTTGAGATACGCGCACACCGACCCCAGCCAGCGGGCCGAGCGGTACACGTCGGGCTCGTGGTCGCGCAGCCACATCGCCTTGGGCCCGCTGTGGGAGGAGTCCGGGTTCAGGCCGGTGAGCTGGTGCAGCCGCTCATCGCCGGCGGCGGCGGCCAGCGCGGCCGTCTCGCGGCCCGCCCGCCGGTCCATCCAGATGATCGCCGGGCGCAGCGCCCGGTGGTGCTCGTCGGCGGCGACCACCCCGTCGACCTGGCAGGCCAGGCCGAGCGTCACCGCGTCCTGTCCGGTGACGCCGGCCTGCGCGCAGGCGCCGCGCACCGCGGCCGCCAGCGCTTGCGTCCAGTCCTGCGGGTCCTGTTCGGCCCAGCCGCTCGCCGGATGGTGCAGGCGGCAGGGGGCGTCGTGCAGCGCAAGGCGCCGTCCCTCGTCATCGAGCACGCAGGCCTTGACGCTCTGTGAGCCGACATCCACGCCGATCAGGAACCCCATCGTGCCTAGCCCTCGTGGGGATCGAACATGTCGGTGTTCTTGGCCTCGTCGACGGCGCCGGTGGCCAGGACAGATCCGGCCACCTTGAGCGTCTGCGGCCGGTTGATGGCCAGCCAGGCCGCGCCGGCCGCGGCCAGCACCACCCAGCCGACGATGACCCACGGGAACCAGGTGTAGGGCGGTCCGGTCTGCTCCACGATCTGCCCGATGAGCAGCGCGACGATCAGCGCCCCGCCGCCGATCGGCAGGATGCCGTGGCGGAGCAGGTTGAACCGGCCTTCGCGAGCGAAGTGACGCGCCGCCGCCAGGTTCGTCAGGACGTAGACCGGGAGGATCCCGAGCGTCAGCAGGAAGCCGAGGTACCCGTAGACGTTGGACCCGCCGATCGGATTGCCCAGGCCGCCGCTGATCGCACCGACGATCAGCGCCGAGACGATGGCGAACGCGCCGGTAAAGAACACCGCACGTGACGGCGTCATCCGCTTGGGATCGATGTACCCCAGCGACTTGGGCAGGAGCTCCTCCTTGCCCATCGTGTTGAGGATCCGCGAGATGCCGTTGGCCGAGTTGATCATGACCGCGAACATGCTCGAGACCGAGGCGATGATCACCGGCCACTTCATCCACGAGGCGTACATCGAGGCCAGCGTCGTCCACGGAGCGTCGGAGCCGGTCAGCGCGTTGGTGGCCTTGGGCCCGAGGCCGAGGACCTCCGCCCAGATGCAGAAGCAGTAGAGCGCTCCGACAGCGAGCACGCTGAGCATGACCGCCCGCGGGACGTTGCGCTTGGGATCGCGCACCTCATGCCCGAGCGTGGCCGCACCCTCGAAGCCGACGAAACTCAGCGCCGCGAAGACGAAGCCGGTGACGATGCCGTGGAAGCCGTTGGGCGAGGAGGCGGGGTTGAACGGGTGCAGGTTGATGCCGGAGTGCCCGCCGTTGACGAGGATGATGACCGCCATCAGCAAGACGATGCACACCTCGACCGAGAACAGGATGAGCGCTGTCCGCAGCGAGGTCCGGATGCCCTCGAAGCCGAGGAAGACCATGAGCAGCGCAGGAACCATGCCGATGATCCACCACGGGATGTTGACGCTGAACTCGGTCTGGAATGTGCTCTGCAGGAACGAGCCGATCAGCCCAATCTCCGCCGGCGGCAGCAGCGCGTAAGCGACGAACATGAGCGCCCCGGTGACGAACCCGGCGCGTGCCCCCAGGCCCCGCGTGACGTAGGTGTAGAAGGCGCCGGCGCTGGGGAACTCCCGCGCCATCTCCATGATCCCGCTGGCGGTGATCAGCATCGCCACTGTGCACAGGAGATAGACGAACGGGGTCGCCTCACCCGAGAACGGGGTGGAGAACTGCGGGTTGAAGAACGTCGAGACGGCCGGCCCCATGATGGCCGCCGACATGATCACCGCCCCGGTCAGGCCGACCGCGTTGCGGCGTAGGCCGCCTTCGGTCTCGGCTTCGGCGCTCACCGGCGCCGCGCTCTGCACTGCGTCCATGGACACTCCTCTCGGCCTCTCCTCGTTAGGGGATCAGATGTCAGACATCTGATGTTGGTCGGGCAGACTAGACCTCGGTGCAGACCGGTGTCAAGGCCTGAGGCGAGGCGGCGGACGCGTGTGTGACATCGTCAGACCGTGCTGCACGAGGTGACCGCGGTCCTCATCGACCTCGACGGCGTTCTGTATGTGGAGGACGCGCCGATCGAGGGCGCCGTGGCGGCGGTCGAGCGCCTACGAGCCGATGGGTTCGCCTTGAGGTTCGTCACGAACACCACGGCGCACGCGCGTGATCAAACTCTGGCCAAGCTCAGGCGGCTCGGCTTTGCGGTGGAGGAGGCGGAGCTCGTCACGCCCGCGGCGCTCGCGCTCCGCTACTGCCGCCATCGTGGCCACGGCCGCGTTGCGCTGGTCATGAACGACGAGGTCAAGCGCGACTTTGCGGACCTGGAGGAGACCGACGGTCACGCCGATGCGGTCATTGTCGGGGACCTGGGTTCGGGGTTCGGCTACGACGTGCTCAATCGAGCATTTCGCCAGGTGATGGATGGCGCGGAGCTGATCGCTCTGCAGAAGAACCGGTACTGGCTGCGCGCGGACGGCCTGTCGCTGGACGTCGGCCCGTTCGTGGCGGCGCTGGAGTACGCCACCGGAGCGCAGGCGTACGTCGTGGGCAAGCCGGCGCGCGAATTCTTCGCGCAGGTCCTGGACGATCTGGATACCGCACCGGCTCTGGCCGTGATGGTGGGCGATGACATCGAGTCCGACATCGGCGGGGCGCTGGGGGCTGGGCTGCTGGCCGTCCTCGTGCGCACGGGCAAGTTCCGCGAGGAGCGGGTTCGTGCATCTGGGAGTCAACCCACGGCTGTGGTCGACTCGATCGCTGCTCTGCCCGCTGTGCTCATGCGCTGACCGCTCGGCAGACGCCCGATGACCTTCCGCGCGCGGGAGACCGCTGCCGCCGGGCGCGATGAGAAGTCTCTTTTCCGCGGTTTGCAGGACAACCGCGGCACCTAACATGGCCCGCGTGGCCAACGTGGTCCTGATTGAGGACGAGCCCGGGATCGTCGATTTTGTGCAGCGTGGGCTCACGCTCGCCGGCTATCGAGTCGCGTCGGCACTCGACGGGGAGGAGGGGCTCGAGCTCGCCCTGGGCGACGAGGTCGATCTGGTCGTCCTTGACCTGATGCTGCCGCGGATGAGCGGCACCGATGTGCTCTCTCACCTTGCCGAGCAGCGTCCCGGCCTCCCGGTGATCGTCGTCACCGCCCGTGGCGAGCTGGAGGATCGGGTCGGCGGGCTCAAGGCCGGCGCGGTCGACTACCTGGTCAAGCCGTTCGCCATGGACGAGCTCGAGGCCCGCATCGATGCGCAGCTTCGTGCTGCGCGCCAGACGCCCGAGACGACCCTGCGCGGCGCCGGTCTCAGCGTTGACCTGATCACGCGCCGCGTGAGCCACGACGGCCACGACGTCCGCCTCAGCTCCACCGAGTTCGAACTGCTCACGTATTTCCTGCACAACATCGGACGTGTGCTCAGCCGCGAGCAGATCCTGCGCGCCGTGTGGGGATACGGGCACGACCCCGGAACCAACATCGTCGACGTCTATGTCGGCTACCTGCGCCGCAAGCTGTCCGGTCCCGGTCGTACTCCGGTGACCATCACCGCGCTGCGCCTGCGCGGGTATCGCCTCGAGGACGCATGATCAGACGCGCCGGCCTGCGCTGGCGCCTCGTGGCGTGGGTCGTGGCCGTCATGCTCGTGGGTTTTGCCATCGTCTTCGTGGTCGTCTACGAGCAGACCGGCAGCCAGCTGCGCTCGCGGATCGAAGACGACGCCCGGGCTGATCTGGCCCAGCTCAGCGAGACCGTGCAGACGCTTCGCGCGACGTCCTCGACCCAGCTGCTGGCCGAGCTGCGCCGCTACCTCGGTGCGCAGCCGTACAACGGGCGCGCGTCACTGATGTTCGCCGTCGTCCCCGGGGCGGGGACCGCGAGCAACCATCCGGAGCTGTTCGGCGCGGCCGCGCCAGAGCGCGGCGAGACGGAGGCACAGCAGGTGCGCGAGGACGTCCTCGGTGCCGACATCCTCAAGGGCCCAGTGGGCGTCCGCACCGCGTTCGTGCCCGATGTTGGACCGGCTCGCGTGTATGAGCGACTCGTCAGGGCACCCGGGCAGCGGGTGCGACTGGGCGCCGGTGAGGCGCTGTCAAGCGTTACCGGCGCGCAACACGCCATCGCCCGTTCGTTCCTCGTCGCCGGTGCGCTGGCGGTGGGACTCATCCTGCTCATCTCCTATCTCGCGGGCCTGTCGGTATCCCGGCCCCTGAGGCGAATGGCTCGTGTGGCCGAGCGGGTCGACGGCGGCGACCTGCATCCCCGGATGAAGGCCGAACCGGCCAGTCACGAGATCTGGGTCCTGGCCAACGCCTTCAACCACATGCTCGATCGGCTCCAGGCCGCCTTTCGGCAGCAGCGCGACTTCGTCGCCGATGCCTCCCACGAGCTGCGCACGCCGCTGGCGGTCATCTCCGGCCAGCTCGACGTCCTCGCTCGCTACCCCGACCCGTCCGCCGAGGACGTCGCGCACGTGCAGCAGATCGTCGCTGGCGAGCTCGCCCGGACCACGCGGCTGGTGAACGACATGCTTCTCCTCGCGCGCGCCGAGCAGCACGAGTTCGTCGACCGCCGCCCGGTCGACCTCGCGCCGTTCGTCCAGGAGCTATGGACCACGACCACCATGGGCGTGGATCGCCACCTCGAGCTCGGACCGGTGCCGGATGGCGAGGTCGACGCGGACCCCGACCGGCTGGCCCAGGCGCTGCGCAACCTGATCGACAATGCCATCGCCCACACGGCCGAGGGCGACGGTCACATCGCGCTCGGAGTCGAGGCCTTGGCGGGAGGCCGGGTGCGCTTCACGGTGACCGACGACGGCCCGGGCATCCCGCCCGAGGAGCGCACTCGCATCTTCGAGCGCTTCCATCGCACCGATGCGGCCCGTGACCGCCGTGGCGGCGGCGCCGGTCTGGGACTGGCGATCGTGCAGGCCGTTGCGCAGGCCCACGACGGCGAGGTGCGCGCCGTGGAACCCGTGACGCAAGGGGCCAGGATCGAGCTCGAGATCGATGGCTTCTCACCGCGCCACCATCATCGTCCAGCTGAGCCAGTACGGACAGAAATGCCCGCGCCGGCGGTCGGCCGGCGCGGGCATTAGGAGCGTCAAGCCCGAGCGTGTGAGCCCGTCTACGAGGTCGCGGCCCCCACGTTGGAGGTGAACATCTGCGTTTCGGGCTCAGTGCGGTATGCGTGGGCGAAGCCCAGGCCGACCAGCACTGCCATGACCAGCGCCATGGCGAATGACGCGATTGCGCCCCACATCATGATCGTGCCGATCTTCGAGAACGCGTAGGCCTCGAGGAGCAGGCCGCGCAGTGTGGTCCCGCGGAACGACGTCTGGACCAGGCCCTCGAGCTGCGTGTTCTTCGGGTTGGCCAACGCGGCGGCGCTGATCTTGGAGTACAGGCCGTGGTACGGCATCTCAGACAGATGGACCGCGATGAAGTTGTCCGCGTAGGCCTTGGCCTGCCCACCGGTCAGCAGCTGCTGACCCGCGTACTGGGAGACCGACGGGATCATCGACGGGGTGATCTCGGTCCCGGCCTTGGGATGCGCGAACGCGGCCTTTGGCGGGAAGTAGATCTGCTGCTGGGCCAGCTGGCTGTGGACGTTGGAGTTCACGAAGCTGTGACCCCACGTGAGCAGGGCGCCTGCGATGACCAGGACGACAACAGCGACGATGCCGCCGGCGCCGGCGAGCTTGTCGAACGTCTTGCGTGACATAGCGGTTTCCTCCTTTGACGGTTCACTGCGCCCTTGCGGGCTTGACCACGACATCGTCGGCCGTGGCGGATCGGCGGCCATCAGGGGTTTGCCGCGCAGCCGGCGTCGCTCACTACGTAGGCGAGCGCGGGCCGTCTGGACCGCCGCTGAGCATCCGGGTTTTCGCCGTGCTCGGCGATCCGTGGTTTGCGCGGATTCGGACTGCGGGTTGATCGCGTTGGCCGAAACCCGGTTACGCGAGAGGCTTGCCTCACTTCCAATAGCCGACACAGAATGAGGTGTGTGATGTTCAAGCAGGTGATCTGGGCAACCGACGGGTCCAAGCACGCCGACCGCGCGATGAGTACTGCGGTCCAGGTTGCGGACGATGACGGCGCCGAGCTGCACGTCGTGCACATCGTCGAGAAGATGATGAGCGGCCGCGCGTCGGGGTTGGACACGTTCGCCAACGAGGACGAGATCAAGGCCAAGATCGAGGGACAGGCCAAGGCGATCGCCCGCGAGAATGGCCTCAAGACGCACATTCACTTCGCCGCCGGTTTGGGCAACCACGTCGGAGATCGGATCGCCGAGATCGCTCAGGACACCCGCGGCGACCTCATCGTCGTCGGCACGCGCGGGCACGGTGCGATGGGCGCGATGGTCCTCGGCAGTGTCACCCAGCGGCTGCTACACGTCTCGACCTGCCCGATCCTGGCGATCCCGCCCACGGTCTCGGCCGAGACCGAGACCGAGGAAGTGTCCGAGCCCGCGGTGACCGCGAGCTGATCGAGGAGCTCGGGAGCACCCCATGACCACCTCGTACGCGCGCCCGTCCTCGCAGGACAACGCGCAGTTGCGCCGCGAGCTGGCCCGGGCGCGCGCCGAGGGGCGCAACAAGGGACGGAAGTCCGAGACGCAGAGTTCGCCGCCGCTCTCCGGGGCGAATCGCCATGACAGGACGATGTGGATCCGCGTGATGCTCTCTGACCGGCACTCACGCAACCCCTGAGCCGGTACGCAACAGGAGGTCATGAAATGAGCGAGGTCGCGAGCTTGGTCGATGTGGACCGCGAGGAGTGCCTGCGCCTGCTGGCTGGCGGCAACGTCGGGCGCGTGGTGGTCCTGGCCCCGGCGGGCACCCCCGTGATCCGCCCAGTCAACTACGTCTTCGATGAAGCGTCCCAGTCGGTCGTCTTCCGATGCGCCGAGGGCACCAAGCTCGTGAGCCTGCTGCGCGCTGCGCGAGCCTGGTTCGAGGTCGACGAGATCGATTCCACCGCGCGCAGCGGGTGGAGTGTGATCATCGCCGGGGTCACTGAGGCCTTGACCCGGCCGGAGGAGATCAGACGGCTCGAGGCGCAGGCGCTCGACACTTGGGCCGTCGGCGGGGCGGCCAGCTGGATCCGCATCCGCGCCCGCGTGGTGTCGGGACGCCGGATCGTCTCGTCCGTGCCGCTCACGGAGTTGCGCTCATAATGCTTGCGGATGGCGCCGCCAACATGATCTCCGTCGTCCTCGCCGACGACCATCAGGTGGTGCGATCGGGGCTGCGCGTGCTCCTCGCGTCCGACGGCCGCTTCGACGTCGTCGGTGAGGCCGGCGACGTGGCCGGCACGGTACGGGTCGTGGGCGAGTCACGCCCCCGGGTCCTGGTGCTCGATCTCAACATGGGCGGGGAATCCAGCCTGGAGACGATCCCGCAGTTGCGCGCCGATATGCCGGAGACGCAGATCGTCGTGCTGACCATGCAGGAGAACCCGGCTTTCGCTCAGGCGGCGCTCCGGGCAGGGGCGGTCGGCTATGTCCTCAAGGACGCGGCGGACAGTGAGCTCATGACAGCGGTGGTGATGGCGGCCCAGGGGCGGACGTATCTCAACCCTGAGCTGGGTGCTCGACTCGCGGCGCAGCCGGCGGACAGCGACGCGCGCCCGGACAACCTCTCCCCAAGGGAGGTGGAGGTCCTGAAGCTCATCGCCCTGGGTCACACCAACGGCGAGATCGCGTCATCGTTGCTCCTCAGCGTCCGCACCGTTGAGTCTCATCGCGCACACATCCAGCAGAAGGTCGGCCTGACCACGAGGGCGGAGCTGGTGAGTTACGCGAGGGACTGCGGCTTGCTCGACTGACGGGACCTCTCAGCTTGCCGACGCCGCCGACGGCGGCGTCCCGTGAGGTTCGAGGGGCGGCCGTCTCGTGACGGGCAGGGTCACGGACACGGTCGTGCCGTCGCCTGCGGCGGACGCCAGCGAGAGCTCCCCGTCGAGGAGCTCAACCCGTTCACGCATGCCGGCGAGGCCGAACCCGGTGGTGATTGCGCCGGGGTCAAAGCCGCTCCCGTCGTCGCGGACGGACACCGTGAGGTGCGCGTTCTCCTCGACGACCGCGACGGCGACGTGTCCCGCACCTCCGTGCTTGGCCGCGTTGGTGAGTGCCTCCTGGACGATGCGGTATACGCCGGTCTCCAGCTCGGGTGTGAGCCGCTGCGATGCATCGCCGCTTTCATGATGGAGGCGGATGTCTGCGTCGACCTCCAAGCCTCCACGACGGGTCCGGTCCATCAGCGCAGTGAGTGCGGGCGCGAGGCCAAGCTGATCGAGCGCCGCGGGCCGGAGCTCGGTGATCAGTGCCCGCAGCGTCGTGATGTCCAGCTCGAGCTGCTCGATGGCCTGATCGATGGCAGCGGCGGCGACAGCGGGATCTCCACTTCGGCGGGCGCCGGAAAGGATGAGCCGGAGGTTTCCGAGCGCCTGGAGGGTCTCGTCGTGGAGCTCACGCGCCCACCTGCCCCGCTCCGCCTCCGCAGCGGCGACGCGCTGCCGGCGTCGCTCGTCGGCGGCGGACTGCGCCGTCGCCACCGCGGTCGCCGCGCTGGCGGCGAACGCCTCGAGAAGGTTCTGTTGCTCGGCGCTGAAGTCACTGTGTTCGAGGTGATCCAGCGCCAGGAGCACTCCGTATTGACGGTTGCGGAAGACCAGCGGCACCACGAGTCCGTACTCCGCGGTGACGCCCAGATGGCCGGCCCCGTGCTCCTCGAAGCGGGCACGCATCAGTTGATCGCTGAGCCGCTGGGTGTGACCTGCGCGCAGCGCTGCGCTCGCCATCGTGTTGTCCAGCGGGACGCGCCGCCCCAGGACGCCCATGGGGACTTCGCCCGCGGCGGCGGCCATCTCCAGCTCGTCGCCGCGCAGGAGCTCGATCACCAGGACGCGAGCGGACACCAGCGCGCGCCCGCGCTTGGCCACCAGCGACAGGATGGCGTCCAGGTCAGTCTCCCCGCCGACGGCTCGCGCGATCTGGATCGTCGCATCCAGTGCCTCGACCGTCCGCTGGAGCTCTAGGCGCTGGGTTTCCGAATGCGTGAACCGGCGCGCGTGATCGATCGCGACGGCTGCGAAGTCGGCCAGCAGGAGCGCCGCCTCCTCGTCGCTCTCGGTGAACTCGACGTCACCCTGTTTCTCGGTGAGATAGAGATTGCCGTACGGCTCGCCCCTGATCACGATGGGGACGCCAAGGAACGAGCTCATCGGCGGGTGGCCGACGGGGAAGCCGTACGAGTACGGGTGGCTGCCGACATCGGCCAGCCGCAACGCCCGCGGATGACGGATGAGCTCGCCGAGGACCCCCCGTCCGGTCGGGAGCGTCCCGATGGCCTGGTGCTCCGAGTCGCTGAGTCCCCGCGTCACGAACTGCGCCAGTCCTTCGCGCGACTCGTCAAGAACGCCGAGCGCTGCGTAGCGGGCCCCGGTGAGCTCGCGGGCGGCATCGAGGACGCGCCCCAGCACGTCGTCCACGTCGAGTTGCTCGAGCACGCCGCGAGCAACGGCCAGCACTCCCAGGGTTGGTTCATCCATCGTCGTCGATCCTGTCCGGCGGCACCGCCCGGGCCGACGATACCGCGACTCAGAGCCGTGCGCTCAAAAACGGCTCATCGGCCGGTCGGTGGTCCGGCAGCCGGTCGGCGGCCGGGGCGACGAGCACGGGCACGGTCGAACGCTGTAGGACCGCGCGC
>Ga0070717_10002896_pt1 | contig 12182 bp, 12 predicted proteins | sample LARL113metaG_FD_71366 | JGI IMG/M metagenome (GOLD analysis project Ga0070717, IMG submission 71366) | Corn, switchgrass and miscanthus rhizosphere microbial communities from Kellogg Biological Station, Michigan, USA - LAR L11-3 metaG | ecosystem: Host-associated > Plants > Roots > Rhizosphere ...
GGCACGTACTCTTATGTCTGGGATCTGGCCGAGCGCTTCTGGCCGCAGGCCTTTGTCGAGGCTCGCCATACCTCTCCCACGGCTGCTCGCAGCAAAATTCGCGGCCAGCTGCACGAGTTCGGCCTGGCGCTCAGCCCTCAGCTGGAACAGCATCTCTTCCTCTGGACCTAGACCCTTGTTCCTGGTCAGTACAGCTCGACCTGACTGTGAGAAGACCAGGAACCAAAGGGGGATTCCATTGACAACAATTGCTCTCGCTCCGTATACTTGTTTTGGAAACTTTGTTCTATTTTCTGTATACAATAGAAGGGATGTCATGCCATAATTGCTGGATCATGCACGATATAGTGCAATCATGGTCCCTTCTGCGTCTTCTCTAGATATCTGTACGAGTTAACGGGACAGGCACATGCTAACGGTTATCCTGTTCTCGCTCTCTGCGCTTGAGGCAACACGCTCGTCGTGTCCGGCTCTGCCTCAGCCGTCACCACGCTTCTCCGTGTTGTCCGCTACTGACTCAGGGGCTGTTCATCACGCATTCTGTTTCAGTACCACCGGTGGAAGTTCAAGAGGTGCTCCCTTGTGAAGCAGACCAGAGCGCAAGGGCAGAGCAAAGAGAGACCTCTCCCCAAAGGAATCGCTGCCCGCATCATCCACGAGCGCAGATGGTGCGTTTTGATCCAGCTGGTCAGGCGTGGTGCGACCGCATGGATTGTTGGGATTGCTACCGGCTGATGAAGATCGGGGAGGCACTCTGTTATCGATGTTTGACGGACCCGGGAGGCAGGCGTCTCATCGAGCAGGGGATGGAAACCTGGGCTGCCTTTGTGCTGACGCAAAGGGCATTTCCTATCACATGGGCGACACAGGAGGCGTTAGCACAGTGTCGAGCGCTGGGCGTCGAGGAGCCCGAGTTGTCGGGTGAGGTGAAGCGTCTGATCGAGGTGCAACCGCTTCCTCCGTGAGAAAAACGCGGTTCGGAGAATCCCCGCCAGGCGAGAGGCCGTAACACAGTAAAAGATGCTCCTCCGACTCATCAGACTCCTCTCACCTGTACTTCTTCTCTCTCACATGAAGGAGCGGCAGGTGGCCGATCCATCGTGCCCACTACTTCTTGCCCTGGCTTTGGTACAGTTCGATCAGTTCCAGGACGGTCGTGGCATCCTCCGGCTGCTTGTCTGCCTCACGGAACGAGACCAGCCGCGGGAAGCGCAGCGCATAGCCCGGCTCGGCTCCGACCTTCCCAGCGGTATGGGCTGGCGAGCGCGTGATTTCATCGGCCAATACTTCGAGGACGAGCCGCGGCTCGACCCACACGCTCGGCTCGATCAGCGATAAGACACGTGCCGGCTTGTGATCGACTCCCAATCCCCTGGTGCGCTCCCGGATACTGCGCCATTGCTCGTCGCTTAACCCTGTGCCGATTTTGGTCACCGTGACGAACAGATCTCGCTCGGGATCGTACACCCCCACCAGCAGGGAACCGGCCCCAAATGCCGCGCGCTTGCCCCGGCCATAGAGGTAGCCCAGCAGGACACAGTCGATGGTGTCGTTCAGGGCACCAGCCGAGTGCCGTTTGAGTTTCACCCAATTGAAGTTTCTCGCGCCGGCCTCATAGCGACTTTCCAGTTTTTTCACGACCAGGCCTTCCAAGCCGAGGCTTACCGCCTCATCAAAGAGCAGGGTGAGGGCGTGGGCATCGCTCATGGTGTGGCTTGCCGTGAGCATGAGGGTGTCGTCCGCCGGGTGCAGGGTCTTTTCGAGAATCTTGATGCGTTCCTGTAGCGGGGTATCAAGCAGCGAGACGCCGTCTTTGTAGAGGATATCAAAGGCGAAAGCCTTCAGCGGCAGCTGCTCGGCCAGGGCCTCAATCCCGTGCTTGCGCCGTCGGCGCGTTGTTTCCTGAAAGGGCAGGAATTCCTCGGAGGTGGCGTTGTAAGCCAGTGCCTCCGCATCTAGAATGGCGCTCTCAGCCCGGATCTGCTTGAGGGTTCCTTCAATAAGCTCCGGGAACATGTGCGACTGGTCTTCCAGGTTGCGTGAGAAGATGGTCACCTGCTGCCCATCCTTGTGGATCTGCGCGCGCAAGCCGTCGTATTTGTACTGCGCCACCACTGTCCCCATTTTGGCGATGATGGCCTCGGCACTGGGGAGCCGTTCCGCCAGCTGCGAGTGGACCGGTTTGCCAACCTGGATGTCCAGGGCCGCCACCGCCAGCTCGGCCTCTTCCTCGCCGGGATACTTCCAGAGTGTCCGGGCGATGAGCCCCAGGTCCGAGGTCTTATGATAGGCTCCCTCTAACAGCTTGCGCTTCTTGACATCGTTCCACCTGGCCTTGGCCAACGCGTCGAGTACGGTGGCGTCGCCGATGCCCAGCCGCAGGTTGCCCAGCAGGATACGCACCACGTATTTGGCAGACACGCCGTCTACTCGCCTGAGCAACTCGGCCAGCCGCGCACTCTTGTGTTCGATTGCTCCTTTGCCGAACGTCTGCGCGATGGCTCTCAACTCGAGAAACACGTCATCGACATTCAGTACAGCGGGGGCACTCCCTGCCTCGCTCTTCACTTGCCCCGCGACCAGCCCCAGATCACCCAGCGTCGCGTAGAGCGCTGCAATGTGCTCCGGCGTCGTGTGAGAGGCGATGGCAATGGACTTCGTCACGTTTTTCTCGGCCATGCCCATCTCCAGCGCCTCAAAGAAGGGCGCGACCCTTCCCTGCACCAGGTAGCAGACGTGTTCGATTTCCTCTGCCCGTTCAATCGAACGAAACAGCTGTGTGAGCAGCTCGATCAACATCAGACGGGAGCTAGTCCCTTCCAGTTCCTCAAAGGTGTGCGCAAGAGCGGCAAATTCCACAGGGTGTTCCTCCTTTTTCCCCTCGAGTTGACGCAGGGCGTTGTATGGTTGAGTTGATGTACCCGGCTGCGTTTTCAGGAAGTCTTACATCGGTTTGGACGGTTCGAACCGGCACCAGACGCACCCGCTATGTCATACTATTATAGCCTACGTGAGGATGCCAGGGCATCCTCACGCAGACATCGCGTCCTTTTGCAGCGAACACAGGAACGTCCTTCATGAAAAAAGGGGAGAGACGCATGTCAGATGCTCCGGGAAATCGACCGCACGACAACCAGACGTGCGCATTCTGCAAGATCATCCGAGGTGAAGAAACGGCCTCCATCGTCTTTGAGGACAACATCTCCCTGGCCTTCTTGGATCACCGGCCTCTTTTCCCCGGTCACTGCCTCTTAGTGCCCAGAGAGCATTACGAGACGCTGGCCGACCTTCCCGCTTCCCTGGTCGGCCCCCTGTTCCAGAACGCACAACTGCTAGAACGGGCCATTGAGGAGGGCTTGGAGGCCGACGGAACGTTCGTCGCTCTCAACAACCGGGTCAGTCAGAGCGTCCCGCATGTGCATATCCACCTCGTCCCTCGCCGCCGCAAGGATGGCCTCAAAGGGTTCTTCTGGCCCAGACAACGCTACCGGGATGAGGCAGACCTGCGCCAGGTGCAGGAAGCACTGCGAGCAGCCGTTGCCAGGCTCCGATCCTCTGACGGGCCGCGGTAGCGGCGTGATCGACGTCGACTCGCCTGATGGGCGTTCCTCATTGCAAGCCCCATTGCGATACAAACCGTGACTGGCCATACCCTGCGTTATAAGATCGCGTGCTCCAGCGGTGAGAGAACTCTGCTCCTGATGCGCCTCTCTCCAGGCTCAGGGGATGTCTACGGGAGAAGCACTTCTCCTTGCAGGATCACGACGGCGCTGCCACCGATTTTGACCGTCTCGATAGCATCGGGCGAACCAATAACCTCCACGTAGATTTGGCTGGGCCGCTTCATCCAATGTCCCTGTTCCGCCAGGAAGGTGGGGCGCTCGATGAGCCGGTAGCGCCAGAGGTAGGCTGCCATCCCTCCAGTTGCTGAGCCGGTCGCCGGGTCCTCCAGCGTATCGGGTGGGATGCCGAACTGCCGCGCAAAGGTCGTTCCAGCCGGGGTGACCCCGCCGAGGCAAAACAGGTGCGGGCTGAAGAAGTCGGAGGCCTCGCGCAAACGCGCGTAGGCGGCGAAGTCCACCTGCGCCCGGCGCAAGGCGTCATGGTCGCGCAAGGGGATCATCAGTTGCGGCGTGCCCGTGCTCACCGTTTGAATGGGGACCGAGGGTAAGCCATCCTCCGGGGAGAGACCGAAGACCGGCAGCACGTCTTCCACACGAGACGTGCGCAGGAAGAGCGGTGTTTTCTGCGTCATGATGATACGTTCCACCTGGCCTTGCCGGGCAATGATCTCGACCGGCAGGGGACCGTCGCGTAATTCCAGGTGGATCAGCGTCTGCTCGCCGCCGAGTTTGAGGCGACCGGCATGGATGAGCGCCATGGTGGTCGCGATGGTCGGGTGGCCAGCCAGAGGAATTTCCTCGGCGGGTGTGAAATAGCGCACGCCAAAATCGGCGACAGCTGAACGACGCACAAACGCGGTTTCCGACAGATTCATCTCGCGGGCGAGCGCCAGCATCCGCTCATCGTCAAACTCGTCGGTGTCGAACAGCACAGCACAGGCATTGCCCGCAAGGGCCTGGGTGGTAAAGGCATCCACCTGAAAAAACGGGTAGGCCGACATAGCAGTTCCTCCTTACCTGAGTGCTCTTTTCAATCTTGTCCAAAAACGGCATCTGGTACAAGAGCCAATCATGAAGGAACCGAGGCAGCCATTGCGAACAGACGGGAGTTCTCGCCGTTATCGCTCGCGTCGTCCTGGCGGCAGGGATCGACAGGGCTAGTGGTACAATAGCAGAGGGAAGGAGACCTTCGTGTGAGCAAGCTCTTTGACTTACTGAGAGAGAAGAGGGCAACCCCCGTGAGTACGAGCAGAGACAACAAGAGAGGAGGGTATCCGTGTGAGCGCTTCATTTGAAACGTGGCAACTGGGAGACCAGGCCGTCCAGGTCTCGCACCTGGAGAAAGCCTACCGGCCGCAGACGGGATTCAGCAAAGGTGATCTGCTCCGTTATTACCGGCAGATCGCGCCGGTCGCGCTCCCTCATCTCAAAGACCGCCCGGTGACACTGCGCGTATACCCACAGGGAGTCACCGGAACCTCATACTACCTGCGTGACTGTCCAGAGGATGCGCCCGACTGGCTGAGACGGGTGCAGTACCAACCCAGGACGGTCAGCCACCCGGTGCCCTTGCCGCTCATCGACAACGCGGCAGGCCTGCTGTGGTTCGCCAACCAGGGTGCCATCGAATTCCACCTGTGGGGGTCGCATATGCCGGACCTCAGCCAGCCCGACCTGGCCATCTTCGATCTGGATCCCGGCGAGACCGCGTCGTTCGATGCCGTGCGGGAGGCGGCGCTGCGGCTGCATGACATTCTTGAACAAAAAGGAGCGAGGCGATGAAAGCGGCCGTGTATTATGGACCAGGAGATGTCAGAATTGAGGATGTCCGTGAGCCAGGACCACCAGGGCCAGAGGAAGTCGTCCTCCAGGTGAAGATGGGGTCGCTGTGTGGGACAGACGCCAGCCAGTACAAGGCGGCGACGATGGTTCCACTCAAGAGCCCACACCGGAGCAGCGGTCACGCTGGTCCCGTCATTCTTGGGCACGAAGTGGTGGGGGTCGTGGTGGCGAGAGGAACTGGGGTGACCAACCTGGAGATTGGACAGCGGGTGGTTCCCGGCGCTGGATGGTGGTGCGGGGTGTGCCCCAGGTGTCAAGAGGGCCGGATCAACATCTGCGAAAACTACTACCTCTACGGTATTCACACCAATGGAGGACTGGCCGAATTCGCCCCCTTCCCAGCGCAGATGTGCATGCCGGTTCCTGCGGACTGCGCTGATGAAGCGGCTGCGATCGCGCAACCCTGCGCTGTGGCCCTCCATGCCCTGGCGAGAGGCAACATCGCTGCTGCACACACCATCGCGCTCTTCGGCGTTGGGAGTATCGGGAGCCTACTCCTGGCGACCCTCCAGGCCCAGACAGCGGGTGGGCAGAACGTCATCGTCGTTGATGTGGAGCAGAGGAGGCTCGCCGTGGCGAAACAGTTGGGCGCAACCACCCTGATCGATGCACGCCGTTCTGATCCCGTTGCCGCCATTGACGGGGTGACCGGTGGGCGAGGAGTTGATGTCGCCATCGATGCGACCGGCGTTCCTGGCACGATCGCTCAGGCGCTCATTGCGGTACGCAGAGGCGGGCGTCTCCTTCAAGTCGGCATTCCCCTCACCCCGGTGAGTCTGGTTCTGGATATGGCGGTCATGCAGGAGAAGGAGATCATTACCGCAAATGGCCAGGTCTGCACGGTTGATCTGCCTCACGCGCTGGAACTGCTTGCCACCACCGATCTTGCCCAGCGCATCGGGTACCGCGTGATTGGCCTGGAGAGGCTAGTGGAAGAGGGACTGGTGCCCTTGGTAGAACACCGAGCGACCGCCAAAGTTGTGGTCGCGCTTTCAGACGGAAGGGCACCGTGCCCGTAAAGGAGACTACCTGTGACACGCACTATTGAACTCATTGCCTCGTACTGGACCATCGCGGGAGACGTGTATCCGAAGGGCCCAAACGAAATCAGTTCGTTTCCCTTCGAAAAGCGGGTCGAGGTTGCTGCCAGGGCGGGGTATCGTGGCCTGGGTCTACTGCATGCTGACCTTATGGCAGTAGCGAACCGGCTTGGTCTCTCGGAGATGAGACGCATTCTGGACGCCAACGGCATGCAGCATGTCGAACTCGAATTTCTGACCGACTGGTTCGCCCAGGGGCGCGCCCGCGCCGAATCCGACGCGGTTCGCAGAGACTTGCTTGAGGCGGCCGAGGCGCTTTCGGCTCGCTGCATCAAAATAGCGCCAGGCATTGGGGAACCCTCGCTCGACAACGTGGCTCTCCAGATGCCTCGCATGATCGAGTCCTTTGCGGCGCTTTCACGAGAAGCGGCGACATACGGGACCTCGATTGCGCTCGAAATCATGCCGTTCAGCAACATCCGAACCGTTCCCGCGGCATTGGAACTGGTCAGCGCGGATCCGCAGCCAAACGGGGGTCTCTATCTTGACATCTGGCACATGGCGCGCGGAGGGATTGATTACGCCGAAGTGGCGAAGATTCCTCAGCAATGTATCAAGGCGGTCGAGCTCGATGACGCTGACCGAGACGTGGTGGGAACGCTGTGGGATGACACGCGCTTCCATCGTCGCCTGTGCGGGGAAGGTAGCCTCGACATCCCGGCTTTCCTCAAGGCCATAGACGAGACGGGGTACCGGGGGCCGTACGCCATCGAAATTATCTCACGGGAGCATCGTCGCCTCTCCCTTGAGGAAGAGGCGAAGCGCTCATTCGAGACCGCCAGGGCCCAGTTCCGCCACCTGGATTGACGGAAGTGGAAAGAAGGATCGTTCTGCCGGCATCAACCGTTCGATTTACCCGTTGAGCGTTGCGCCCATGGATGGCCTTTGTATGATCTACAACGTATCACTCAGCACAAGCGAAGGAGCAGAGCAATGACGACGAAGGAACTGACGGGAAAGGTGGTCTGCATCACCGGTGCAGCCGGTGGCATCGGCTCGGCGATCGCGCGGGCATTTGCCGAGGCGGGCGCCAACCTCGCGCTGCTTGATCTTAACGGGGAAGGGCTTGCTCGCCTGGCGCAGGAAGTGCTTGGGAAGCGAACGACGCCGATCAGCGTGAGGATAGCGGTGGCGGACTTGAGTACAGAACAGGGGGTCAAATCCGGTATCGCAGAGGTCCTCTCCGCTTTCGAGAACCGCATCGATATCCTGGTAGCCAACGTCGGCTTCCTCATTGCGCAGCGGTTCGAGGAACTCACCGCGGAACAGTGGCAACGCGGGTTCGCGCTCAACTTTTTTACCCACGTGTATGCCTGCCAGGCGGTCATCCCCCTGATGAAACAACGTGGAGGGGGCACGATCATCTTCACGGGGTCGGATCAGGGTCTGCAGCCTGATGCGCGATTGGGGCCGTATGCGCAGGCAAAAGCTGCCGTGCACAGCCTGGTCAAGATGCTCGCCAGGGAATTGCCGTCCGAGGGCATCCTGGTCAGCGCGGTTGCGCCTGGCATGACGCGGACGCCGCTGGTGGAAAGGCTGATGGAGGGGTATGCGCAGGAATTCGGGACGGATAGCAAGACGGCGGAGCAGCTGGAACTGCAACGCCGGGGAGTGCCGCTGGGCAGGTTGGGGGAGCCCGAAGAGGTGGCGGATGCCGTGCTCTACCTGGCAACGGCCCCATTCTGCAATGGAACCATCTTGAATATCAGCGGGGGAAACGTGCGTGCCGTGATGTGCTGAACAGATGGGGTGCTTCCAGGCCACCGCATTCATCTCGTCGGGAAAGGCGATAGCCAATGTGTCCCGCCACAATGCGCAAGGCGGGGAAGGTCAGGGCCACCTCATCGAGATAGGGGATCGGTCGCCCCGGTTCGGACGGCATGAGAGGGCCGGTATGCCCGGCCTGGGTGCAGAACGGGACATCAAGCTCGATGCACTTCACTTGAACCACTTCTGCCTGGTCCTCAACGATTGGCACGCCTGATGTTTCGCCCGGGTGTACTCAAGGAAACAGGAGCCGATCTAAGCCGCGCACCAGTCCATTCACCTCCAGCACTTTGCGGGTGGCAAGCAGCGTGCCACTCACATAGGGCTGGGCACCAGAGCCGGCATCGTGGCGAATACTCAGGCGCTCATCGGGTAACCCAAAGATCGTTTCAAAGGCAATCACATAGCTGGGCAGGCGGATAGAATGCACCTGGGTCCCGTCAATGTTGGCTCCCCTTGCTTCTTTTAGGCCATGGGTCTGTTCAAGAGCCACTTCCAGGTGGTTCTGGGAGATGGTGGCCAGTTCCTCAGCAAGTTCGCGGGTGGTCCCGCTGGGCGCATCGATTTTGGCCGCGCTAGCATAATCGATGATCTCCCAGGAGGGCAGATATTGAGCCGCAATCAAGGAAAAGTGCTTGGCCAGGGCGGCCGTAATGGAGAAGTTGCCCGCCGCAATGACCCCCAGCCTGCGGGCCTGTGCTCGTTGTTCAATGTCGCTGTAATCGCTCGCGGTCAGCCCAGAGGTGCCGACGACCACCCGGACACCTTTGTCCAGGGCTGCCAGAATGTGGTCCTTGACCACCTCAGGTGTGGTGTAGTCAATCAGCACATCGGTGGGGACCGCCAACGCCTCTTCGAGGGAGGCGACGATGGGCACATTGGCTCTCTTAAGATCGAGGGCTTCCCCAATATCTGCTCCCACTTGTCGGCGAGCAACGGCACTGACTAGTTGAAAGTCGCTTGAGGCTAAGATAGCGCCCGTCACGGCGCTGCCGGTCCAGCCGGTCGCGCCTGCGACACACACGCGAATAGCCATCCTTCACGCTCCTTTCTCGCGCCCGTCTTCACTCCTCGATTCTACCACGTTTTCAGATGGCCTCTCCACTCAACTTTGCTTTTTTACAGCTCTAAGAGACAAAACCGCTCCAGGCGAAGAAGGCTCACAGCACAAGCAGAGCGGTGGCGGTTTCCTGAGCACAAGGCCAGGGTCAACATGCGGAAGAAGACGATGAATCTCGCTCACGTTTCGGAGCGCGAGGTTGCCATGACGGTCTCGTAAAACAGCAACTCGAACTCATGGCTCAGGCGCACGGCGCGCGTGATGCGTTGGCGGTCTTCCATTGTCTGGTAGCGAGCCAGGAGGTGCGCATCAATGGGCGATACCTTCTCCCCGATCTCCTCATGGGCGGTAAAGAAGGCGACCTGCTCCGCGCTCATCCCATAGTGGCGCATCAGCGCCGGGCCAACGCGGGCGCAGATCTGGATGAAGATGTCTTCGCTGGCTCCGACGGCGGCGATTTTCTCCAGGACCGAGCCGTAGGCGAGCATCCAGTAGAAGAAAGTGGTCAGCGCCATGCAACCCGCGAGCGGCTCCACCGCATCAAAATCGGCTCGTGAGAGACCCAGCGCTTCGCCAAAGTGCAGCAGCAGTCGGTAGCCGCCGATCTTGGGGACGAGCTTGGCGAGCAGGAGGTCTTGCAGGTCCAGGTCGGGCATCCCAGCCACGGCCAGCGCGTCGAGGCGGTACGCTTCCCGCACCAGCCACCAGTCCTGCAAGGCGAAGACGCGCAGGGTCTCGCGTGGCAGCGTTCCCTGCTCGAGCCCCGTCCAGAGCGGGTGGAACAGCAAGCGCTGGCGCAGTGGTTCCAGGTCCTCGGTCAGGATGCGGTCGGCGAAACTCATCGCTGTTTGCTTCTCTCTCGTGATCGGTCTGTATGCCAGACAAAGCAGAGCGCACCGGGTGATCTCCTTGCCCTGCTCTCCTCATCATAGCATACCTGAAACAGGTGAGTGAGAGTTAGCAGAAGGCGGACGATGAGGAAGAAACGCTGTGTGGAAGGACGGTGCTGCTCAAACACCGTTTGGCTAAGGAGGAGCAATGGGCGGGAACGAGGGCAGGATGGCGCCAATGAGGGTGTCGCCGCGCAGCGCCGAGACGACATTCCTGGCAATCTCCGTCGCCACCCGCGCCTGGGCCTCCCCGGTCGAAGCCCCCAGATGCGGGGTCGCAATCACGCGCTCGTGGGCGAGGAGACGCCGCAAGACGCGATCGTCTCCGATGGGTTCCTGGCTGAAGACATCGAGCGCTGCCCCTGCCAGGCGGCCCTGCTCGCGGCGCGAGCAGGGCCGCCTCGTCGATCAGGCTGCCACCCGCGCAGCTCACCAGATAAGCACCCGGTCTGAGCAGGCGCAGTTCTCGCGCCGATGAGCATGGCTGCCTCGCTTGAACCCGAGGGAAGTGCAGCGTCACGAAGTCGGCCTGTTGCAAGACCTCCGCAAGGCGCTCCGTAATCAGAATACGCAGAGCATCCCTGCCCTCAACTTGAAACACTGCCATGGCGATCTCTCTCCTTCCTACTCTACTCGCCTGTCAGGGCGAGACGCTGTTTGAGAAGCGAACTGTGCCCTACCGAGCGGTGCTGGCGATTTCCTCATGTCGGCGAGAGTATTGTGCATACAACGGCATGGAAATCGGTACGGCGAGTATGGGCCAAACCCGAAAAGAAAAGCCTACTATGATTGGCACTCAAGCGATGCAGCACCCATCGTCCCACATTCCTCTGGGGTAAACCCCTGCAAGGCAGTCACGATGCGCTCAATCTCCTCTTCCTCCAGTTCTGGATAGAGCGGGATGTGCGTAATCAAGCCCGCTACTGCTCTTGCCACCTCCAGCGCCTCCATCCGGCAAGGAAGCCTGCCGGTCCGATATGGTCGCTGATCGGAGACCAGGGTGTAGGTTTCGACCACCTCGATGCCTGCTGCCCTCAAGCAGCGCTCGAACTGCTCTCGCACTTCTCGGGAAGGAGACCGTGCGGCATAGTTAAAGAACACATGCGAGCGTCCCAGAGCGGTAACGGGCGCGTGCACGACCGAGTGGGCCAGCGCCGCGCTATAGCGGGCCGCGATCACCCGGCGGCGCGCGTTCCAGGTGTCCAGTTCGGCCAGTTCCAGCAGGCATTGCGCCGCCATGAATTCATCCATGCGCGCACGCAGTCCCCAGTCGTCGTGCAGGTAGCGCGCATTGGAGTAGCGACCCAGATCACGCAGGCCGCGCAGCCGGTCCGCCACCGCACGATCGCGCGCCAACAGCCGTGCCGAGACGGTCACCATCCCGCCATCACCCAGCCCTCCCATATTCTTGATCCCGTTCAAGGAGAAACAGCCCAGATCCCCCATACTCCCTGCATAGCTTCTGGAGGAAGAGGAGCAGGTGTAGGTAGCGCCGTGTGCCTGCGCGGCATCCTCGACGACGTACGGGCCGTAGGTGTCGGCCAGGTCCAACAGGGGGAGCATGTCTGCCATCTGCCCGTGTACATGCACCGGAACCACGGCTGCAGTCTTTTTCGTAAGAGCGGCTTGCGCCGCGCTGGGATCGATGGTGAGCGTCTGCGGGTCCACATCGACAAACACGGGAACCAGACCCGCGTCACTGACGGCGTAGGCGGTCGAGATAAAGGTCAGGGCCGGGACGAGCACCTCGCGCCCGGCTTCCAGGCGTAACGCTTCAAAGGCCAGACGCAGCGCGGAGCTTCCTGAATTCACCGCGATGGCAGCCGCCACGTTCCAGCGCTCCTCAATCCGCTTTTCCAGGGCGGCGACACACGCGCCCTGCACATATCTCCCTGTTGTG
>Ga0070717_10002897_pt1 | contig 12180 bp, 8 predicted proteins | sample LARL113metaG_FD_71366 | JGI IMG/M metagenome (GOLD analysis project Ga0070717, IMG submission 71366) | Corn, switchgrass and miscanthus rhizosphere microbial communities from Kellogg Biological Station, Michigan, USA - LAR L11-3 metaG | ecosystem: Host-associated > Plants > Roots > Rhizosphere ...
TTCGCGCAGCGAGCGAAAGACGCCGGCGTCGAGGTCAGCCTGCATTCCGTCCCTGAAGGCCAGCACTCGTTCATCCATGGCGCCGGCCGTGTGCCCGAGGTGGACGAGGCCATCGAGCGGATGGGCCGGTGGGTGCGATCCAAGCTGGGTCTCGCCGTCTTGGCGGCGGCCTAGTCCCAGCTTGAGCGCGGAGTCCGGACGCGATCCGGGACGGCACACCGACCAGTCGATGTGACAGGCACCCCATCCGTTGCACCTTCCGGCCGGTCATCCGGGATATGTTCGCCAAAAAGGCATGATTGTCAGCTTGTTTGCAGCTTCTTGGGCGTGAGTCGTGTCAGCAGGATGACGATTCGTCAAAGGCAGGCCCAGAGCCAGTTCACAGGGGGAGTGCAACTCGTTGCGCAACCCGTGGGGAGTTCCAGGATATATGTCAAATTTCGATACTCGTCTCAAATGGCACTGACCTCAACTATGAAATCCCTGGGTGAGCCGACGCTGCGCCAATTGAAGATGCCTGGCCATCGCGGTAAACGCAGCCTCAGCATTATGTTGCTGGAGCGCGCTGAGAATCTCCCGGTGCTCCGAGATAGTTTCAATCGCTATACCAGTATGAAAATACAGACGATAGAGATGTAAATGCGCATGGAGTCGCTCCAAAGCATCCTGTAGAAAAGTGTTGCCCGAAGTACGCGCGACGATGCTATGGAAAGCGGCATCTGCAGCAGAGAATTGTCGATATTCTTTGTATGTCTCTCCAATATTTACCGCCTGCATCGCCAGGACCTGCTGTTCCAGCAAAAGCAGATCGACCTCCGAGGTGTTTTGAGCAGCTTTACGCGCTGCGGCAGGTTCAATCAGTAACCGCATCTCGTAAAGCTGCTGGAAAGAAGAAGGATCGAGCAGAGGAGTAGAAGAATAGCCACGTAAAGGCTCTTTCGTCACCAATCCCTCGGCCTCCAGTCGAGCAAGAGCCTCGCGAATAGGCGTCTGCGAGATCTGGAGTTGTCGCGCCAGTTTGTCAATATTGATCCGAACGCCAGGTTGTATTTGCTGATCCATTAATTGAGTTTTAATATACTCATAGACTTCACCCGCCAGCATTTGCCGTGCAGGCAACTTCAACACCAGGCCCTGATCATCCATCAGCTTTTCCCTTTCCATAAATTGTGATTCTCCTTCTTTCACCACGGCTCAGTGCCGTATATCATATAGGATTTCCAGTAGGATACCATTTCTGACCTCGCCTTGTCCAGGTCGTGTTTAAGGATTCGCGGAAGAACCCTCCATCCCAGCGCCCCTTGACAAGAGCAAAACGAGATGGTATTCTTGTAGAAATCCTATACGATATAGGATTTCTACGCGGGCAAGTTCACTGCTTCGGACAGAAGGAGGTCGACAAATGGAAGATTCTGAACTGGTCATGGGAGACCAGAGGCGAGATCGCAAGAGGTCGGTCGGAAGGTTCTCAATAGTCCTCTTTGTTGTGGTAACTTTGCTGATCCTGAGTGGGTGTGGAAATGCAGGTGGAACGGGAGGCATTACCACCTTGAGAGTGCAGTCTAGTCAAGGTGAGGGGGCACAGGCGATTCAGGAAATAGCTATCGGCTTTGAAAAAAGCCACCCGAACGTCAAAATCAGCATTGAGACGCTTGATGACACAACATCTCGCGGACCCAACATCACTGTTCTGAGTTCAGGAAACGCGCCTGACATCGGCTATCTGCAACGCAGTACCGGTGTGTATAGCGTACTCGTGCAGAACAACGAGCTGGCAAGCCTGGATGCGCTTTGGAAGCAACTTAATTTGGCGGGCCAGTACGGTACGCAAACGACGAGCTACTATACCGCCAACAACCATCATTACGCCGTTCTGCTGGACACCTTGCTCATCTGCCCTATTTTCTACAACAAGCAGATTTTTGAGAAGGCGCATGTGAGCGCCCCGGCCAATCACCAGTTCACGAGCATGGATCAATGGTACGCGCTGGTAGATGGACTTCACAAGGCTGGATACCAGGCACTGGGCGTTGGCGGAGCAAGCCCCTATGACCTGGGACACGACCTGGACGCGCTTTTCCCTAGCGCTGTAACCAGGCAGCAGTCAGATGAATATATCACCGATTGGCAGCCAGGCACGCCCGAAACCGTGAAGTATACCGACCCGGGGTTTATCAACACACTGCAAACGTTGATGGACTGGAAGCAGCGAGGGGTATTTGAAGATGGCTTCCTGGGTTTCCAGGTACAACAGGCAGAGGGAGAATTCGCGGCCGGGAAGCTGGCAATGATACAGGGGGGAAGCTATTCGCCGAGCGGGCTCCAGCAGGCTGGAGTCGACTTGAATAACCTTGGATGGTTTATGGCGCCACCGGTGATACCAGGAGTCATGACGCCCTTCGATGTCTACACCGGAGACAGTTTTGTCATCCCGGCGCACGCAAAGCACCAGCAGCTCGCAGCAGAATTTCTCTCCTACCTGATGCAGCCAGATGTGATCAGCACATATGCGGCGGAAAACGGTTCCATTCCTCCCTATAGCGATACCATCTCAGCCAGCGTACTCAAGCGGTACTCACCGCTGGTTCAGGAGATGCTGCAATTGCGGCAGCAGTTTGGGCTGGTAGGCATCTGGGACTCAGATGTGCCAGGCGAGATTGGTCAAAAGACAGAGGTGCCACTTTTGCAAGCCATGCTCTCTGGACAAGCGAATGTCCAACAAACCGCACAAAAGTTTCAAGACGCGCTTGATCATGTGCGCAGCGAACCACCAACTCCACTCGATTAAGGATAAAAATCGGGCGGAAGAACACTCGACCTCACAAGCTCGTTCAGACAGCGGGGTCGAGTGGACTTCTCGCTTTATACTTTCGCCAGGAGTGAGAAGCTGCTTGCTAAATGTCCCAGTCAAAAGGAGAGATATGTTCCATAATGGCTGCAACTGCAAAGAAATTACACCCATCCAACCAGTCCGGGTATCGTCGCGGAGTCCCGACATTGACTCTACGTTTAATGGTACTGCCGGGGCTGGCGATGATCGTACTCTTCATTCTCTATCCCATTGTACGATCAATTATCTTGAGTTTCGATAGCTGGTCCGGCGTGGGACCAGCAACCTTTATTGGTTTACAAAACTATCAAGGCCTGTTCGCTAATCCCGATTTCTGGCTATCTCTGCGTAATAACATTGTCATCTGCATCGTTACCACCCTGTTCTCGATTACGCTAGGAACGGTTTTCGCGGCAGCGATACACGAACGAGTGCCGGGGGCGCGCATATTCAAGGTAGCGTACTTTCTGCCATACATTATTCCGGCCATCATTGTGACTGTCTTCTGGGAGCTGGCCTTCCAACCGACCGGGGGGATCGTCAACACGCTGCTGGGCATCCTGCACCTGGGCTCGAACTACGTCTGGCTGGGATCTCCGACATTAGCCCTTTTTGTGGTCATCTTTGTCAATATCTGGTTCCAGGCCGGTTTTTGCATGATATTCGTACTGGCCGCGATGGACTCCATTCCGCCTGAGATCGAAGACGCCGCCAACCTGGATGGGGTGAACGTCTTTCAGCGCTTTTTCTTCATCCTTTTGCCGATATCGCGTGAAGTCATTGTAACGATAACATTGCTTGAAGTACTCTTTTCGTTCCGCCAATTCACAGTTGTATGGGGTCTTACGCAAGGGGGGCCGGGGGTGGCGACAAGCGTTCTTGACGTTTTGTTGTACAAGCAAGCCTTCATCTTCAGCAACTTCGGGACTGGATCAGCCATAGCGGTCGTGTCAACAGTAATCATAGGACTGCTGGCGGTTGTCTTTATTGCAGTATTCAAGCCAGCGGCAATTACGATAGAGGAGAAATAGGTGTCGATGATTCAGTCTGATACTCGGCCCCACGCGATAACGCAGAATGAGACGAAGCGCCGGCCTCGACGAAGACGCCTGAGATACCATCCTTTGTGGTATGTCGGCTACGCCATACTCATCCTCTGGGCTATTGTGACTATTGGCCCATTTGTCGAGATGGGCCTGCTCTCCTTCAAGTCAAACTTTGGAATCTATGCTGATCCCTTCGGGCTGACGGGGTTCAATCCGGGTAACTATCCGATTGCCTGGAATGGACCATTGGGGCAGGTTGGTTTCGTAACCTATTTTGTCAACACCATTGAAGTAGCGGTGCTGGCGGTACTCCTGGGCGTCGGTTTTGGTACCCTGGCTGGTTATAGTCTGGCACGCAAAGGCGGGCAGCTGAGCAACATCCTCTTCAGAGTGTTCTCGCTGAGTCTGGGCGTCCCAGTTATTGTAGCGGTTATTCCGATCTATGAACTGCTCGAAAGCTGGCAATTGCTCGATACGCAGATCGGAGTTGCGATAGTCTACGCGGCGTTTATTGTGCCCACAGCGACTGTTATCATGCGCTCGTTTTTTGCCGTCTTCCCCAAAGAGATGCTTGAAGCGGCAACACTCGATGGCTGTTCGGAAATCGGCTTACTCTGGCGTATCGTACTACCGCTCTCGAAGGGCGGGCTGGTGGGCGTAATCATTTTAAGCCTGATCTACGTCTGGGGCGAAGTGCAATTCTCAATCGTGCTCTTGAACAGCCCAGAAAGTAAGACCCTGGCTATCGGATTGCTGGGCTTTCAGGGTCAGTTCATCACGAACGAGGGAGCTCTTTTCGCGGGTCTTGCGATGGCCACGCTTCCCATCCTGGTTGCCTATTTGCTGCTTCAGCGCAATATCACCAAAGGGTTGACATTGGGAGCGTTTCATTGAGCACAGACGTGTGCCACGTCTTGCTCTGAAAAACGATATATGATACTGGGACTGGAGAGTGACAGATGTCAAAAGATTCATGGTACGGCTCTCTTGGGCGAAAGCTGCACCTTGATTATCACGAGCCAGCATGGATGACAGGAATTGCTGAAGGCATGACAGAAGAATATGCCCGAAAGCAGGCGCGTATGTTTCGCGAGGCGGGCGTGCAGTCGGTAAGCTTTTTTATGCATGACCATCATGGATATTGCTTTTTCCCCACCGAACGAGGAAGGCCACATCCTCACCTCGCGCGCGATTACGTAAGCACAATGACGGAAGCGCTGCACGCCGAAGGCTTAAAAGCAGTTGGCTACTTCTGTGTCTTCACCAACGTCTTCCTCAAAGACCTGCACCCGGACTGGCTGGTGGTACGCCCTGACGGGGTGCAGCCTTCGGGAGCCTGGTTGCAATACGAAGCTTCGTATGCCTGTCCTTCGTCGCCCTACCTTGAGGAATATGCGCTGCCCTTGCTGCACGAAGCAACGAGTCGCTACGAGCTGGACGGTATCTGGCTCGACGGAGGCGCCTGGCTCAGCAGTGCGCTCTGTACCTGTATCTTTTGTCAGCGGCAATTTCGAGAAGCCACCGGGTTGGACCTGCCTACGAGCAGTCCCCACGCGCCAAAGCATCCCTGGCCGATAACGCCAACGACTAGTTGGAGTTCTGGCACAGCCAGCGAGCAAGAAGGGTGCGGCCCGAAGCAATGGACCACGCGCGACGAAAGTGGCGACGACGAGCGCTGGGTAACATGGCGCATCTGGAGACGTGGACAGGTTCAGCATTACCTCAACGTGGTGTCCGAGACTGTCCATGCCGTTCGACCCACATTGCTGCTCACTGACAACTCGTGTGGCCGGTGGGCAAGTCCCCACGTGGAGACAAGCAATGGACGCTTCGTACGCTGGCTCAGTCCTGACGAGTTAAATCTCGATTTTTTCTCCTGCGATCCCGTGCCTATGGGCGGCAATCATGAGCTTATTCTCAGCAGAGAAGGACGTTACCAGGCAACGATCGGCAGGCCCTTTGACTTCATGAACGAACGCTTTCATCAGTGGGGAGAGTGGCAGCTCCGCTCGACGACCGACTTCAAGCTGGAGTTCGCAACGATCCTCGCGGTCGGCGGCACCTGCAACTTTGCAGACCAGCCGTATCCTGACGGAACCCTGGAGCCTGCAGTCTATGACGCCCTGCGCGAAGGCTACGACTTCGTTCGGGAGCGGGAGCCATTTGTTCTGGGGAGCAAAGTAGTCCCGGATGTAGCTTTACTGGCAAGTGGACCTTCTCAACTCTTCGGCCCTCTGGGCAATGGTCGTGACGCAGGACGGACACTCGGACCCGTTGGGAGCCTGAATAGCACCAGTAGAACAGATCGTGTCGCGGGGGCACATTTACTCCTTGTTGAAGCAGGTGTCCACTGCCTGATCTACGATGAACCGACGCTCCGACGCGAGTTGAGTCAGCAATCCGCAGTCGTTATACCGGAGCAATGCTTACTCGAAGATGCGACAATCGCAGCGCTCGACCAGTACGTACGCGAAGGCGGTCGGCTGCTGGTAACGGGTCGCAGCGGATGGTGGGATGAGCAGTACCGCTGGCAGGGGCAGGGACGGCTGGCGCATATCCTGGGTTTGGAGATGGTAGAGACGCTCCCTTCGCCCATCTCCTATACACGGCTCGCGCCCGAACTGCGTGATCTGCAAGGGCTCCCTGACATGCCATTACAACTGTGGGGTACCGCTGTGCGAGTACAGGCGCGAACCGCCCAGAGCCTGGCGGACCTGATAGGACCACGAGCCGAGGTCTGGCGTGATGGTATCCAGGACGAAGAGCACTGGCAGCACTATACAACATTTGGAGCCTGCCCTCCGGGTCAGGAGAGCGTGGGTCCCGCTATCACCATAAACCATTATGGCAAAGGCATAGCGGGTTTCATCGCGATAGACCCTTTCGCCTCGTATTATCGGGATGGTCACTCGCAGGTGCGAGACATCGTGCAGGGATTACTGAAGCTTGTATTGCCCCCGAAAGAGCGGAAGATCAGCGTTGAAAAGCCGCTACACCTGGAGGTAGCGCTTCAGCACAAAGATGATGTCCTCACTGTTCATCTGCTCAACTATTTCGCGCAGAAGCGCCAGGGAATGCTGGTTCACAACGAGCAGATCCCGCCTGTACGCGAGGTATGTATCCACGTGCGAAGAGATCACATTCCCCACTCGGTAACGTTAGAACCAGGAGGAAAGGCACTTCAATGGTCATACACCGAGCACGTAGTAACTGTATGGATGCCAGAAATCGAGATTCACGCGATGGTTGTCATACGATGAGCGGTTGCACCTTAACAGTGCAATGCTTCAAATAACTCAAGAGCCATAAAGGATAAGGCCAGAATGAAAATAACGCGGGTAGAGGTGTCCCTCTATGATCTTATGCCAGAGCGTCCACGCCAGGACGCAATCCAATCTTTCGTCAAGCAGGAGACCATCCTGGTTGATATCTTTACGGCAGACGGCCTGATGGGAACGGGCTATGCCTATACCATCGGGACGGGGGGCCGTGCTATTCTCGAACTTTTGCGTCATGACCTGCTTCCGTTGCTCGTAGGTGAGGATGCCAGACAGATCGAGGCCATCTGGCAAAAGCTGTTCTGGTTCACGCATGGTACAGTGGTAGGTCCCATTACTAGCCTCGCGCTCGCTGCAGTGGACACAGCCCTGTGGGATCTGCGTGGCAAGGCACTGGGACAGCCACTCTGGTTACTGGCAGGCGGTGCTCAGCCCCACGTGCCCCTCTATGACACAGAGGGAGGCTGGCTGCAATTGCCCACCGAGAAACTTGTCGAAGGAGCCAGGAGGTCAAAAGCCCAGGGCTGGCGAGGCGTAAAGATCAAAGTTGGCAAGCCGGACCCCAGCGAGGACCTGGAGCGTCTCCAAGCGGTTCGTCAAGCCGTGGGGCCATGTATACACCTGATGATAGATGCAAACCAATCGATGACCTATGCTGAGGCCAAACGGCGCGCATACCTGTTTGAAACGATTGATGTGTACTGGTTCGAAGAGCCATTGCCTGCCGAAGACATCACCGGTCACCGTCTCCTGGCAGAATCAACCAGCATCCCGATTGCTGTAGGCGAGAGCCTCTACTCGGCCAGTCACTTCCGCGAGTACCTGGCGATGGGCGCGGCCGGCATCATCCAGGCCGACGCAGCGCGCGTTGGAGGAATTACCCCTTGGTTAAAGATCGCACACCTGGCTGAGACCTTTAATGTCAAGATCGCGCCTCATTTCCTGATGGAGCTACATGTCAGCCTGGCAGCAGCGGTACCTAACGCGCTCTATGTGGAATACATCCCACAACTGCGCATGGTCACGCGGTCAGAGATCGAAGTCAATGACGGAAACGCAGTCGCGCCATCAACGCCCGGCATAGGGATTGACTGGGATAGGGAGGCAATGGAGTCCCTGCGCGTAAAGCCTTGAGAGAGCGGCCTGTCGTTCGGCCGATTCCTTGCCCTGGGAGCGTAGTTGCTCCTCAACGTGCACAATCTCTGTGACTGACATATCTGTACTCTTTCTACCTGACAGGATAGGGCTTTAGCCCGCCGCAAGCCACGGTTCTTTAGACCGTGGTGAGGCGTGTTCTTGGGCTTGAGCCCTTGTAAAACAGAGTACTCTATAGAAGGGTGAGCGTCACTTTTTTGCACCCATGTGGGAGAGGGTTCACGAGTCAGAGGCGCCGTTGATCGTTTGCCCCTGGAGATGCGCGGCTGACGCCGCAGGCGTCCCAACGGTGGGCACGCTGCCAAACCACCCCCTCCAGAGCTTGTAAACCCAAAAAAACCGGGATGCACCTCTCAAGTAACATCCCGGCCCTTTTCCTTATCAATGACCACTGATCAGCGCCTTGTTTTCCGCCACCTCCCCTTTCTCATGGGCCCACCACCACATTCACCAACCTCCCTGGCACATATACCACCTTGCTCACCGCCTGTCCAGCCAGGAAGCGTTGCACCCGCTCACTGGCCAGCGCTAGTTGCCGAATCTCCTCCTCCGAGGCGTCCGACGAAACTTCCAGCCGGTCGCGCACCCGCCCGTTGACCTGCACCACGATGGTCATGAACTCCTGGCGCAGCGCCTCCTCGTCGAAAGAGGGCCACGCGGCGCGGTGAATCGAGCTGGTGTGACCCAGGCTCTCCCACAACTCTTCCGTGATGAAAGGGGCAAACGGGGCCAGCAGCAGCAGCAGCGTGCGCAGTTCCTCCCGAGCAATGGGAACCTGAGCAGGACGCTCCTCCAGCGCGCGCAGGTACTCCATCAGCGCGGCGATGGCGGTGTTATACTTCAACACCGGGATATCCTCGCTGACCCGCTTGATGGTCTGGTGCATTTCGCGCCTGGCCACTCCCTCGGGCGCGGCTTTGGCAGCGTTCGAACCGCGCTGCGTGACCAGTTGCCAGACCCGGTCCAGGAACCGTACACTGCCGGCCAGACCGCGGTCGCTGAAGTCGCCTCCGATCTCATACGATCCCATAAACAGCAGGTAGACGCGAAAGATATCCGCGCCGAAGCTCGCGCTATACTCGTCGGGATTGATGACGTTCCCTTTGGATTTCGAGATCTTCGCTCCGCCCTGCGTGATCATGCCGTGCCCGCGAAAGCGCGTAAAGGGTTCGGTGAAGTCCAGGTACCCCATATCGTGCAGGGCCATCGTGATGAAGCGGGCGTACAGCAGGTGCAGTACGCTGTGCTCCACCCCACCGATGTACATATCGACCGGCAGCCACCTGCGCACCAGCGCGGGATCCCAGGGCCGCGTGTCATCGTCTGACGAGGGATAGCGCAGGTAGTACCAGGCAGAGTCCAGGAAATTGTCGCTCACGTCGGTCTCGCGCCTGGATGGTTCTCCACAGATGGGACAGGCAACTTGTACAAAGCTCTCTAGCGCGGCCAGGGGCGAAGAGCCTGTTCCCATTGGACGCCAGTTTTCGGTCTCCGGCAGCAGCACGGGCAGTTGGTCCTCGGGCACGGGCACCGCGCCATGCGTCGGACAGTAGATGATGGGAATGGGCGGACCCCAGTAGCGCTGGCGACTGATCAACCAGTCGCGCAGGCGATATTTGATCGCGCGTTTGCCGATTCCACGCGCCTCGAACTCTCCAATGATCGCCGCCCGCGCCTCCTGGGAGGTCAGACCCGAGTACGGTCCGGAATCCACCAGCACGCCGGGACGGGTAAAGGCCACTCCCTCATCCACGGATGTCACGTCACCAGCCACCGATTGCACGACAATGCGCACCGGCAGACCCATAGCGCGCGCAAAGGCCAGGTCGGCGCCATCGTGAGCAGGCACGCCCATAATCGCGTCCGTGCCGTGGCCCTCCAGCACGTAGTCCACCACCCAGATCGGCACGCGCTCGCCGCTCAGAGGATGCAGCGCGTACGCTCCGGTAAACACGCCCGTCATGGGCGCCTCGTCCCCTGGATTCTTCGCGAATGGTTGATTCACGGTCTCCTGGTAGGCCAGAACCGCCTCGTGGTGCGTCTCACCGGTAATCACCGCAATCAAGGGATGGCGCGGGGTCAGCGCCACAAACGTCATGCCCATGATGGTATCAGGACGCGTGGTATAGACCTGAACGCGCTCCGCTGGCCAGTTTTCGATGGACATGGAGAACTCCAGCCCCTCGGAGCGCCCGATCCAGTTGCGCTGCGCGGTTTTGACCCGCTCGTCCCAATCCAGCACATCCAGGTTTTTCAGTAGTTGCTGCGCGTAGTTCGTGATCTTCAGAAACCACTGCGACAGCCAGCGGCGCTCAACCACGGAGCCGCAGCGTTCGCAGTGGCCACCAATCACCTGCTCATCGGCCAGCACCGTCAGGTCATGGGGACACCAGTTCACGGGAGCGGCTTTGCGTTCCGCCAGGCCGTGCTTGAACAACTGCACAAAAATCCACTGTGTCCAGCGATAATAGCGCGGGTCGGTGGACTGCACCTCGTGCGACCAGTCGAAGCGATTGCCGATGCGCTTCAACTGCTCCTCGCGGAATCGCGCCACGTTGCGCGCGGTCAGGATGAACGGATGAATGTTTCTTTTCAGCGCGAAGTTCTCGCTATGAATGCCAAAGGCGTCAAACCCCATCGGCTCAAACACATCAGAGCCGTTCATAGCTCGCCAGCGCCCATGGATATCCGAGCCGACGAAGGCATACATATTGCCAACGTGCAGGCCCTCCGCCGAGGGATACGGAAACATCATCAGGTTATAGAACGGGTTGTGTGCCGTGTAGGGATCCACCTCGTACAGCTTTTCTTCCTCCCAGCGCTTGCGCCATTTCGCCTCGATAGCTCGAAAGTCATAGCGCGGTGGGCGTACATGAGGCACATGAGACGGTTCGTTTTTCAGTTCGGTCATACGGTCCTCCTTGTCGCGATACAGAGTAGCCGGGCGCCGTTGCCGCGGCGGATGTTGCGGAGGACCAAAAAGAACGCCCTCCGCCCTGACAAGGGCGAAAGGACGCGGAAAAGCGCTTTCGCGGTACCACCTTGTTTTGCCGCGCGCTCACGAGAGCGGCCTTGTCGAGTGCCAACACACCCGCACTCTGTAACGGGAGTTCCCGGCGCAGGCTACGCAGGCTCTCGCGCCACTGTAGGCCGAGAACCGTCTCACCCACGCAGCTCGCAAGGGAGCTTCGGAGGATTTACGCCACCGGCTTACACCACCCGCCGGCTCTCTGCGCGCGCAAACGCTCGTACTTTCCTCGCGTCAAAGCTGTTTCATGATCATCAAAAATTCTTGTATGATAGAAAGAGTACCTAAGAGGTTGCGATTTGTCAAGCGTTCGAATAACATGGGTACTCGGGGTGAGCGTCAGAGTTTTGCAGGAAGGGTAGGCAAAGGGGGGAAAGGTGGTAGGATAGCTCCATTCCATGATGGAGAAGAGGAAGATGACCGAAGAGACCGAGGCCCAGTGGCGTCGCCTGAGCGAAGAGATCCTCAGTGGCATGACCGAGTGGCGCCAGGCACATCGAAAGCGCGACCTTGCGTGAGATTGAAGCAGCCGTCATCGAACGGATGAGTCGCCTAACGGCTCGGCTGATCCAGGACCTGGCGTTGGGCAGCGCCACGACGCAGTGGAGCAACCAGCCCGGAGCCGAACGCCCGCGCTGTCCGCAGTGTAGGACGGCGCTGCAGGCGCGGGGGATGCACCATCGTCACCTGCAAAGCGCGGGAGGACACGACCTGGACCTCCAGCGCAGCTATGGCACCTGCCCGGCCTGTGGAACCGGGCTTTTCCCCCTGGATGAGGAGTTGGGGTTGCTGCCCGGCAGCCTGAGTCCCCAGTATCAGGAGCATCTGAGCCGGTTGGCGGTC
>Ga0070717_10002902_pt1 | contig 12176 bp, 10 predicted proteins | sample LARL113metaG_FD_71366 | JGI IMG/M metagenome (GOLD analysis project Ga0070717, IMG submission 71366) | Corn, switchgrass and miscanthus rhizosphere microbial communities from Kellogg Biological Station, Michigan, USA - LAR L11-3 metaG | ecosystem: Host-associated > Plants > Roots > Rhizosphere ...
CCCGATCTGATCATCCGCACCTCGGGCGAGCAGCGCTTGTCGAATTTCCTGATGTGGCAGGCTGCCTACAGCGAACTCGTGTTCGTGCCGGTGCACTGGCCGGATTTCGACAAGGCGGCGCTGGAAGGGGCGATCGCCGAATATGCCAGACGAGAGCGCCGTTTCGGCGGTCTGGCGGCGGCGAAAACCGCATCGTGAGCAAGGGCGAGGCCGCACCGGCGCCGGTCGCCGGGCAAAGTTCGCGCAACCTCTTTGTGCGCGTCGCCGTGGCCCTCGTGCTGGCCCCGCTTGCGATTGCGATCGCTTATGCCGGCGGATGGCTGTGGACGGCACTGGTGACGCTGGCCGCGATCGGGCTCTATGTCGAGTGGCTGATGATCGTAGGCGCAGCCTCCAAGCGACAAATTGTCGCCTTGGGCGTGGTCGCGCTAACGACGGCCGGACTTTGTCTTGTGGCAGAGCGGGTCGACGCCGCCTTCACCGTCGATGCGGTCGGCTTTCTGGCGGTGGCTGCGATGGCGCGCGAGCGGCGCGGCTGGATTGCGACCGGATTCCTCTATGCCGCCGCGGCGCAAACTGCGTCCGTGTTGGTGCGCTTGGATTCCGCAAACGGCTTCGTGGCGCTGATGTTCGTTCTCCTGATCGTGTGGGTGACCGACATTGGCGGATATTTTGCCGGGCGCGGCATCGGCGGGCCGAAACTCTGGCCGCGCGTGAGCCCCAGGAAGACATGGGCGGGTGCGATCGGTGGCTTTGTCGCGAGTCTGGCGGTTGCCGCGGGCTTCACCGCGTTCGATTTCGGCAAGGCGGCGTGGCTGCTGCCATTGAGCGCGATCCTGTCGATCGTCTCCCAACTCGGCGATCTCTTTGAATCCGCGGTCAAACGCCGATTCAGTGTCAAGGATTCCAGTCACATTATTCCGGGTCATGGCGGGCTGCTGGACCGCCTTGACGGGTTTGTTGCCGCCATCGTCCTGGCGGCGATTTTAGGCTTTGTGCGGGGCGGCATGGATGGCGTTGGCCGCGGTCTTATGGTTTGGTGACGACATGAGCGCAGTTCCATTGCGTAACAACAAGGCTGCGGCCTCCACCGTGCGCAGCGTGACCGTGCTAGGCGCCACCGGCTCGATCGGCGACAGCACCATGGATTTGCTGCGCGGCGCGCGCGAGCGTTATCGGGTCGAGGCATTGACCGCCAACGGCAACGTGACGGCGCTGGCGAAGCTTGCCCGGGAATTCGATGCGCGGTTTGTCGCGATCGCCGATTCCAACAGGTTGGGCGAGTTGAAGGAGGCGCTGGCCGGCACCCGCACCGAATGCGGCGCCGGCGAGAGCGCGATCATCGAGGCCGCGGCCCGTCCGGCGGAATGGGTGATGGCGGCCGTGAGCGGGGCTGCCGGATTAAAGCCTGCGCTGGCGGCGGTCGATCGCGGCGCGACCGTGGCGCTCGCCAACAAGGAGTGCCTGGTCTGTGCCGGCGACTTCTTCATGCAGCGTGCATCGAAAGCCGGCGCGTGCATCCTGCCCGCCGATTCCGAACATAATGCGCTGTTTCAGGCGCTGGGTTCGGGCAACCGCGAAGAACTGGTCCGCGTCATCATCACCGCGTCCGGCGGCCCGTTCCGCACCTGGGCTCCTGCCGACATCGAGCAGGCGACGCTGGCGCAAGCGCTGAAGCATCCGAACTGGACCATGGGGCAGAAGATCACCATCGATTCCGCCTCGATGATGAACAAGGGCCTCGAAGTCATCGAGGCCTCATATCTGTTTGCGCTGGCACCGGAAGAGATTGACGTGCTGGTGCACCCGCAGTCGATCGTCCACGGCATGGTTGAATTCTCCGATCGTTCCGTGGTCGCGCAATTGGGCGCGCCCGACATGCGCACGCCGATCGCGCATTGCCTCGGATGGCCCGACCGGATCAAGGGACCCGCGGCCAAGCTCGATCTGGCCAAAATCGGACAGCTCACCTTCGAAGCGCCGGACTTCCAGCGCTTTCCGGGGCTGCGGCTTGCTTACGAATCTTTAAGGACCGGTCGCGGCGCGACCACGGTATTCAATGCGGCGAACGAGGTGGCGGTGGCCGCATTCATTGCCGGCAAGATCAAGTTCGGTGCAATCGCACGTCTTGTCGAAGCGACCATCGACGCCTGGATTCGCAGCGGCAATTTGGCGCCTTTGACGTCGGCGGATGACGCCATAGCTGTTGACCATAGCGCACGAAATAGGGCCGCCACCCTCTTGCCTCAAATTGCCTTAAAGGCATCCTAGAGGGTTAAGGGACAGGGCTTCCGGCTCTGGGTTAGGGGAATCGGATGTCTGAGTTTTTCCTGCATAGTTTCAATACGTTGGGCCATGGGCTCATCGGATACGCGATTCCCTTTTTGTTCGTGCTGACGATTGTGGTGTTCTTCCACGAACTCGGCCATTTCCTGGTCGCCCGCTGGGCCGGCGTCAAAGTGTTGACGTTCTCGCTCGGCTTCGGCCCGGAACTCTTCGGTTTCAACGACCGGCATGGCACCCGCTGGAAGATCTCGGCGGTTCCGCTCGGTGGCTATGTGAAGTTCTTCGGCGACGACACCGAGGCCTCGACGGCATCGACCGAAGCGCTCGCCAGCATGACCGAAGAGGAGCGCGCCGGCAGCTTCCACCACAAGAAGGTCGGGCCGCGGGCCGCGATCGTCGCCGCAGGGCCAATCGCCAATTTCATCCTGGCGATCGTGATTTTTACCTGCCTGTTCACTTTTTTCGGCAAGCCAAGCACCTCGGCGCGGGTCGACAAGGTCGAGGCGAACAGCGCCGCGGCGGCCGCCGGTTTTCAGGTCGGCGATATCGTGACCTCGATTGACGGCTCCAGGATCGAGAGCTTCTCCGACATGCAACGCATTGTCGGCGTGCGGGCCGGAGAAAAGCTGACATTCGCGGTCAAGCGCGGTGATTCGACGCTTACGCTTCAGGGCACGCCGGAACTTCGGGAAGTCAAAGACCCGTTTGGAAATGTTCACCGGCTTGGCGTCTTGGGGATAACTCGCCAGACCGCTGCTGGCGACGTCGTCACCGAGCGCGTCGATCCGGCCACCGCATTGTGGCTCGGCGTCAAGGAAACCTGGTTCGTCATTGACCGGACGCTCGCCTACATCGGCGGCGTCTTCACGGGCCGCGAGGCGGCCGACCAGGTCGGCGGTCCGCTCCGCATCGCCCAGATTTCAGGACAGGTCGCGACCATCGGTCTGGCCGCGCTGGTGCACCTTGCGGCCGTGCTTTCGATTTCAATTGGGCTTTTGAACCTGTTCCCGGTGCCGCTGCTCGATGGCGGTCACCTTTTGTTCTATGCGGTAGAGGCCGTGCGCGGCCGCCCATTATCGGAACGGGCGCAGGAAATGGGCTTCCGGATCGGGCTCGGTCTGGTGCTGATGCTGATGGTGTTTGCGACCTATAACGATATTCTGCATCTGGCGGCATCCTGAAGCGGCTTTTTTGTGACGTTGCCTATCGGCAACGTCTTGGAATGAAAATGGAATCGCACGGCGATGTCAGGTTTGCCGTCCCGGTTAAATTGGCTACAAGCGAAGCAGCAAATGGGAATCTGCTGGTTCGCGGGGGTGCGATCCAGCCTTGGAATGGCAAGGGCGCGTTGCGCATGATTGTTGGAATGCGGGTAAGGGGAGCCCTGCTGGGCGCCCTGATCATGTTGGCTGCGCCAGTTGGGGCCTCGCTGGCGGCTATTGTTGCGTCTTCGCCGGCTGCCGCCCAGACGGTGCAGTCGATCACGGTCGAGGGGAACCGGCGCGTCGAAATCGAGACCATCCGCTCTTATTTCAAGCCGGGACCGAAGGGCGTGCTCGACCAGGGCTCGATTGATGACGGCCTCAAGGCGCTGATCGAAACCGGCCTGTTTCAGGATGTGCGAATCAGCCGGCCGGGCGGCAAGATTCTGGTCACCGTGGTCGAAAATCCGGTGATCGGCCGCATCGCCTTCGAAGGTAACAAGAAGGTCAAGGACGATCAGCTCACGGCGGAGATCCAATCCAAGCCGCGCGGCACGTTCTCGCGCCCGATGGTGCAATCCGACGCCCAGCGCATCGCGGAAATCTACCGCCATGCCGGCCGTTACGATGTTCGCGTGACGCCGGAAATCATCGAACAACCTAACAACCGCGTCGATCTGATTTTCACCATCGTCGAGGGCTCCAAAACCGGCATCAAGTCGATCGATTTCATCGGCAACGTCGCTTATTCGTCGTACCGCCTGCGGGACATCATCAAGACCCGCGAATCAAATCTGTTGAGCTTCCTCGGCGGCAACGACACCTACGATCCGGACCGGGTTGAAGCCGATCGCGATCTGATCCGCCGCTTTTACCTGAAGCACGGCTATGCCGACGTTCAGGTGGTGGCGGCGCTGACCGAGTACGACCCGGAACGCGGGGGTTTTCTGGTGACCTTCAAGATCGAAGAGGGCCAGCAATATCGCGTGGCGACGGTCGAATTCAAATCAAGCATCCCGACACTCGAGGGCAACACGCTGAGCGGCTACTCGCACGTCTATGTCGGCTCGATCTACAATGCCGAGGCGTTGGAAAAGTCGGTCGAGGAAATGCAGATCGAGGCCTCGCGCCGCGGTTACGCCTTCGCGATCGTGCGCCCGCGAGGCGACCGCAATTTCGAGGCCCACACCGTCTCGATCGCGTTCACGATCGACGAGGGTCCGCGGACCTACATCGAGCGCATCAACATCCGCGGCAATACCCGCACCCGGGATTACGTGATTCGCCGCGAATTCGATGTCTCCGAAGGTGATGCCTACAACCGTGCGCTGGTGGACCGCGCCGAACGCCGGCTGAAGAACCTTGATTTCTTCAAGAGCGTGAAGATCAACACCGAGCCGGGCTCCTCGAGCGACCGCGTGATTCTCGTTGTCGACCTCGAAGAGAAATCAACCGGCGACTTCTCGGTGTCGGGTGGCTATTCGACTACCGACGGTGCGCTCGGCGAGGTCAGTATTTCCGAGCGTAACTTCCTCGGCCGCGGCCTGTTCGCCAAGGCGGCGGTGCAGTACGGGCAGTACGCCCGCGGTGCCTCGCTGTCGTTCGTCGACCCCTATTTGTTCGACTATCGCGTCGCCGGCGGCCTCGATATCTTCTATCGCCAGCAGCTGCCCAACAGTTACATCTCGTACGGCACCACGACGATGGGCATCAGTCCGCGGCTCGGCTTCGCATTGCGCGAAGACCTGTCATTGCAACTCCGCTATTCGCTCTATGAGCAGAAAATCTCGCTGCCGTCTTACCTTGCGAATTGTAACAACAATTTCGGCAATCCGAACCTTCCGTTCAATCCGACACCGGCTTTCGCGACTTTGAACGGACTTCCTGCAGGTGGGACTTTCGGGGGCGCGACCGATGTTTCGGGTCTTGGCCTGTGGTGCTTCAGCGACGGCGAAGCCTCGCTGCCCATTCGCAAGGAGCTTGCAAGCGGCAAGACGTTGACCTCGTCGGTCGGCTATTCGCTGAACTACAATACGCTCGACAACAACAAGAACCCGACCGATGGTCTGTTGATCGACTTCAGGCAGGACTTCGCCGGCGTCGGCGGCGACGTCTCCTATATAAAGTCGGCGATCGACGGCAAATACTACGCGCCGCTGGTTTCCGATATCGTCGGCCTGGTCCACTTGCAGACCGGCATCCTGAACAAGGCCGGCAGCGACCTGCGCATGTTGGATCAATTCCAGATGGGACCGAATCTGGTCCGCGGCTTTGCCCCGAACGGCATCGGCCCGCGTGACATCAATCCCTTCGGCACCATGGACGCGCTCGGCGGCACCAAGTACTGGGGAGCATCGCTCGAATTGCAGATGCCGTTCTGGTTCCTGCCCAAGGAAGTGGGCCTGAAGGGCGCGGTCTATGCCGACGCCGGCAGTTTGTGGGACTACCAGGGACCGACGAATTGGGCTCTGACCGGCGAAGTCAACGTGCCCGGTTGCATAAAGCCGACGCAGTCCCCAGTTGCGACGACCGGAACCTGCCTGGGCTTGCAGTATGACAATACCAACGTCATCCGCTCGTCGGTGGGTGTCGGCTTGATCTGGGCCTCGCCGTTCGGACCGCTCCGCTTCGACTATGCAATTCCGCTCACCAAAGGTCAGTTCGATCGCGTGCAGCAATTCAAGTTTGGCGGCGGCACATCATTCTAAAAGCGTTTTCAAGCGAAGAGGGCACCGGTTCGCGTGAAGAAAGCGCGTCAAAGCGAAGCGAGAGTCTGGTTCTGATCGATCAGGACCGAGGCTCTCATTGCGACCAGCGGCCGGTCCGCGACGGGTGGAATGGCGCAGCCGATATTCTTTGAACGACCCGCTTTGTCGACGCTCGGCGATATCGCCGCGTTGACCAAAGCAACGCTGGTCGACGCCACGCGCGCCGGCCACGAAGTCAGGGGACTGGCCTCGCTCGATGAAGCCGGGCCGATGCACCTGACCTTCTTCGACAATCTGAAATATTCTGATCAGCTTGCGTCGACCAAGGCCGGCGCCTGCCTTGTGAGCGCGCGATTCGAGGCCCGTATTCCCGCCCATGTCGCCGTGCTACGTGCCGCGCAGCCATTCCGAGAATTTGTCAAGGTGGCGCGGCAATTCCACCGCGATGCGCTGCGGCCACAATCCTGGGTCGATAACACCGGTATCGCCGAATCGGCCATCATCGACCCCACGGCGCATCTGGAAGACGGCGTCGTGGTCGATCCGCTCGCGGTGATCGGTCCGCATGTCGAAATCGGCGCCGGCACGGTGATCGGTGCGGGCGCGATGATCGCCCCCCATGTCCGGATCGGGCGTGACTGCAACGTCGGCGCGCGCAGTGCCATTCAATGCGCGCTGATCGGCAACAACGTGCTGATCCATCCCGGTTGCAGCATCGGACAGGACGGCTACGGCTTCGTGTTCTTTGGTCCGGATGGCCATGTGAAGGTGCCGCAGACCGGCCGCGTACTGATTCAGAACGACGTGGAAATCGGCGCCGGAACGACCATCGATCGCGGCAGCCTGCGCGATACCGTCATCGGCGAGGGCACCAAAATCGACAATCAGGTCCAGATCGGCCACAATGTGACGATCGGCAGACACTGCCTGCTGGCGGCCCAGATCGGGCTCGCGGGCAGCCTGACGATCGGCGACAATGTGGCGCTCGGCGCCAAGGTAGGGATCAACAACCATCTTCGGATCGGCGATGGCGCGCAGGTGACGGCGATGAGTGCGGTCAAGGACGACATTCCCCCTAACGCGCGCTGGGGCGGCCACTTTGCAAAGCCGACCAAACAGTGGTTTCGGGAGATTCTTGCGGTGGAGCGCCTGGTGCGCGACAGCACGTCCGATCCGAAGGGCGAGGGGCGGGAGTGATGGTGGAGGAGGCACCGGTCAAATTTGCGCTCGTGGATATCAACGACATCCTCAAGACGCTGCCGCACCGCTTTCCGATGCTGCTGATCGACCGGGTGATCAATATCCGGACCGATTACTCCGGCATCGGCGTCAAGAACGTCACCTTCAACGAGCTGCCGTTTCTGGGGCACTTTCCGGAACGGCCGGTTTATCCAGGCGTCATGATGATCGAAGCTATGGCGCAGACCGCCGGCGTGATCGGCATCAAATCGGTCGAGGGCACCGAGAAGCCGCGCGCGGTTTATTTTCTCACTATCGACAAATGCAAGTTTCGCAAGCCGGTGATGCCCGGCGACACCATCGAATATCACATGCGCTCGATCGGCCGCCGCAAGACCATGTGGTGGTTTCACGGTGACGCCAGGGTGAACGGCGCGACCGTCGCGGAAGCCGATGTCGGCGCGATGCTGACGGATTGACGAAAAGGCGGATCGGTATCGGCCTGCGAATGAGTTGAGAGCCGTCATCAATGAAGCGGCGTGAATTTCTCGCAATTGCAAGTGCCGCTCTGTGGCCGACGGCTGCGTGGTCTCAGGCCCCCGCGAAAATCCCGAAAATCGGCTTTCTCGGTCTCGCTCCCGCGTCCGCGTGGTCCGGCGAAGTCGACGCGCTGCGCGAGGGCCTGCGCACGCTTGGATACGTCGAAGGCAAGAACCTGGTTTTTTATTTCCGCTGGGCGACCGACTCCGCCGAAACACTCAGGCTTGCCGAAGAGCTGGTCCGGGAAAATGTCGATATCATCGTGGCTCCGGCCTCCACGCAAGTAGAACCGGCGCGGAAGGCAACCCGGACCATCCCGATCGTGTTTACCCAACACGCCGATCCCGTAGGTACGGGACACGTCGCGAGCTTGGCGCATCCCGGCGGAAATATTACGGGCGTTTCGATGGTTCTCACCGAACTTGCCGCCAAGAGCCTGGAGATCTTGAAGCAGGCGGTGCCTGGCGGCGTTCGTTTTGGCGTGCTCTGGAATCCCACCACGCCCTCGCATGCCAAGGTCGTTGAGGAAGTTCAGGCAGCCGGCAAGACGCTTGGCATTCAGCTCTCGATGATCCCGGTGCGCACGATCGAGGATTTCGAGCCGTCCTTTGCAACGATGATGCGTGAACAGGTCGCAGCTTTTCTTGTTCCCACCTCGCCGCTGACAAACTCGCAGCCCGTTGTGCTGGCCGAACTCGGCTTGAAATACCGGTTGCCTGGAATGTTTGGAAACAAGGACAACGTCAGGGCGGGCGGCCTGATGAGCTACGGCGCGGACTTCAACTATATGTACGGGCACGCCGCCACCTACATCGACAAGATTCTCAACGGCGAGAAGCCATCCGACCTCCCGGTGGAGCAGGCATCGAAATACGATCTTGTGCTCAATCTGAAGACCGCCAAGGCTCTCGGCATCGAGATGCCGCCGACCTTGCTTGCTCAGGCGGACGAGGTGATCGAATGATATCGGCGCGGTGATTAACGATAGTTTGGGCCGGCCGAATGATCGACATGCAGCGTAACCATCTGTCACTGGACAGCCCCGGCACTGCGCGCTAACCACTGCAAAATCAACTACATCCGACAAAAAGCGAACCGACGGGCCAAAACCAACCGATGAGCATGATCGATCCAACCGCACGGATTGAGGACGGCGCTGTGATCGGCGAGGGCACAACCATCGGTCCCTACTGCATCATCGGTCGCCATGTGGTGATCGGGAAGAATTGCAAGCTGATCGCCCATGTGCACATCACGGCGCAAACCACGATCGGCGATGACTGCACGATCTATCCCTTTGTCTCACTGGGCACGCCGCCGCAATCGCTGGCCTATCGCGGCGAACTCACCAAGCTTCAGATCGGTGCGGGCTGCACCATCCGCGAATCCGTGACCATGAACGCCGGCACCGTGGGCGGCGGCGGCATTACGCGGGTTGGCGAGCGCGGCTATTTCATGAATTGCAGCCATGTCGGTCACGACTGCCAGGTCGGCAACGACGTGATTTTCGCGACCTCGGCGACACTTGGCGGCCATTGCGAGATCGGCGATTTCGTCTTCATCGGCGGATTGTCGGCGGTGCATCAATTCACGAGGGTAGGGCCGCAGGTGATGGTCGGTGGGGTCTGCGGCGTTCGCGGCGACGTCATTCCGTTCGGCCTCGTCAACGGCCAATATGCCAGCCTTGAAGGGCTCAACATCATCGGCATGAAGCGCCGCAAGTTCACCAAGGAGCGGCTCGCGACCGTGCGATCGTTCTATCAAACGCTGTTTCACGGGCCCGGCATTTTCGCCGAACGGCTGATCATGGTGCAGCCGATGGCAGCCGAGGATCCCGCGATCGCCGAAATCCTCGAGTTTATCGCCGACACCAAGCACCGCGCGCTCTGTCTGCCGGCCGACGACGGCAGCCGGAATTGATGACCACGGCCATCACCGACAAGGCTTTGCAGATCACATCGCCGGTCGGTCTGATCGCGGGAGGCGGCGCGATGCCGTTCGCAGTCGCCGATTCCCTGAAGGCGCACGGCATCGAGCCCGTTCTGTTTGCGCTGAAAGGCGCGTGCGATCCCACCCGCGTCGGACATTTTCGTCACCACTGGATATCGGTCGGCCAGCTCGGGCGAGCCACAAGATTGTTCCGCAACGAGGGCTGCCGCGACCTGGTCTTCATCGGCACCCTGGTGCGGCCGGCATTGTCCGAGATCAGGCTCGACTGGGGCACGCTGCGCGCGATCAGCCACGTGCTTTCCGCCTTTCGCGGCGGCGATGATCACCTGCTCTCCGGCATTGGCCGCATTTTCGAACGCGACGGTTTTCGTATGGTCGGGATCAAGGATGTTGCGCCGGATCTTTTGGTGCCGGTGGGTGCGCTGACGCACGCGATCCCCGATGCCAAGGCGACCGCCGATATTGCCAAAGGCTTTGCGGTGCTTGCAGCACTTGGTCCATTCGACATCGGCCAGGCGGCGATCGTGATCGACGGTCACGTGGTCGGCGTCGAGGATATCGAAGGGACCGACGGCCTGTTGGCGCGGGTGGCACGGCTGCGCGGCGAGCGCCGGATTCGGACCAATTCTGTCCGCGGGGTGCTGGTGAAGGGGCCGAAAATCGCACAGGATTTGCGCTTCGACCTGCCGACCATCGGCCCGCGAACCGTCGAGGGCGCGGTCAAGGCGGAACTTGCCGGCATTGCGGTCGTGGCCGGCAATACCATCGTCGCCGAGCCGCAGGCCATGATCGAAAGGGCCGATGCCGCTGGCCTGTTCGTGACCGGTTTGCCCGCGTGAGCCCGGCGCGATCATCTGCCGGCGTCGCGCGAAAGATATTCCTGATCGCGACGGAGGAATCCGGCGACCGGCTCGGCGCCGGCCTGATGAAGATCCTGCGTCAGCGTCTCGGCGATGCCATCCGCTTCGAGGGCGTCGGCGGCCGGGCGATGGCGGCGGAGGGGATGACCTCGCTGTTTCCGATCGAGGAACTGTCGATCGTGGGCCTTGCGGCGGTGGTGATGCAGTTGCCGAAGATCCTGCGGCTGATCCGGCAAACCACGGCCGCGGTCGCCGATGCGTCGCCCGATATTCTCGTGATCATCGACAGCCCCGATTTCACCCATCGGGTGGCACGGCGCGTGCGCTCCCGCGATCCCTCGATCCCGATCATCGACTATGTGTCGCCGTCGGTCTGGGCATGGCGTCCCGGGCGGGCGCGGGCGATGATCACCTATATCGACCACGTGCTGGCGCTGTTGCCGTTCGAGCCGGAGGCCTATCGCCGGCTGCATGGGCCGCCTTGCAGCTATGTCGGTCATCCCCTGATCGAGCAGCTCACGACACTTCGCCCCAACGCCACCGAGCGAGCGCGCCGGGACTTGGCGCCGCCGGTCTTGCTGGTGCTGCCTGGAAGCCGCCGCAGCGAGATCAGGCATCACATGGAGATCTTTGGCGCGGCGCTCGGCTTGTTGCGCGCGCAAGATATCCCGTTCGAACTGATCCTTCCGACCATGCCGCATCTGGAGCAGGCGGTGCGCAAGGGCGTCAAGGGCTGGCCGGTCGAGCCCAAGATCGTGGTCGGCGAGACGGAAAAGCGGGCGGCGTTCCGGATCGCCCATTCAGCGCTCGCCAAATCCGGCACCGTGACGCTAGAGCTTGCGCTTTCCGGCGTGCCGATGGTTACGGCCTATCGGGCCGGCAGAACGGAGGCCTTCATCCTGCAACGCGCCATCAATGTGCCGTCCGTGATTCTCGCCAACCTCGTGATCGGCGAGAATGTGATCCCGGAATTTTTGCAGGACGACTGCACGCCGGAAAACCTGGCGCGGAGCTTGCGCGAGCTGTTGATCGATTCGGCCCCGCGCCGGCGTCAGCTCGAGGCGTTCTCCCGTATCGACACGATCATGTCGACCGGCAGGGTGTCGCCGAGCGTGCGGGCGGCCGACATCGTGCTGGCGACGATGCGGAGATCGCGGCGGGTCAATTAGCACGTCATTGCGAGCGAAGCGAAGCAATCCAGAGCCCAATATGACGCTCTGGATTGCTTCGTCGCTTTGCTCCTCGCAATGACGAAAACAAACGGCGCCTACTTCCGATTGGCGATATCGACATACTCGCGGCGGGTGACGCCGGTATAGAGCTGGCGCGGGCGGCCGATCTTCTGCTGCGGATCCTCGATCATCTCGCTCCACTGGCTGATCCAGCCGACGGTGCGGGCGACCGCGAACAGCACGGTGAACATCGAGGTCGGGAAGCCCATCGCCTTCAGC
>Ga0070717_10002903_pt1 | contig 12175 bp, 12 predicted proteins | sample LARL113metaG_FD_71366 | JGI IMG/M metagenome (GOLD analysis project Ga0070717, IMG submission 71366) | Corn, switchgrass and miscanthus rhizosphere microbial communities from Kellogg Biological Station, Michigan, USA - LAR L11-3 metaG | ecosystem: Host-associated > Plants > Roots > Rhizosphere ...
GAGCGCAGGAAGAGGCGCGCGTCGGCGATCGATAGATCGTTCAACAGCTCCAGGCCTGAAGCGAGGACTTGAACCTCCGCGAAACCTCTGATCCACCGCTCGGGCATTGGGACCTTCTGCTCGACCACCTGTCCGCCGAACGTCTTGATCCCGACTTCGTCCGCACCAACGTGCAGACGGACCGGTTGGCCGCCGGCGATCCTGGCCAAGGCTTCTCGCATGGGCGGGTTGAAGTCGACATTGGTGGTTCCAACTGCGGCCGGCTTGCGATCCAGCCCACCAGCGTAGACATCGAGCCGCGCGTAAACGCCGCAGCAGACTGAGAACGACTCAAACCGCAAGCTCGCAGCTTCGCTCGTGACCACCGGATCGGCCGCCCGTAAGATTGCGGCCACCATGCCCGGCGGGGTGTAGTACCGGGTACGCGCCACGCGGGCACACCCCAGTAGCGCGACGGCGGTCTGCTCCGGCTGCTCGAGGAATCCATCGAAGAACCTCGGATGCTCAGCCGGGCGATCCTCGACGTTGCCACCCGACGTGGCCAAAAGAAGATCTGTCTGGCTCTCCGTGACCAGGACGGTCGATGGAACGAGGTATTGGTAGACATGCTCTGCGACGGCCACGCCCCAATTCTGAACGGAGAAAGCACGAGCTTACCCGGATCGTGGGGTTAGGTGAAGCTGCCGGATTTGGCCGGCGGCGACCGGAGCCGGCGAACGTTGAGGCGGTGTCCAGAGCGGGGGTTGGGGCTGGAGATGCGCTGAGCGGGGCTCTCGGGCAGCTTTGGAGTCGCTTTGGATCGAGGTGCCCGAAATTGATCGGGGCCAAGCGACTCTAGAACGACTCTTGTCCGCTACGGGCCTTCTGAAGCGACTCCAGAACGACCCCTCTCCGATGCCACGGGTCGTACGGCGCCCGGGAATCGGCTTTGGAATCGCCCGGAGTCCCCAGAAAGGCCAGCGGGCGCACAGCGGGCGCGCAGCGGGCGCACTGCGGGTGGATCGACCGACCGGTTTCGGCCTCCTCGATGTGGATTGTTACTGCATGAGCTCTGGCCAGGAGTCGAGCGAGGCGCAGTGCCCCTTGCGGGTAGAGCTACACCGTTACTCGAAGGCCGGGCGCACAAGAGTCGCTTTGGAGTCGGGTGTCCGCGACCAATTTCGGCTACCTCGATGGGGATTGTTACTGCATGAACACGGCGCCCATGCCTGATTCCGGGGGTCCGAGTCTGACCCCCTTCGAGGAAGCCATCGTCCAGACGGACGACCGGATCGCTCCATCCGAAGCCAGCGCCACTGGCGATGAAGATGCCACCGCGCCGTCTTTCGCTCCCAGGCATTCGCGCCGGCGTGCGCTTCAGGAAGCGAAAGCCGGCGCGCAGCACTTCCGAACTCGAAATGGCCAGGCGAGCCAGGCAGGACGGTCTCCCTTACTAACTCATCCAATAGTCCTCCGAGACCTTCCCGCTTACGCCGACGCTCGTCCTTCACAGACACAGCTCACCAAGCTCCACCGCTCACTCACCCAACGCGACCTGGTAATCCTGCAATCCCTCTACGACTATCGCTACCTCAACACGCTCCAACTCCAAGAGCTCTTCTTCCCCAGCCTTCGTTCCTGTCAGATCCGACTCCACCAGCTCAAGACGCTCGGTCTGATCTACGTCTGGAAAGTCATCGAGACACCAGGCGTCCGTCGTCGCCATTCCATGAGCCTGATCTCGGCGCGGGGGGCCAGGGTGCTTGCCGACTGGCACGGCGACGACCAACGCGCCTACGTCGAGCGCAGCCACCAGGCGCGCGACCACTGCTGGCACGCTGTCCACGACCTCGAGGCCAACCAGTTCTTCGTCGACCTGGTGAGCCGCAGCCGAGAGATCCGCCGCCAAGGGCTCCAGATCTGGGCTGGCGAGGAGCAGGTCCGCGAGGAGCGCAGGGAGAGGGCGCGAGAGATCAAGCAGCCGATACCGACGCCGGACGGGCGCGGGATCTACCGCGCCAACGGAGGGCGGATCTTCTTCGACCTCGAGTGGGACCGCGCCACCGAGTCGCTGCAGCGGATGCGCCAGAAGATCGCCTCCTACGTTGCCTACTTCAAGCACTACCGCGACGCCGACAAGCACCACGTCCTGTTCGTCGTCCCCAATGACGACCGCGAAGACAGCCTCCAGTACGAGACCTGGCTGGGGCGGCCGAATTACAGCCTGGATACATGCTGCAGCTTCTGGACCACGACTTCGGGTCGGCTGCGCCGGTGGGGACCGCTGGGCACGATCTGGCTCAAGGTCGAGAACCGCGCCGAGAAGCCGCCACCGATCGGAATCACCGGAGTCGGTCAGCGGAACGCCTTCAGGCAGCTGCCGCCGATGGATGACACCGATCGGTCGACCGATGACTGCATCGGCAAGCCATCCTGGTGGGAGCGAAGGCCGGGTGAAGGTCAGGTCGCTTGAGGAGGCTGAGAGTCAAGCGCTCGGCCCCTTGGAGCGACGGCCCCGAACGAAGGCGCCATCGACGCCGGGCGACCTGGCGCCGGAGATCGTTCTCGCGAGCCTTGGCGACTGTTTTTTGAGGGCTTGCCACTGGAGCGAGAGACGGGTTTGGTGCCCCAAGTACCAATCAGGCCGTTCAATTCGCACATCGCCTGCGTTGAGGTTCGCTCGCGTTGTCTTCGCGTCATTCGCTCAGTGCTTCGACGTCGAACGCGCCGTGAAACAGCAGGACGAATAGGCAGGGTTCATCGGCAGTCGCCTGATGCTGCATGGGCTCGCCGGGCGGGAAGTGGACGTATGCGCCAGGCCCGACGACCTGGCCATTGGCATCGAGCCGCCCCTCCAGCACGACGATCGTATGGGCGGCGGTGTGTCGGTGAGGGCGGCCTCTCACGCCGGCCGGATAACGGACGAGATAGTGCTCTTCGCCGGAAGCTGGGTCCTGGTAGAGGAGCCGTAGGGCGATCGGCTGGTCGTAAATCGCGGCAGCCGCCGCCCCCGGTTCCAGCAACTCAAGCGTCCGCAGCTGGTCGACGATCGTCGCCGAGCCGTATTTCACCCACTCATTCTCAGCCCTGGGTCTGGCCCGGGCCGAGGCGAATCCGGCTTTGCTGTCGCCTCGGGCCGGGCGGAAGTGAGGTGCGGCGCCTGAAGGAGAAAAGCTGGAGCGGGAGACGGGACTCTCGGCCCCAAGTACCAAGCAGCGCGTTGACTTCATCTACAGGTGCGCCTGAGGAAGGCGGAAGAAGTGTGTTTGGATTGCCTCCACAATCCCATCCATGGTGGGCAATGCGGATAGTTGAGGATTCGCCCAACCGCTTTGTTGCCAGGGGCGGCAAATCGCCACTGCTGTCTCTGGGTCTAAGCCTGATCGCCGTGGGTCTGTTTCTGGGTTTTGTGTCTAGTTCTGTCCGCCCAAGGCGGCCTCATGCTCTGATTTTCCAATCTGGTGGGGAATCCTTGTTGCGATTGCCTTTACCACCATTGGGGTCGCGGTCGTTGTCATCCCGAGTCCACTTAGTCCACGTGTCATTTCAGTGGATAGGGAAGAGCACCAGGTCAGCTTGAAAAAGCGAGGCTCGGCTGAACGATTCGCGACTACGAGCGTCGAATCTGTGCATTTGGCGAGTGGGCCAACTAGGAGTGCAAGGCTCTTTGACACCAGGACTGACCTCGAATTGAGGCTCCGAAATGCTGAAACCAGGAAGGTGGCGGTAGAGCTTAGCAATGGCAGCAACACCAAACTCATGGCCATCGGGCAGAGCCTCGCCAAGGCTATCGGGGTTCCATTCGTCAGCGATTGAGAGATCGCGACCGTTGTTGCCCGAGTTTCGAAACTGGAGCGGGAGACGGGCTTCGAACCCGCTACCTCGACCTTGGCAAGGTCGCGCTCTACCAAGTGAGCTACTCCCGCTCGGTCAGCTAAAGATGATACCCGAGGCCTCTACGACCGGTACCGCCACGAGAAGTAGGCGGTGCCGACGCCCCAGAAGATTCCCATCAGCGGCAGCACGTAGGCAGGCGGCATGTGCGGCAGCCCCGCGCCCTCGAAGAATGCATACCCGAAGGTGACAAGGGCGACAGCCCCGACCGCGAGGCCCAACGCGTACAGCTGGATCCGCGTCTGCACCTCGTCGAGGCGCATCAGCGCGCGTACGAAGACCACCAGCCCGATCGCGGCCGGCACCGCCGGAAGCAGCGCGACGTAGTACCGCCACGGCGCGCCCGGGTTGGCCTGGACTGCAATGATCGCCCCCACCAGCACCATCAGGTAGGCCAGCATCGCGAATCCGAAGTTGATCTGCGATCGATAGGTGACCCAGGACGACTGGATCGATGTGCGTGCCGGCTGCGGCGGCGGCGGCCCGAATACCGGCACCTCCCCCACCTTCGTGCGCTTGAACGGCGACGCCGCGTCGGCGAACGGAGTCTCTACCGGCTCGGCTGGATCCGGGGGTGCCGGCTGGGTGGACACGACCCGGAAGCTTAGCCCACCCACGCCGCCGGGCAGCGTTTGTTGACCAGGGCCCGGGTCCGCTCTATGAATGACGCGGCGTGAGCGCGCGATGAACAGCCGCGGCCGTATCGCGAAGTCGATCTTCGCGGCGGTCCTTGTGTTGTTGATGGGCGCATGCGTTCCCTTCTTCGGAATCGGGGCGAAATTCTCGCTGAGCGACGCCCCCGAAGGCGTCAAGGGCGGCGCGCCCATCACCAACTTCGAGCCGGCCTCGATCGCTTCGGGCGCCAATTTCCACCATCCACTTCAGCGTTGGATTTCGCTGCACGAACTCGGGGCCGACGGTGACCACATTTGGCGAGTTCGCGTTCAAGTTCACCGTCGTGACGAGCCCCGGCACCTACAAGATCGACGCGGGCAGCCGCCACCGGCTCAGCTTCGCGGCGACCGGCTAGCGATCGGTGCGGTCTTCGATCTCCCAAGCGTGGTCCATCGCGTGCCACGCGATCCGGCGCGCGGCGTAGCGGGACGTCCATCCGCGCTCGCGCATCGGCTTGCCGTCCGCGCCTGCGCGAAAGGCGGCGAGCAGCGTCTCGCGATGCGCGGAGATGGCAGCCCGATCCCCGAGCTCGGGCTGCGCCAGCTTGAGGCCAAGCTTCGGTGCATATCCGCATTCCGCGCCGAGCACGTGGTCGACGATCTTGTCGCGGTCGCGGCCACCGCCGCGCGGCCCTTTTCGCAGCTCCGCCGGCGCCGCCTTGACGACCCGATCGAACACCGTCCAGGTGGCGGACACCAGGGTGCACATCCGGTCGACCTCGGCACCGGTCATGGGCTCGGACTCGACCTTCGCGGGCGCGCTTGGCGCGCCGTAGTCGGTGGTCGCGTCGCCGCGCAGGCGCTCCACCACCGCCAGGTCCGCGACCACGCGTTTCGGAAACGGAACGTCTGCAGCGGCGGCCACGACCGCATAGCGCTCGGCGTACGCGGCGAGGGCGTCCAGCGCCAGCTGCTCCGTCCTGGCCGCCCGGCACCAGCCCGGCCAGTCGAGCGCGCTCGCGAACACGCGCTTCGTTCCAGTCTCGATCGCCACGCCCATGCCAGCCACAGACCAAGAAACCCGCGGCCGCTCGAAGAGCGCTAGCGGCGCTTCGGCTTTGACTTGTCCGCGCTCGGTCCGTTCGTGACTGCGGCCTTCGCGACCACCACCGGCTCGGCGACGGCCGCCGGCGCGACCGGCGCCGGCTTGGGCGCGTTCTGGCCCGCGCGCGTCATCGACACATTGCCGTTGAAGGTGGCGCCGTCCTGGATGACCAGGCTCGACACCCGCACGTCGCCGGTGAGCGAACCGCTCCGCGACACCACGAGCTTCTTGCTCGCCGTCACCGCGCCGTTCACCTGGCCGCTGATCCCGACTTCGCGGCCGGAGACGGTGGCCTTGACCGTGGCACCTTCGGCAACGTCGACGTTGCCCGTAGCCTCGACCTCGCCCTCGACCGTGCCGCTCACGCGCAGGTCGCCCTCGATATAGAGCTGGCCGATCAGACGATCGCGAGGCCCCAGCGTGACCGAGCTGGTCGCGGCCGCCGCCTGGTCGGGTTCCTGCGGCCTAGCCGCCCGAAGACTGCTCAAAGCTCCCCATCCGGACGTGGCCGTTCAGGCTCGCGCCGTCCTCGATCTGCAGCCGCTTGACGGTGATGTCGCCGCTCAGGCGCCCGGACTTGCCGAGAAGCAACTTGTCGCGCGCGGTCAGCGGGCCTTCCACCTCGCCGCGCACGGTTACGCTCGCGCCGTCGATCGACGCCTTGACCGTCGCGCCGGACGCCACGTCGACGTTGCCCCCGATGTGGAGCTCGCCCTCAGCCCGGCCCTGCACCGTGATGCTGCCGGCGTAGGTGAGCTTGCCCTCGAGGCTGTCCCCCGGCCCGAGTGTGAACCTGTTCGCGCCGTCACGCCTGGATTCGACGGCGTCTTCTGAAGCCTCGTGCGGTGCGGTGTCCGCGACCGCCTGCTGAGCATCCATGAATCAAATACCCCCCGGTTAGGAATGGCCCGATAGCTGGCTTGAGTAGGGTGACAGGATACTTCAGCGGGACGCCCCGTCTCGGCCCAAAAACGCGATCCGTTGCCAGGCAACAGACCGTTGCTGAACTCGATTCGAGTTCGCCTAATTTCTTTCGACGATGCCCGCCTCATAGGCCAGGATCACGGCCTGAACACGGTCCCGCAGGTCGAGCTTGTCGAGCAGATGCGCGACGTGGGTCTTGACCGTGGTCTCGGCGACGTGCAGGCGGGCGGCGATCTCGGCGTTGGTCTGGCCCCTGGCGATCTGCTTCAGCACCTCCAGCTCGCGCTCGGTCAGGCCCTCGAGGCGGTCGGCGCTGCGCGCCGCCGGCTCGGGGCGCCGAGCGAACTCCTCGATCAGGCGACGGGTCACGGACGGTGCCAGCAGGGCGTCGCCCGAGGCCACCACCCTGATGGCTCGGATGAGGTCCTCCGGCGGCGCGGCCTTGAGGAGGAAGGCGGACGCGCCGGCCGCGAGCGCATCGAATACGTACTCGTCCAGCTCATACGTGGTGAGGATCACGACGCGCGTCTGACCGGCAACCTGCCGGGTGGCGTGGATGCCGTCGACCCGCGGCATGCGCACGTCCATGAGGATCACGTCGGGCCTCACGCGACGCACGAGCTCGATCGCATCGTGGCCGTCCGCGGCCTCGCCCGCGAGCGTCATGTCGGGCTGCGACTCGACGATCATCCGAAAACCGGCGCGGACCATCGCCTGGTCGTCGGCGATCGCGACTCGAATCGTCACGCGAGCGGAAGCCTCGCCCGCACGATGAACCCGCCGAGCGATGAGCTTCCGGTGCTCAGCTCGCCTTTGAAGAGCTCGACGCGCTCGCGCATGCCGATCAAGCCGTGGCCGGTCGACGAGGCGCCGTCCCCGCCGCCGCCGTTGTCGCTGACCGTGATCGCCAGCGCGCCGGGCTGGTAGTCGAGGATCACCTCCACCCTGCTCGCCTGCGCGTGCTTGAGCACGTTGGTGATCGCCTCCTGCACGATCCGGTAGGCCGAGAGGTCGACGGCCGCCGGCAGTGCGCGCTTCTCGCCTGCGAACTTGACCGTGGCCTCGAGCCCGGCGTCCCGCACAGGCTTGAGCAAGCCCTCGAGCTGGTCCAGCCCGGGCTGCGGCGCGAGCGGCGCGTCGGACTGCTTCCGGAGCACGCCGAGCAGTCGATTGAGCTCGGCCAGCGTGTCGCGCGCCGTGGTCTCGATGGAGCTCAGCGCCTCGGACTCCGAGCTGCCCGAGACCCTGGCCGCGCCGGCCTGGATCGCCATCAGGCTCACGTTGTGCGCGACGACGTCGTGGAGCTCGCGGGCGATACGCAGCCGCTCCTCACCCGCCGCCTGCTCGCGCTCTTGGCGGTGCCGGTCGACCAGGTCCACCATGAACCGGCGCCGAGACCGTATGTAGTCGCCTATCACCCACGCCACAAGCGAGGTCGCGGCTGCGGGCAGCAAGCTCCGGGTGACGGTCAACTGCCCCACCGCCAGGAACACCACGGCGATCGCGATGATCGCAATGGCGACTCCGGCCACCCACAGTCGCGTGGGGGTTGGGCCGTAAACAGAGACGGCGTAGACGGCGAAGACGAGAGCCGGCCCGCTCGGGTCGCGATCCGGCAGGAGGGCCCACGCCAAGAGTCCGCTGGCCACGACGACCGACAGCACCATCACCGGGTGACTTCGGCGCCACCACAGCGATGCGGCCTGAATCAGGACGACCGGTATGAGTGTGAATGCGATCGAGTGCTGGAAGCCGCTGAAGATCAGCGGCGGGCCTCCCACCAGCAGGCTGAAGGCCACGATCAGGCCGTCAGTGAGTCGCGGCCGGCCGGTGATCCATGACCACGGCCGGCCGCGCAACCTGGATGGCGAACGACTGTCTATGCGACGTCCCTCTGTCGCTGCAGCGCGCCCGCGATGATGAGCATGCCCGCGAGATACGAGCCCAGCACGATCACGGCTTGCTCGGCGCTGATGGGACCTGTCGAGTGCGGAATGAACGATTGAAGCAAGGCGCTGGCGTTCTGCCCGACGAACAGGTCGCCAATCCACTTGTAAGCGCCGTTGCTCAGGGCGTCGACGAACCTGACGACGATGATCTCGACACCTAGCAGGTACACGATTCCAACGCCCAGCGCCGCGGCTGACTGCCGAAACAGGACCCCGAGCGCGAGCCCGACGGCGCCGTTGGCGGCGAAGATCAACCAGATGGCTCCCATGCCTTTGGCGATGTTGACGATCGCCGGCCACGAGATGGCGTGACCCTCGAAGTACGCGACGGCAACGCTGCACGCCGCGCCGACTGCGAACAGGACGATGGTCATGAAGGCCGTCCATGTCATGAAGACGACGACGCGTCCGGCCCACACGGTCAGCCGCCCCGGACCCTGGGTGAAGAGGGTCTTCATCGTGCCCCAGGAATATTCGGATCCGGCGATGAGCGCGCCCAGGACGATCATGAGCGCGGCGCCCAACGGGTAGCCGGCGCCAAGGACATTGCTCACGAAGTTGTCTGGATAGAGGCTGGCGAGCGCCACGGGGCGCTCGGCGCTCGCAGGGTGCGTCGCCTCGTACCAGAGCACCCCGTAAACGAGGACGACGACAGCGCCCACGAGTCCAGAGCCGATCTGAAGGGCCGGCCGGCGAATGGTCTTGCGCAGTTCCGACTTGATGGTGGTGATCATGCTCCCTGCTTTTCTCCTGTGAGCTGGAAGAAGACTTCCTCCAGCGATCTTTCGAACGGCCGCAGCTCGCTGACTCCGACGCCGGCGGCCATGAGCGCTCGGTTGACCTCGACGCTGGCCTCGGGCTTCGCCTTGAGGACGATCGCGCCGTCCTGCCGGCTGACCGACTCGCGGCCATAGGCTCGGACGAGCACCTCTTCGGCATGCTCGACGGGCTGCGCGCGGACGAGTACGCCCTCTTCGCCGACCAGCTCCTGCACTGTCGACTGGCGAACCAGCCGGCCGTTGCTGATGACGCCGACGCGGTCGCAGATCTGCTCCACCTCGCCGAGGAGGTGGCTCGAGATCAGGACCGTGCGCTCGCCCTGGCCGATGTCCCTGATGAGCTTGCGCATCTCGGCCATGCCCTGAGGGTCGAGGCCGTTGGTCGGCTCGTCGAGGATGAGCAGGTCGGGATCCTTGAGCAGTGCGGCCGCCACGCCAAGGCGCTGCTTCATGCCCGTCGAGTAGGTGCCGAACTTGCGACCGGCGCGCGAAGCGAGCTCGACGATGTCGAGCACCTCCTCGACGCGGCGCAGGGGCACGCCCGCGAGCTCGGCCACAACCTTCAGGTTCTCCCGGCCAGAGAGGTAGGGATAGAAGCCCGGCGACTCGATGAGCGAGCCGATGCGGGCCAACCCGGCCGGGGCGCCCGGCGCGTGGCCGGCGACGGATGCCATGCCCGACGTCGGCCGGATGAGGCCGACAAGCATGCGCAAGGTCGTGGTCTTCCCCGCCCCGTTCGGGCCGAGGAAGCCGTAGACCTCGCCACGGCGCACGCTCATGTCCACGGAGTCGACGGCGAGGACTCCGCTTCCATAACGCTTTGTGAGACCGTGGGTCTCGACGATCGTGGTGTCTGTGTTCTCCATGATCATCAAGCTAGGTTTCGTTGGCCGCCCCGTCGTCCCCCTCGAGATCGATTTTTAGTCTCATCCTCACGGACGACCAAGTAGAGCGATGCCATTGATACCATCGCTACGTGAGTCATGAGAACCCCAAGAAAGAGGCACTGCGCTGTGCCTTCTGGAGCGGCTACGAGCCGGGGCGTCGGAATCCCGGCGGCACGCTGACGCCGCTCAGTCCAGATCAACTACAACGCGCGGCGCGGCGCCTTCGTCACGAGGCTGATCAACTCCGCGGTCGCGGTGAGGTTGCCCTAGCTGACCGCGTTGCGAGGGCTGCAAACAATTTCGAGGAGCGAGCAGCCAGGCTGCCCTAGTCCTGTAGGAGAGCTGCGCACCGACGGACGATCGTGGTGTTTGCGTTTTTTCATGGCATCAAACCAGGTTTGCGATTTAGGTTGTCGTCATCACCGCGATCGATTTTTTAGTCATCCCGCGGATGAGCCATTAGTCTCGTGTGTGCAGAAAAGGGAAATGCGCGCACCTCAAAAATCCATGCTGACCTGTCCGATCTGCGGCACCGCGTGGGAGCCGAATCCGTACACGATCAGGCGCGCACCATACTGCTCGCGCCTTTGCCATCTGACGGCTATCAACCGCGGCGCCGGAGTTCGACGGGATCCTCCGTATCGGCCGGCAAGCCTCCGGCCCGATCTAAAGAACGCTCCGCCCTTCATCGATCCCTCTGCCGAGCGCCGGAAACGGCGCGAGGAGCAGACATAGTCCTCGCGCCGCCCTCGACGTGCACCCGTCTGTAGGACAGTTGCATACGGTGATCTCATCCTCGAGGAGGATTCAGGCGGGTGGAAAGGAGGAAAATGCCATCCGATGGCGGCGCCCAAAGGCATGAAGATGCCCAAGCCAAGCGAGGAGGCGAAAGCCGCGCTCGCGCGGATCGTGCCGGACGAGCCGGCGGTCACCCTGAAGCCGATGTTCGGCCAGCTCTCGGGTTTCGTGAACGGCAACATGTTCGTCGGGATCTTCGGCGAGGACCTGTTCGTCCGCTTGCCGGAGGACGAGATCGCGACGGTGAAGAAGCAGGGCGGGCGCGACTTCGAGCCCATCGCCGGACACAAGATGGGCGGGTATGTGATCGTGCCGGGAAACTGGCGCGCGAAGGCGCCGACTGCGCTGATCAAGCGCGCGCTCGAGGTCACCCGCAAGATGCCGGCGAAAGCACCGAAGAAGACGGCCGCGGCCAAGCGCTAGCCCACCTGTACCGCCCCACCTCGCCGATCTGCTGAGATGCACCACCACGACGTCGGCCGCTTCGGTGAATGGGCGCCCGGCTACGAGCAGCACTGGATGGTGCGGAGGATCATCGCGCCAGTCCAGGAGGCGGTGCTCGAGGCGGCCGCTGCGCAGGTGCCTCAGCCCAAGGCCATCCTCGACGTCGGCTGCGGGACGGGGCGCCTCCTCCGCGCGGCGGCCGCGCGTTTCCCGGGCGCCCGGCTCGACGGCGTCGACGCCGCCGAGGGCATGGTGAAACAGGCGGTGGCGGCGCTGCCGCCCGGTCTGGATATCCGCTTTCAGCAGGCGACGGCTGAAGCGCTGCCGTTCGGCGACGACAGCTTCGATCTCGTCCTCAGCACGATGACGTTCCACCACTGGGCCGACCAGTCGAAGGCCATCGGGGAGGTCAGCCGGGTGCTGGCGCCAGGAGGCCGGTGGCTGCTCGCGGACCTCATCGCGAAAGGTTTGATGGTCTTCATCGCGCCCCTGCTGCGCATCGGCCGGGTGCAGCGCCGCTCGCGATTGGACGCCATGCTGGCCGCGCACGGCCTGGCAGTGGTAGCCGAGAAGCGAGTGCCGGGCATGGCTGGCAACATCCCCGTCCTCGCGATCGCCGCGACGGCCTCGCGACAAATGGAGCGGGCGATGGGAATCGAACCCACGTAACCAGCTTGGAAGGCTGGCGCACTGCCATTGTGCTACGCCCGCGTGTCACATCCGATTGGTGGCCCGTAGGGGCTTCGAACCCCTGATCTCCGGCTTGAAAGGCCGGCGTCCTAGTCCACTAGACGAACGGGCC
>Ga0070717_10002904_pt1 | contig 12175 bp, 9 predicted proteins | sample LARL113metaG_FD_71366 | JGI IMG/M metagenome (GOLD analysis project Ga0070717, IMG submission 71366) | Corn, switchgrass and miscanthus rhizosphere microbial communities from Kellogg Biological Station, Michigan, USA - LAR L11-3 metaG | ecosystem: Host-associated > Plants > Roots > Rhizosphere ...
GGCGAGAAGGTCGCCGACCTGACCTTCTTCTCCTCGGCCTGCAAGTGCCTGGCCTCCGACGTCGCCATGTCCGTCACCACCGACGCGGTCCAGTTGCTCGGCGGCTACGGCTACGTCAATGACTACCCGGTCGAGCGCATGATGCGCGACGCCAAGATCACCCAGATCTACGAGGGCACCAACCAGATCCAGCGCATGGTGATGGCCCGGCAGCTGCTAAAGGGGTAAATTAGGCCGCTGAACTGCGATTTCTTTAGCACATGCTATAGCAAACCGCGCGGTGCGACGTGGAGGTACGGGCTCTCGCTTGTGTCCGCTTTGCCCTATTCATGCTAGTTATTTCCGATCGTTTCCTAACCGCGTGCTGAATCCGTGCTGATACCTGAAGCCTATTGGTCTAGACCAATGGGCGCGCCGTAGGGTGCGGCCACACGGCTACACGCCACCGGGTCCCTGTGTGCACGGTAAGCGGTCGTCTGGGTCGCGCCAACGCCGCGACAACCCTCGCCGTTACACTTCGTGTAGGAGTCGGACGGAGAGGCGGCGGCGACGCGGGATGCCCTCGTTACCCCGAATCACATGCGCATTCTGCGCCGTGACCGGCTCGGCGGCCTGATCCATGAATATTCGCAGGTCGCATGACGTGACGCAATTTCCGGCACCTTCAAGATGCAGTCCCGGTTCAATCTCGATGAAACCGCTAGCCGGCAGTGCTCTGGGGTCGCCGCTGTGGGAGGGCTTGATCGAAGCGCCTTACCCCGCCGATTACTCAGTGGTCAGCTACGGCAGCTGTAGTTCGTTGTGGTCATGTGTGACTCCCAGCGATAGTCGTCACTTGCCAAGAGCTATCAGTCACCATGATCGGTTGCGGCTGGACTGGCGTGGACACGCGTGGCTGGTCTGGTGCGACCTTGCACGTAGCTGGCCCCCTTTTCACGACCTGGCCTCGGCCTTCAGCCCGGACGCGGACGCGCTGTTGAGCTGGATCGCGTTAGCTGGGACTTTGTCGCGCGAGCTGGCCCGTTTGTGGCTCCGGTCAGCTGGCGCGGGTCAGTTCCACGTGGCGGAGCCGGACCGTTCCGGGGCCGGCCAGGGTGAATTCGATTCCCATGGTGTCGGCGTCGGCGGGGACCTGCGCGGTGATCTGGTACCTGGTCCAGTCGCTGCTGCCGGTGATGGTCTGGCTGGAGTCCCGGCGGTCGCGCCGGACCGCTACCGGCTGGCGGCCGGGGGGCGCCGGGAGCACCACCCTGGCCTGGCTGCGGTCTTCGGCGTGGGTGATGGTGAACAGGCTCAGCTCGGCGTGGCCGGCCACGTCGAGGGCGGTTATCTCGGCGGCCAGGGTCACCGTGGCGCCGCGGTACTCGCCGGCGATCCACATCTGGTGCGTGAAGACGTCTCCGTAGGGCTGCGGGACCGCCGCGGACAGGGTCGCGGTCCCGTCCGCCGCGGCTACCGTGTAGTCGTCCCAGTGCGCCCCGGTGGCCTCAGCCCGGGAGCTGCCCCCGATGACCCAGCTGTCCAGGCCGTCGGCGAAGGCCAGGTTCCGCGGCCCGTAGCGCGGCCAGGATGGGGAAGCCGGCGCGCGGCTCGCGAACAGCCCGGCCAGGTCGGCGCCGGTGACCGGGATGGCCAGCCGGTCCATCAGGGCATCGGCGACCCGGACCGGCGCCTCCAGTGCGGCGGCCAGGGCCAGGGCGCTGCCGGGGGGCGCGGTGACCTGCCGGGGGCCGGCCGGGGCGGCCACCCCGATCTGCGCCGCGAGCACGCCCGGTCCCAGTTCGTCGATGTCCACCCCGGTCACGGCCGCCCCGGCCGCTCCCAGCAGCCTGCTGGCCAGATCTGCGACGGTGAACTCCCGGACCGGCAGGTCCCCCGGTGGCGCATGGCGCTCGGGCCGGGACGGCTCGCTGTCGCGGGGCGGGCGGCCCGGGATCTGCCACAGGCCCATGGCCTGGCGGGCGGGCAGCCACAGGCCGATGGCCCGGTGGCCGGGATCATCGGCCAGGACGACGAGGATGCGCCGGGCCGCGGTCGTGCCGTCCGGCCCCGGGTCGAAGTGCGCCTCGGCGTGCGCGATGCGGACGGTGGTCATGGTTACCCTCCGTGATACCGCGGGGATGAGATCGGGCCGGCGGGCGGTGATGTGCTCGCGTAGCCGCCGGCGGGCCTTGTGCAAGCTGGCCTTGGCCGCGCCGGACGACCCGCCGATCTGCCCGGCGGGCAGGTCGGCGAAGTAGTACAGCTCGACGGCGCGCCGCTGCCCGCCGGGCAGGCCCGCGACCGCGTCGCGCAGCACCTCGGTACGATCCAGGTCCTCGGCCGACGGCAGGCCCTGCGCCGAGGCCGGATGGAGATCTTCGGGCCAGTCGGCCAGCAGCAGCAGCGGGGCCTGCCGGGCTGCGGCGCGGGATATGTTGCGGATGATGCCGGCCAGCCATGCGCCGAACCGGTCCGGGTCACGCAGCCGGCCCAGGCCCGTGAACGCCTGCAGGAACGCCTCCTGCACGATGTCATCGACGTCGTCCCGATGCGCGCACAACCGCGCCGCCAGCGCCCTCGCCGGCCCGAAGTGCCGCTCAACCAGCAACGAGAACGCGCCAGCGTCCCCGGCGCGGACCCGCCGGACCAGCTCACCGTCGCAGATGCCCACACTAGTAAGTGTCAGCCTGGCGTCCCCCGGTTACCCGCGAGCAGCCGGCATAGACCGTCAGACCGGCCACCCGCAATGGCTCCGGCCCGTTGCCGGTCATGGCGGCGAGATGGCCAGCGTGCTGGATAAGGAGCTTCCGCAGTCCGGCGTAGCGGGTGAGCGGGTCGGGCGCAGACTCCACCGGACCGCTTCGGAATGCCCATGCCCAGCGGCTCAGGTGACAACAACGCTGGACAAGCCGCGAAGTGACAACCACCCCTGGGAATCAGTGACATCAGCCGGCAGGAAACCCGGCAGACGCCAAGGACACGCCGCTGAACAGGTGACAGATATCGGCGGGCGTCACATCATGGCGTTGTCTCGGCGTAGGTGTTCCAGCGCTGGTGGGCCTGGCGGGCGCGGTGCTGGTGGCGGCGTCGCCACGCTGACCAGTGCAGCCGGTGGGGCCGGTCTCGCTGGGGTGGCGGGATGACGGTGTCGCGCAGGAGGCGCAGCAGTTCCGGGACGGTGACCGGGATCAGCCCGGCGTCCAGGCCTGAGCTGGCCTCTTGCTGACGTTGCATGGCGACGGCGACCGCGAGGTAGATGTAGGTGAGCAGGCAGACCGCGGTCCAGCGGTGCCAGGACTTCCAGCGGATCACCTGCCCGGCATCCAGGCCGGCGGCCTGCTTGCTGAGCTGGTGACCATCACGACCAGCAGCAGCCCGAGCGTGTCGGTGATGATGTTCCGCTTCCTGCCGATGATCTTCTTAGCTGCGTCGGTGCCCTGGGTGGCGGCGGGCACGGTAGGGGCGGTCTTGATGCTCTGGGAGCCGGTGACGCAGGCCGTGGGCTCGGGATCACGGCCCGCGGCGATCCTGGTTAACCGCCGCAAGAGACCGCTGAGCTGCTCGGACACGCCGTCTTTCTGCCAGCGGGCAAAGTAGTAGTACACGGTCTGGCAGGGCGGGTACTCATGCGGGAGGTAGCGCCAGGGGATGCCGGTGCGGTCGACGTGCAAGATCGCGTCGAGGACGCAGCGCAGATCGTGCCGGGGCGGCCGCCCGATGCTGATTCCTGCCCGGCGCTCGCGCTGCCGCCACGCGGTCAGCGTGGGCTCGATTAATGCCCGCCGGGCATCGGACAGGTCGCTGGGATATGGTCTGCGGGTCGCCATGCCTTCCGGCATACCGCGCCGCCGCCCGCTTGCCCAGGGGCATGGCAGCAAGGGGGCCCGGGAACCCGCACGAAGAGGGCATTCCGGGATGAGACAGGAGGATACTCCCGATTTCGCCGGGCAGGCCGCCGCCTCTGTCCCGCTATCCCCATCAGCCACAGCATGACCGCGGCCAGCCAGTCAGCAATCCTCGGATAAGCCAACAATCCGGGATCAAACGCCCTCTAAGGTGGCTGCCGGCTCTCGGGACCGCGGAGATATCCGGGCTCCATCGGCACGCACGACGACGCTAGCGAGCGGCTGCAGGCGGCCCCAGTGCCCTCCATGGGAGCTATCACCGAGCGTGATTGACGCCACCGGCTCAGCGGTACCGAATCCACCCCGAACGCCGATTCCGCGCGTCCGGCGTTGACTCGGCCCGCATGGACAGCCAGGTACAGAATGACCGGTTCCGCGCGCCGCGACATCGCCAGGCTGACGCGGTGCCTGCGCTCTATTCAGGCGGTGTGCTTGGATCCCCATGGGCGGGCTCGCTCTCCTCGCCGCCCGGCCGGTCGTGGCCCTGCTCCCTGCCGTCCGGCTGCCTGTGGCCCCGGCGGTTGCCTTCCCGGGCCCGGAGCCAGGCGTCGTGGATCCAGCGCCCGAACAACTGGCCGCCATAGATGACCCAGCCGACGCCGATCAGCCACGACTGCACAACCAGTACGGTGCCCAGCGCCCCGTAGGTCACCGCGTTCGAGACGATGAGCGGCTGGAAGGCCAAGGCGGAGAAGGCCCGCAGGCCAGCCAGGAACGCCACGGTGACCACCGCCCCGGGCAGCGCTGTCAGGTAGCTCACCCGGCTGCCGACCAAGAAGCGAAGCCCCCACCAGAAAAAGGCGATGCCGAGCACTACCGCTACGGACACCCGGCTCACCGTTTCGGCCGGAGCATGGCCTGTCACATCGCCGACCGTAGCCGCCGCGTAGATGTAGGCGATGAGGACGGCCAGCCACACCGCCTGACGCCAGACCTTGTGCCACGGCCCGGCGGGAAGGCCCCAGGCTCTTTCGAACCCGGCCTGCACGCTGCCCGCGAACGTCACTCCGAAGACGGCCAGCAGCAGCACGCTCAAACCGCTCGCCGTGCCCAGGACCCGGACGGGCGCGGAAAACAGCTGTATCACCGCGCGGGCGGAGGAGCCGGTCAGGCCCATGCCGTAGACCACCCACCGGGCGAGGCCATGATGCGCGACGGCGCTGGCGGCAGCGACGAGGACGAGGAGCGGGAATACGGTGAGCATGGCCAGAGCGGCGAAACCCATGGCCCGGCCCATGAGTTCAAATTCCCTGCCGCTGCGGTACAGGTCCCTGAACCGCAGCTCGTGCCAGACCCGCTTTGCACCGCCGAGCAGTGCATGGTGCACTCCCCGGTACGGGATCTGGCTCATCCGCCGAGGCACACGCCCATTGTGCCGCTTCCGCATCGCCCTACCGCCCCTGTACCGCTTCATAACTCGATGCAGGTCTCTGAGCTGCGAGTTGGCAGGTTCGGCGGGCTGGGGCATGATCGCGGTTCGTGTCTGCGCGTCTGCTGTATCTGATCACGGTCCGGGTGTTCGGCTGGCTGATCCTGCTTGGCCGGAGCCAGGCATCGAAGGACGCGGAGATCCTGGTACTGCGCCATGAGGTGATGGTGCTGCGCCGTCAGGTGGCCCGGCCCAGGCCGGATTGGGCCGACCGCGCGGTGCTGGCGGCACTGGCCCGGCAGTTGCCCGCCGCGCTGCGCGGGAGCCGCCTGGTTACGTCGGGAACGCTGCTGGCCTGGCACCGCCGTCTGGTCACCCGCAAGTGGACCTACCCGGGACGGCCAGGCCGCCCGGGGACGAGCGTGGGGATCCGTGCCCCGGTGCTGCGGCTGGCGGCGGAGAACCCGGCGTGGGGATACCGGCGGGTGCGCGGCGAGCTGACCCGCCGGGGGCACCGGATCAGTGAGACGACTGTCCGGCGGATCCTTCGCGCCAGACGCTATCGGCCTGCTCCGCGCGGCGTGGACACCTCGTGGCGGAGGTTCCTGCGCGCCCAGGCGGAAGGCCTGCTGGCGTGTGACTTCTTCACCGTGGACACGGTCTTCCTCAAGCGCCTGTACGTGCTGTTTGTCATGGAGATCGCGACCCGGTGGGTCCACGTCGTCGGTGTGACGGCGCACCCGGACGGCGCATGGACGGGGCAGCAGGCGCGGAACCTGCTGATGGACTTCGGTGACCGGATCGGCTCGTTCCGGTTCCTGATCCGGGATCGTGACGCCAAGTTCAGTGCCGTGTTCGATGCGATCTTCGCCAGCGCGGGCGTGCGGGTGGTGAAGTCTCCGCCGCGCGCGCCTCAGGGGAATTGTTATGCCGAACGCTGGGTGAGGACCGTCCGGTCCGAGTGCACGGACCGGATGCTGATCTACGATGAAGCGCACCTGCGGGCGGTGCTGCGGACCTACGCGGCGCATTACAACGATCATCGGCCGCACCAGTCCCGGCAGCAGCGGCCACCCGGCCATGACGGGCCGGTCGTCGTACCGCTGGACGCGCCGGTGCAGCGCCGGAAGGTCCTCGGCGGCGTCATCAACGAGTATCGCCGGGCGGCGTAGCTAGTCACCGAAATCCGCAAGTCAGGCCACGTCACGACATTTTGAAGCGGTACACGCATCCTCGCAGGCCGGGGACACCCGATCAATCATCATGTCGCCGAAGCAGCACCCACGCCCCGCGGACCTAGGTAAGGCTGGCTGCTCCCGGCCCGCCCCCGGCCGCCGCAACTGGTCATCCCACACGGAAAGGCCGACCGCCTGAGCCGCTGAACCGTATCCGCCACCAGGGCCTCCCTGCCCCGCCGCCCGGCATGATCCACTCTCGGACGACCGCATCAAGGGCGCCTGCGGCGCCGCTGCGCGGGCGCTGCGCCCCCCTGGCCCGCCCCGCCCGCTCGCAGAACCCGGCAGCTATCAGGGACAGGGAGCAGATTCAGGTATGCCCGGGCCCAGACAACCCCGACCGCCTCAGCCTCGCATCGAACCCCTCGCGTAACCGATGAATGCAGGTAAGGCGGCCCGGCGCACGCTTCTTACCTTGAGGGTCTTCATAGGCGGCGATCAGCGAGCGGGGCGGAGCACAGGCACGATACGAATCCGCTGCCGGCGCAGCAGGCTCCCCAGGGTGGTGACCGTGCGGCCGATCAGGTAGGTCCGAGATACAGAACGCGGCAGCTCGCTGGGATCGACCTGACGGAAGTCCCAATGGGCGAAGTGGCCTGCGAAGCGGCGATCGATCAACGCGTACACAGCCGCTGTCTCGCCGGCCAGCAGGGCATCCACCATTTGCGCCGCGATGCCGTGTCCGCGTGCGCCGGGGTCGACGACCAGCGACGCGAGCTCCTTGGCACCATCTGGATGGCGACGTAGCTGGGCGACGCCGACCGCGCGGCCGTCACGTTCGCCGACGACGAACTGTTCCCAGTGCAGACCGGCAGGATTGAGCCGTGCCCGCCGCACCATCGCGGTGATGACCGGCTGATCGTCTGGCCTTGCCCGTCGCACCACCACCTGCACCCGGCGATTATCGCACCAGGCCGTTCGGTTCATGCGGCTCGCCAACCACCCGGTGGCGTGCCTTGGCATCCCTGTCTGCGTCTGCCGGCTCACCCCACGGCACGCCTATCACGCTGGCCGCAGGTACTGCTCACGTCTTCCAGCCACCGCGACCGGCAGCGGGTCCGACCGTCGGCCGAACTCGGCAGCGAGCTACCCGATCTTGTAAGGCACGCCCCGGAATGGTCCGGGCGCGCGGTTTCGATGCCGCGGCGTACCACCCCCCAACCGCGCAGATCGTCCATTACGGCGCGGCTCGGGCCCACCATCCCGACAGCGCAACAGCCGCGCCGAACGGCGGTTCCGGGCGCGTGCGCGAAGCTGCTGTTCATGCCCGTCGCCGAAGCTCCGGCGCGCTCTGCCCTGAGCAGAGCGGACGCGGTTCCCAGTGGTGCGCGGGAGATGATGGGCAGCGAGTAACGGGCAGGAAGACGGGGTAGCTATTCAGCCGGGCCGGATAGCGGCCGGTAGCCAGGGGCCTTCGGCGAAGAGCTGGGTGAGTGCGTCGAGGGCATTGATGCCCCATTTGACGGGCCGGACGCCGTGCTTGGCCTCGTTGCTGGTGAACCCGACGATCAGGTCGGTGGTGAACCGCAGGATCATGTCCTGGTGGTCGCGGAAGCGGCGGCCTAGCCGCAGCCCGTCTTTATCGATCTGGCTGCGACGGTGCTGGTTGTCTGTGATGCCCTTGGCCAAGGCGCCGCGGTACCAGGAGCGGATCTGGGCTAGCTGACCACCGCTGAGGCTGGCCTGCCCGGCGACGCGGGCGGCGGTGGCCTGGCTGTTCGCCCAGATCAGCAGGTCGGCCACGGAGGGCGCCCACACCTGGCCGTCCGGGTCGAAGCGGTGCAGCCCGCCGAGGTCGCGCAGCCCGTGCGCGCCGCACCAGGCATGCACCGCATCGGACAGGTGCGCATAGCCGGCGTAGCCGTCCCGCACGATCGTCTCGGTGTAACCGGGGAGGACACCGCCGGCGTCGATGTCTTGAGCGGACCGGCCCCCGGTGTGCAAGGCGGTGAGGAACTCGGTGCAGGCGATATGCACATAGTGCAGCTCACCGGCCGCGCGGGCTGGGGTCTCATCGGCGTACAGCACCCCCGCCTGCCGCAGCAGCGCCCGGACCCGGTCCATGAATGCCCCCAGCCGGGTCGCGGCCTTCCCGCGTACCCTGCCGAGACCTGAACGCCGTATAGGCGGCCACCATCCCGGCGGGCCGGGCAGTGGGCAGGTAGTGCGCGCAGACCGCCAGCGCCGCCTTCGCGTGACGCCTGGCCCGTACGGGGCCAGGCTGGTCACCCCCGTCGGCGCTGTGCCCGTCGTCGTCTCAACCGCAGGCCGGGCACAGCTTCGCGACCATCTGGTACTCGGTCACCGTCGGCGGCGGCGGCGGAGGGGCGGCCTCGAACACCTGCCGCTTCTGCACGCTGGCGACGGCAGCATCAGCCAGGTCCGCGCCGCAGGCCGCGCAGGCCCCTGGAACGCATCTCACCGTGTCATCGGGGTGCCCGGATTACCTGAGCGTTGAGGACGGCGTGCCGGGCTGCTTGCCCGGGTTGCGCCCGGACCGCGACCGCAGCGACCGGTCGGTCGGCTTTTTCGTGTACGGGTTATCCGAAGATGGCGGTTTCGACGACGTGGACGAGTCCTTGCCCAGGCGGCGCCGCAGGTATTCGATCTGCTCCGCCAGCACCGCCAGCACCGCCAGCACCGCCAGCTTCGCCTGCGCTGCCTCAAGCTGGGCATCCCTGGCCGCCAATCCGTCGTTGTCGGGTCGGCCTGCTCGCAAGGGTCGCGCACGGCGGCCTGGCCCGGCTGCATCGAGGGTCATCCGTATTTGTTGCTAGCAGATCTGCTAGCAAGATCGGCGAGCTTGGTACCTCTCATGATCGGGCTCGCCTCGGCTGTGACCAGCTCTGTGCTCCCGGCCACTGCCTAGCGGTCAGCTGGTGAGCGCGGTCCAGGCGCCAGCGGAGCAGCCGGATCGAACCTGGTGTAGCCGCTGCATTTGCAGCGTCGCAGCCAGCGTCCCCGGACGGAGCAGCTGGTGGCATTACGGTGCTCGCTAGCACGATGGAGGCAGCGTCCACACGGCGGTATATCGTCTTTGATGTCCGGAGCTCTGGGTACCGGTGTCCAGTTGGGCATGTTCATGCTCATTGCGTGGCTCCTTCCCCGTCAGCGGCCGTTCGCTGGTGGCGCCTAACGCGTTCTACCCGAACGCTAATCCGGTCCCCCTCATCTGTACAGTTCAGGTGCGGGACCGGCTCTCGACCTTCCGCTCTTCAGATCTGCGCCCGTAGCTGACCACGATGAAGCCAGATCCGTCGCGGAGAACGCACCTGGCCGCGCTCGGTGATGGACAGGCGTGGCTTTTCTGACCAAGTCTCCCTGCCGATTACGATCGGCCACCCGGCGACACGATCGCAGTGCTGCGCTGAGCGCAGATCATCCGTATCGGCGGGTGCGGGGCTGGCCACTGCGCCCTCCTTCCGACGTCACCGCTGTGACGCTTTACTGAGTCAGAAGAAACCAAGGCTGGAGGACGAGCTCTGAGCCTCAATTCACCGGTTGACATCTTGTGCCGCTGTTACCGGTTATCTGGTTCGGGGCTGCGATTGAGGGTGCGGCTTTCCTGCCGCTCACTGTTCTTGCGGCTTGCCCGGGGCTTCTGGCTTGAGGGCGTATGACGGCGGGCCTTGCGGCGGGGGGCGGTGACCGGATCCGGGCTGGTCAGGCCGCTGTGGCCGGCGGGCCGCAGGCAGCGGTGAGCAGGGTGATCCATTCGTGCTCGCGGTGCCAGCCCGCGGGCAGGTGCAAGGTGATGTGGCCGCGGCCGTGCCGGGCGGTGCGGGCGGCGACGTCGATCAGGTTGCGGCGGATAGTGGCGCCGCGGGCCCTGCCGTAGGCCAGGCTGGCCAGGGATCCGGCGGCGCGGAGCAGGTTGTGGCTGATCGCGGCGAGGGCCAGCCAGGCGGCGTTGGCGGTGAACTTCCCTGAGGCAGGTGAGCCAGCGGGCCGTCGGTCCAGTCCGCGAGCACCTGCTCGACCTGGGCGTGGTCGCGGTGCTGCTCCTCGGCCTGTGGGGTTTCAGAACCTGGCTACACGCCTTGACCTGGGCTTTCATGCGGCTCGTTCATATTCGATGATGAGACCGCCGAGGACGGGTCGACGCTGTATCCGCGTCTGGGCGAGGTTCGCGACAAGATGATCGGGCCGGGGTGGGCGGAGCTGCCGACTGCGGTGGGGCCGCCGCTTGTTGTAATGGGCCGCGCGTACTGGTCCAGGATGGTCCGCAGATGCCGCTGGCCGAAGATCAGCATCCGGTCGGTGACCTCGGTCCGTGCTGTAAGTACGAACCGTTCCGCATAAGCGTTCGCTCTCGGGCTGCGGGGCGGGATCTTCACGGTCTCGATACCAGCCTCGGCCAGGACCGCGTCGAACGACGCGGTGAACTGCCCGGCCCGGTCCCGGACCAGGAACCGGAAGCCCACGGCGCGATCACCCAGATCCATCACAAGGTTGCGGATCTGCTGCACAGTCCACGGGCCGTCGGGATTAGCGGTGACCCCGAGGATGTGCACGTAACGGCTGCCGACCTCCATGACAAACAGGCAGTACAGGCGCTGGAGCGACACCACGCAGTCCACGTGGAAGAAATCGGCGGCGAGCATCGTCGCGGCCTGGGCGCGCATGAACTGCCGCCAGGTCGTGTCGGTGCGCCGTTCCGGTGCCGGGGGGATCTTCAGGGCTTTGAGGATCCGGCGGATGGTGGATGCGCTGACCCGGTGACCGAGCTTGAGCAACTCGCCCTGGATCCTCTTGTATCCCCAGCCGTTGTTCTCGGTGGCGAGCCGCTCGATCAACGTGGTGATCTCGGTGCTGACCGGCGGCCGACCCGTACGGTTCGGGTAGGTCCACTTGCGGTGATCAGGCGGCGGTGTCAGCGCAGGACGGTACCCGGGGTGACCAGCCGGTGTATCCGCAGCTGTCCTGGCAGGAGCCGGATCAGCGCGGCGAGGATCGCGCGTCGGCCCAGTCCAGCCGGGGCCGGGGATTGGCGCGGCGCAGGACGGCGACCTCATGCCGCAGCACGAGCAGTTCGGCGTCCTTGGAGGCCGATGACCGGCCGAGCAGGACCAGCCAGCCGCAGAGCCGGACGAAAATGAGATAGAGCAGGCGGACAGACACAGATGATCATGATGCAGTACATCGAAGGGCGCCAATCCCTGCAGCTCACAGGACATGCAGACTTCTGACACCCCACACGCTTCGGCTCCTGAAGTAGCTAATTACGGGACTGCTGGCCGCCTGACGGCGGGGCGCCATCCTTAGGCGGTCTGGGCGCTGACCGGCCCGACGGTCGTGTCGCAGATCACCGGGGACGGGCCGTCTGCTCGGGCGGCGCGGACCCCGTTGGCGGCCAGGATGGCGGCGACCCGGTGGGCGATCCACTGGTGGCCCGCCGCGGTCGGGTGCAGGCCGCCGTGCGCGTGGTCGAACCGCCACCGGCCGGCCAGCGGGTCCATGATGACCGCCCCGGGGTCGGCCGCCTGGGCGGCGGCCACGATCGCGTGGTCGGTCGCGCGCAGCGCCGGGGTGCCGGCCACCGTGGCCGAGAACGTGGTCAGCAGCGCGATCCGGGCGTGTGGGGCGGCCGCGTGGATCTGGCTGATGACCGCGCGGACCCGGCTGGCCTCGACCGCGGCCGGCACGCCCTGGTCGTCGTGTCCGGCCTGCACGATGACGAGCTC
>Ga0070717_10002905_pt1 | contig 12174 bp, 9 predicted proteins | sample LARL113metaG_FD_71366 | JGI IMG/M metagenome (GOLD analysis project Ga0070717, IMG submission 71366) | Corn, switchgrass and miscanthus rhizosphere microbial communities from Kellogg Biological Station, Michigan, USA - LAR L11-3 metaG | ecosystem: Host-associated > Plants > Roots > Rhizosphere ...
CCCCGGCGCCGGCCCACGCGCAGGCGCTGCTCGCCGCGTTCACCCGGCGGCCGCCGCGGCTGGTCGTCGGCGATGCCGCGACCGGGCCGTACGTCGTCGGGATCGTGCGCCCGATCATCGTGATCCCGCCGGCCTTGCTGGCCGATCCGGCGCTCCTGTGCCCGGCGCTCCTGCACGAGCTCGCCCACGTCCGCCGGCGCGACGCGCTCGCGCGGGTCGTCCAGCTGGTCGCCTGCGCGGTGTTCTTCTTCTGGCCGGTCGTGCGGCTGGTCAGCCGGCGGCTCGATCTCGCCCGCGAGGCGGCGTGCGACGCGTGGGCGCTCGACGCCAGCGAGGTGCCGCGGCCGGCGTACGCGCGCCTCCTGGTCCGCATGGCGCAGCTCCGCACCGCCGAGGCGGCGAGCCTGGCGGCGCCGCGCGGCCTCGATGCCCGCGTCGCGGCGGTGCTCGGCCCACCGGCCCCGGCCCGGCTCGGCCTGGCCCACCGGCTCGCGCTGGTCGCGTGGATCGCGCTCGCGCTCGGTGGCGCCCGCACCGCAGCGGCCCGCGGCGAACGCTCGGCCTGCAAGTATACCGTCGCCCTGGCCGAGGCCCTGCGCCAGGCCCACCCCGAGGCCGATCGCGACGGCGACGGGGTGCTGTCGCGCGACGAGGCGTGTGAGTTCCAGGCCGAGCTGCGCCGCCGCGTCGAGGTCCCTGCAGGCCCGGTGGGGACCGATGAAGTCTCGCGGCTCGACGAGAGCCTGTTGACGGAGCCGTTGTGTTGCAATTGCGAACCCGGTGCGGAAAACTCCGCGCCCTGGATCGAGAAGCGCTCGGACGCGTGCCCATCCGATGAAGGAGTGAGTCGATGAACAAGCTAGTGCTACTTGCCGTCGTTATGGTGGCCGCGTGCCAGGCCGACAACCGCAACCTCGAGCGCAAGGTCGATGAGCTTGGCAAGAAGCTCGACCAGGTGCTCGCGCGCGGCCCGGGAGCCGGTGCCGCGGCGCCGCGGCCCACGCGCGTCGAGCCCGATCGCGCGAAGACCTACGCGGTGCCGATCGACGGCGACCCGGTCGACGGCCCCGCCGACGCGAAGGTCACCATCGTCAAGGCGTTCGACTATGCCTGCCCGTACTGCGAGAAGGTCCGCGACACGATGGACGGCCTGCGCAAGAAGTACGGCAACGATCTGCGCATCGTGTTCAAGCAGTTCGTCGTCCACCCGCAGGTCGCCACGGCCCCGGCGCTCGCGATGTGCGCCGCGGACAAGCAGGGCAAGTTCCTCCAGATGGACCAGCTCCTGTGGGACAAGGGCTTCAAGGCCCGCCAGTTCGACAAGGACGCCAACGCCGAGGCGGGTGGCCAGGCGCAGCGCTGCTGGGAATCGGCCGCCGGCTGCCCGATCGTCCTCGGGTTCGCCCAGGAGCTCGGCCTCAACGCCGACAAGCTCAAGGAGGACATGAAGGGCGCGTGCCAGGCGCAGATCCAGAAGGATCAGCGCGAGCTGCAGGCGCTCGCGGTCGGCGCGACGCCGTCGTTCTTCATCAACGGCCGGTTCCTGTCGGGCGCGATGCCGATCGAGAACTTCGTGACGGTGATCGACGAGGAGCTCAAGAAGGCCAACGAGCGGATCCAGGCCGGGACGCCGGCCGCGAGCTACTACCAGCAGGTCGTGCTCGACAAGGGCCTGAAGACGGTCGAGAAGCCCGCGCAGTGAGCAGCCGCCTGGCGATCTGCTAGGCTGCGCCGGTAGGCGATGCTCCGCACCGCGATCCCCGAGCGCAACTGGGTCAACATTCAGTGGCTCACGCGCCTGCGGTGGGCCGAGAGCGCCGGGCAGGCGGCGACCGTCCTGGTCGGCCAGTTCCTGCTCGATGGCGCGCTGCCGATCGCGCCGCTGTTCGCGGTGATCGCGGTGGGCCTCCTGTCCAACATCGCGATCGAGCTGTACTTCTTCGGCGATCGGCGGCCGTCGCGCGCGGCGGCGCGGCCGGTCCACGAGCGGCAGATCGCGCTGCTCATGATGCTCGATATCGCCGTCCTGACCGGCCTCCTGTACTTCACCGGGGGGCCGCACAACCCGTTCGCGTTCCTCTATGTCGTGCGGATCTCGCTCGCGACCGTGCTGGTCCGCGCGCTGTGGAGCTGGATGCTGGTGGGGCTGTCGTTCGTCGGCTTCGGGATCTTGCTGGTCGCGCACCAGCCGCTCGCGATCCCCGACGATCGCCGCGCGGTCGGCATGTGGGTCGCGCTCGGCGTGGCCTCGGCGTTCGTCGTGCACTTCCTCCGGCGGATCACCGGGGCGCTGTCCGAGCGCGACGCGGAGCTGACCAAGGCACGCGGGCTGGCGGCGCGCCAGGAGCGCCTGGCCTCGCTCGCGACGATGGCGGCCGGCGCCGCGCACGAGCTGTCGACGCCGCTCGGCACGGTCGCGCTCGCCGCCAAGGAGCTCGAGCACGCGCTGACCAAGGCGGCCGCGACCGAGCTCGCCGAGGACGCCCGGCTGATCCGCGATCAGGTCGGGCGCTGCCGCACGATCCTCGAGCAGATGGCCCAGGGCGCCGGCACGGTCGGCGAGAGCGTCGCCGCGAGCACGGTCGGCGAGCTGCTCGACGAGGCGATGGCCGGCATCCGCGACGCCCCGGGGGTGCACTGCGAGGTCCCCGCCGAGCTCGCGCGGACCCCGCTGCGGCTGCCGCCGCGCGCGGTGAGCCAGGCGCTGCGCTCGCTCATCACCAACGCGCAGGACGCGTCGCCGCCGAACACGGCCGTGGTGGTCGCCGTGCGCTGCGAGGCCGGCGCGCTCGAGCTCGCGATCCGGGACCGCGGCGGCGGGATGCCGGGCGAGATCCTGGCGCGGATCGGCGAGCCGTTCTTCACGACCAAGTCGCCGGGCCGCGGCATGGGGCTCGGGCTATTTCTGGCGCGGGCGGTGATCGAGGCGGTGGGCGGCACGCTCGAGATCGATTCGGCCACCGGGACCGGCACCGAGGTGCTCGTGGTGCTGCCGACCGACGTGGCGCACGCCCGGCGCCCCGCGGGAGCCGCCCCGTTCGGCGCCGATCGAACGCCTGAATCGATTCCGCGCGAGGTGGTATCCAAGCCCGCATGACCATCGACCAGAAGCTGTCGATCTTGATCGTCGATGACGACGAGGCCTATCGCAACCGGCTCGCGAGGGCGTTCGTCGATCGCGGCTACGACGTGCGCACCGCGCATGACTACGATAGCGCGCTCCTGCTCGCGACCACCGAGTCCCCCGAGCTCGCGGTGGTCGACCTGAAGATGCCGGGCAAGAGCGGCCTCGAGCTGGTCAAGGCGCTGAGCGAGATCGATCCCGCGACCCGCAGCGTGGTGCTGACCGGCTACGGCAGCATCGCGACCGCGATCGACGCGGTGCGGCTCGGCGCCGCCTACTACCTGTCCAAGCCCGCCGACGCCGACGACATCGTCGGGGCGTTCGCCCGGGCCGAGGCGCCGCCGCTCGAGCCCCCCGCGCCGGACTCCGACGAGTACAAGGCCCCCTCGCTGGCGCGCGCCGAGTGGGAGCACATCAACCGGGTGCTCTCGGATGCCGGCGGCAACATCTCGGAGGCGGCGCGCCGGCTCGGGATCCACCGCCGCAGCCTGCAGCGCAAGCTCCAGAAGTATCCGCCCCGCGAGTGAGCACGGTCATCCCGTCCACAGGTCGGCCCGGCCGCGGCTTCCCCCGTCGCGATCCGCGTGCTGAGATCGCCGCGATGTCGCCGAGCTCGCGTCCGCCGCTCGCGTGGATCGTGCCGGCGTACACGCTCGCCGCGGCGGCGCTCGGGGCGCTGGAGGCCGCCCGGCTCGGCGCCTCGGTGGGCCGCACGATCGTCCCGGTGTTCGCGCTGACCGGCCTCGTGATCGGCAGCGTGGTCGCGCTGGCCGAGCGGGTCGCGCCGCGCCCGGGACGGTGGCGGGCCGCGCTCGTGGTCGCGCTGCCGAGCCTGGCCGTCACGGTCCCGATGTCGCGGACCCTGTTCGACGGCGCCTACGTCCGGACACTGCCGCTGGCGCGGGCGCTGCCGTGGGCCACGCCGGTGGTGCTGTGGGCCGCGGCCGCGGTCGCGATCGTGGCCGGCGGCAAGCGCGCGGGGGACCGGATGGGCCGCTCGATCGCGATCCTCGGGCTCGGCGGTGCGATCGGCGCGATCGTCTGGGGCGAGCGCCACGTGCTCGGCGCCGGCTATCCCGGGGCCCACGCCGCGGCGACGCTCACGATCCTGGTGCTCGCGGGGACCTGCGTCCGGGTGATCTATGCCGGTGGGCTTGGCGCGTACGGGTACGTCCCCGCGGCGGTGATCGCCGCGCTCGCGCTCGGGACCGGCGCCGCGGCGATGGGCTACGGCCTGCGCGCGATGGACGATCGCCGGCGGCTCGCGGCGTTCGGCGATCAGGGCCGCGATCTCGTGGCGCTGTGGCGCCAGCTGCTCGACTACGACCGCGATGGCAGCTCGGCGATGCTCGGCGGCGGGGACTGCGACGACACCGATCCTTCGATCCACCCCGGCGCCCGGGACCTGCCGGGCGACGGCATCGATCAGGACTGCGATGGCCAGGACGCGGTCCGGCCGGTCGTGCCGGTCGGGCCCGTCGGGCCGCCGGCGCCGCACGCGCTCGATCTCGCGACCTGGTTGCGATCGCCGGCCGCCACCGCGCTGATCGATCGCACCCGCAACATGACGATCGTGCTGGTGACCGTGGATGCGCTCCGGCTCGATCTGCTGGCGCCCGGGGCGCCGTACCGCGATGACTTCCCGCGGCTGACCAGGCTGCTCGATGACTCGGTGTGGTTCACCCACGCGATCGCGCCGGCGTCGGGCACCGACGTCTCGCTGTCCACGCTGGTGACCGGGCGGCTCGATCCGTACCAGCAGGTCTCGACCACGCTGCCCGAGGCGCTGTGGGCGTCCGAGCGGCGGACGTACAGCGCGATCCCCGGCGAGGTCTCGCGCTACGTCGGCGACGTCCTGATCAGCCGCGGCATCGACCACCCCACGGCGGTGCAGACCGACTGGGCCACCGCCGACGTCGGCGATCACGTCAGCGCGGGCGCGACCACCGCGGTGGGGATCAAGGCGCTCGCCGACGCGGCCGGCGCTCCGGCGTTCGTGTGGCTGCACTACTTCGACGTCCACGAGCACCACCAGATCAAGGTCCCCCCGGCGATGCTCGCGGAGGTCCACGACACCGGCGGCCCGACGATGCACACCTACCGCGCGCTGCTCGCGCAGATCGATCACGAGGTCGGCCGGCTGCTCGACGAGCTGGTCGCGCGCAAGCTCGCCGACTCGACCATCATCGTGTTCGCGAGCGATCACGGCGAGGCGCTGGGCGAGGATCCGCGGCTGGGCGAGACCCACGGCCGGTTCGTGTACGCGCCGCTGGTCCGGGTGCCGCTCGCGTTTCACATCCCGGGCGTGGCGCCGGGCCAGCGCCTCGACAGCGCGTCGCTGGTCGATCTCGCGCCGACGATCCTCGCGCTCGCGGGCATGTCCGACGGGATCCGGCCGCTCGACGGCGTCGATCTGGTCCCGGCGATCCTGGATGCGCCTGCCCAGATCCGTCCGCGCGACCGGGCGATCGTGGTCCACGACGAGCTGCAGTGGTCGGTGGTCGGCTGGCCGTTCCAGCTGCTGGTCAAGCCCGCCGACAACATCGTCGAGCTGTACCGGCTCGACGAGGATCCGGACGAGCGCGTCGATCTCGCGCGCGCCATGCCCGAGGTGGTCACCCGGCTCAGGGCGCGGTTCGCGGAGGTTCCGGAGGTCCGCGTCGACCGAACACCGGCCGGACGAGCGTGGCGAGAGCAGCAAGCGCAACCGCCGCAGCGCCATGCGATGCCATGAGCAAGAGCGGCGACGTGTAGGCCGTGAACCGCGGCACGACCGGCGCGACGTCGGCGCCCAGCACGGCGGCCCAGCCGCCGCACGCGGTGATCGCGGTCGCCACCGCGGCGAACGGCAGGGCGAGCTGCGCGACGACGACCCGCGGGAGGGTCGTGCGCCGCACGCCGAACCACGTCGCCGCGACCGCCAGCGCGAGCATCGGTAGCCACACGAGGTACATGTCGCGGCCCTCGGGCTTGTAGATGAACGGCGTCGACAGCGTCGGCTCGCCGCGGATCATCACCAGGGCCAGGCAGGCGAGCACGAACCACCACGGCACCAGCCAGAACACCCGGGCGAAGACGATCGTGAGGGCGATGCCCGCGGCGAGCACGAGGATCGCGATCGCGCCGGACCCGAGGGTCATCGCGGGGAGCGCGTCGTCGGGCGCCAGCGGCGCGGCGAGCGCGGCGGACAGCGGGCGGCCCCGCGCCTCGTGGTCGAGCGTGGTGCCGGTCGAGTCGGCGATCGCGCGCGCGATGTCGGCGAGGTGGACGAGGCCGCCGCGCCGCATCGGGAGGCCCGCGCCCGCGAGGCAGCTCCCGACCTGGCGCACGTCGCGCTCCTCGCCCCCGTGGCCACCGCGCGGCCCGCCGAGGTGGCCGTGATCGGACAGGAGGAACCACCGCGCGCTCGGGGCCGCCGCGACGAGCGTATCGACCACCTCGTCCGCGGCCTGCGCGGCGGCGCGGTACTCGGGCGAGTCGCCGCCGTGCGCGTGGCCGGCGCTGTCGACCGAGAGGATATGGACGAACGCCAGCTGGGCGGGGCTCGCGACCGCGGCCCTGGCGCGCGCGCGCCACGCGGCCTCCCACGCCGCGCGCCGGGCCTTCCCCGCGGCATCCGTCGGGTGGTCGGTCACGTCGGCCGCGGGCTCGATCTGGGCGAACCCGAGCGAGCGCACGATCCAGCCATGGTTCTCGGCGACGACCCAGCTGTCCGGCAGCTGCGACGGGATCCCGCGCAGCGGCGGCTCGAGCGGGCCCTCGTCGTGGTTGTTGACGATGCCGGTCTGCTGCTGGGTCAGCCCCGACCACAGCGTGACCTCGACCGGCAAGGACACCGTCGGGAACCCGACGTCGACCGTCACCGCCACGCCGCGCGCGCACAGCGCCTGCCAGGCCCGCATCGTCGACGCGGCCCGGGCCGACAGCCCATCGATCAGGACGACGCGCGTGCGCGGCGACGGTGACAGGCCGACGCCGGCGCCGCCGGGGAGCGCGGCCGGCTCGCTCGGCACCGCGTCGCGGCGGGTCACGTCCTGCAGCATGCGGCGGCGGACCTGGGGCAACTCCCAGGCGAGCGTCGCGAGGACGCCGACGATGACGAGGCCGGTGATCCGCTGGCGCATGGGCTAGTTGGGCGTGCCGTCCGGGACCTGGGCATCGACGAGCGGCGGCAGCGCGCCGAGCGGCAGCCGCCACGGCTCGTCGGCGAGCAGCTCGACGGGCAGGAGCCGCAAGAGCGACGGCAGCACGATGCCCTCGGTCACCAGCGGCATGTGCGCGAACTGCGCCCGGACGTACACCGCGCGCGCGGTCCGGGCCGCGGCCGGCCAGGTGTCGTAGGTCGGCGGGAACCGGTCGATCGTCAGCGCGTCGGGCAGCTTGTCGACCACCGACTCGGTCGCGAGCAGCGTGTCTTCCCCGACGAAGATCAGCCGGTGGCGCGGCGAGGCGCGGACCCAGCTGGCGATCGCGTCCTCGTCGCCGTACATCGCGTCGACCATCACCATCTGATCGAGCAGCGGCTCGTCGAGCCAGGCCTGCAGCGTGCGGAACGCGCCGGAGTGGCCGACCGCGACGGTCAGCGCCGCGCCGCGCACCACGCCGGTGCCGTCCTCGACCAGGCGCAAGAGCTCGCCCAGGTCGGGGTAGTTGATCGGCGTCTTCTGGGCGACCGGGGCCTCGGGGACGACGAACACGGCGTTGAGCGCCGACAGCGCGAACTGCTGGGCGAGCTGGTGCCCGGTCCACGCGGTGTCGGCGTCGTCGAAGTAGCCGTGGAGGTAAATGATGGTCGCCCCGGTATCGGCGTGATAGCCCGGCGGGATCCAGACGTGGATCGGCCCGCGCGGCCCCTCGATCCGCACGTGGCGCCCGCGGGCCACCGCGCTCGCGATCGGGCCGGGCGCGGCATCGGGCGAGGGCAGGGCCGGGGACTCGCCGGCCAGCGCGCCGCCGAGCCAGGTGAACCCGGCCACGATCGCCAGCCCGAGGGCCACGAAGAATGCGCTGCGCCCCCGGTGCACGGCCCCGAGCGTAGCAAACTCCGGGGCGATCGTGCGCGCTAGCCCTGGCCGCCGCGCAGGACCGTCAGCGACGAGCGCACCCGGGCGCGCTCCGCGGGGATCAGCGCGGACCGCAGCAGCGGCGAGCCGGGGCAGGTGCGCAGGCCCGACTCGCAGGTCGCGACCGCGGCGTCGTGCAGGCCGAGCGCCTCGAGGATGACCGCCTTCTCGTAGTAGAGATCTTCGAGCATCCACTGATCGTCGGCGGTGACCTCGCGAAACGCGCCCTCGATCGCGCGCAGCGCCTCGCGGTGGCGGCCGAGATCGCCGAGCACGGCGCCGCGCCAGTACAGGCACTCGGCGCGCTCGGGGGCGCGGTGCTGCGCCATCTCCGCGGCCGCGAGCGCGGCGATGTCGTCGCCGGTCGCCGACGCCACCTGGCACTTGATGAGCCAGCCGTCCACCGAGTTGGGGCACAGCGTCAGCGCCTGGTTGACCGCGATGTGCGCCTCACCGAGCAGCGCGTCGTCCGCCTCGCCGAGCAGCTCGCGCGCCCGCTCGAGCAAGCGGTCGAACTCGGAGTCGAACTGCGCTCGCACGCCTCCACAGTAACATGCCGCGCACGCCCGGGCGAACGCGGATCGGCTCAGCCCAGGAACGCGGGCAGGAACGGCGAGCGGCGCTGGCCGAGCAGGTCGTCGATCATGTCCTGGATCTGGGTCCGGATCTGATCGGCGAGCCGGTTGACCAGCAGGCGATCGTCGGCCGACGCCGGGCCGTGCGCCTTGCCGAGATCGATCGGCGCGCCGAACGCGACGTACCACTTGCTCGGCAGCGGCAGGAGGCCGGCGGGGCCGAGCCACGGGAACGTCGGCGTGACCGGGATCCACGGGATGCCGATGTTCTTGGCGAACCAGGTCACCTTGCCGAGCATCGGCGCGGCCTCCTCGGCGCCGACGACGGCGACCGGGATGATCGGCGCGCCGGTGCGCAGGGCGAGCTTCACGAACCCGCCGCGGCCGAACCGCTGCAGCCGGTAGCGGTCCTTCCACAGCTTGCCCATGCCCTTCTCGCCCTCGGGGAACACCGCGACCAGCTCGTCGCCCAGCAGCAGGCGCTCGGCGTTCTCGGGGTCGGCGCGGACGCCGCCGATCCGGTTCATGATCGGCCCGAGGAACGGCAGGTGGAACACGGTGTCCTCGACGAGCGGGCGCACGTCGCGCCGCGCCGGGTGATCGCGGCGCACCGCGTGCATCACCATCGCGCTGTCGTACGGCAGCGAGCCCGCGTGGTTGGCGACCAGGAGCGCGCGGCCCCGGGCGGGGATGTTCTCGAGCCCGCTCGCCTGGACCCGGAACCACCGCGAGTACAGGAACTCGAACAGCCACTCCCAGCGCGCGGTCGCCCGGGGGTCGCGCCCGAAATCGTCGACGATGTCGCTGCGACCCCACATCGCGAGCGAGCGCCACCGCCGCCACACGCCCTCGAGCGGTAGCCGGCGGCGCAGATCGATCGGGAACACCGGGGTGCGCTGCTGCTCGATGCGGCGCTCGAGCTCGCGCAGCTCGGCGGCGCCCTCCGCCGAGATCGAGGGCACGTGGGTGCCGGCCAGCTCGGCCGGGATGCCGGCTTCCTCGCCGAGGTAGACGTCGTCGCCGAGGAACCCGAGATCGCGATCCGGCCACGAGGAGGCATCCGGCACGCGCGGATCGGCCTCGCCGTACCAGTCGTCGTCGCCGGCGGCGTCGGGGGAATCGCTGTCGTCGGTCATGAGGTCATCCCTGTACGTGTCGTCATGCCTGGGCCCGGGCCACGTCGGTCGCGCCATCCTCGGGCGCGATGCCGAGGAAGTCGAGGATCGTACGCTTGATCGAGAGCCGGGGCGAGAACCCGAGGGCCGAGCGCGCCCGGGCGCCATCGGCCACGCAGAGGTACAAGAGGAAGTCGAGGAAGCTCGGCGGCGAGCCGACCAGCTGGGTGGTCCACAGGATCTTCGTCAGCTGGCGCGCGACGAGCTGCGGCATCGGCAGCGGCACGCGGCCGAGCAGGGCGAGCACCGTGGTGTACGGCAGGACGCCCTTGCCGACGATGTTGAACGCGCCGACCGCCCGCGACTCGACCGCCTTCTGCAGCGCGAACGCGGCGTCCTGCTCGTGGACGAACTGCATCAGCGGATCGTGCCCCATCATCACGGGCGCGACCGGCCGCGAGAAGAACCGCGTGTACATGTTCGAGACCGTCGGCCCGAGGATCGGCGCGAACCGCAGGACGCAGACCTCGACGCCGGGGTGCTCCTTGGCGTAGCGCTGGACCTGGCGCTCGGCGCGGACCTTGTCGTTCACGAACCGCGAGTCGCGGTGGCCGCGCAGCTCGGCGTCCTCGGTCAGGAAGTTCGGGTTCTTGGGGTGCGCGCCGTAGACCAGCGTCGTCGAGATCATGATGAACCGGCGCGGCTCGACCCCGGCGCACGCGTTCAGCACGTGCATCGTGCCGACGTCCTCGAGCTCGTGCGCCCACTCCGAGGCGTGGGTCGGGTGCGACAGGAACGCCCCGTGGACGAACGTGTCGATCTTGTGGCGCTCGAGCAGGGTCGCGAGCTCGCCGTCGACCGTCGGCTGGGTCAGGTCGACCTTGATGAACTCGGTCTTGCCGCCGGGCGCGAGCGCGGGGGGCCGGATGTCGAGCGCGAGCACGCGCGAGAATCGCGGATCCTCCTCCAGCCGGCGCAGCAGCTCACCGCCGAGGTAGGTGCACGCACCCGTGACCGCAACGACGCGACCGGTGGTCGAGCTCGCCATGCGCGCCTTATAGCGCACCCCCGGGGGCGCTGGCCCGGGCTCCCCGAGGAATTTCAAGAGGCCGGTCAGAGACCTGTGCTAGCGATCCCGTGTGGAACCGATGATCGCGGTGTTGGCGCCGCACGTGATCGATCAGATCGCCGCGGGGGAAGTCATCGAGCGGCCGGCGTCGGTGGTCAAGGAGCTGGTCGACAACGCGATCGACGCCGGGGCGACCACCATCACGATCGAGGTCGCCGGCGGCGGCCGGTCGCTGGTCCGGGTGTCCGATGACGGCTGCGGGATGAGCCAGCCCGCGGCGGTGCTGGCGCTCGAGCGCCACGCGACGTCCAAGCTGCGCGAGGTCAACGACCTGTGGGGCATCACCAGCATGGGGTTCCGCGGCGAGGCGCTGCCGTCGATCGCCAGCGTCTCGCGGATGACGATCACGACCCGGCGGGCCGGCGACGACGCGGCGACCCGGATCGTGATCGAGGCCGGGCACGTCCGCTCGGTGGCCGACGCCGGCGCCCCGGTCGGCACCACGATCGAGGTCGCCGACCTCCTGCATAACCTCCCCGCGCGCCTCAAGTTCCTGAAGGGCGAGGCCACGGAGGCCTCGCACGTGACCGAGCTGGTGTCCAAGGTCGCGATGGCGTTCCCGCGGCTGCACCTGAAGCTCAAGCACAACGGGCGCACCGCGCTCGACGTGCCGCCCGACCGCGACGGCTTCGCCCGCGCGCAGGCCCTGCTCGGCCCGCGGGTCGCCGCGCGGATGGTCCCGGTCACCGGCGAGGAATCCGGCGTGCGGGTGACCGCGTACCTCGCCGCGCCGGAGCTGGCCCAGGCGACCGCGCGCGGGGTGCAGCTGTTCGTCGGCCGCCGGCCGGTCCGCGATCGCGGGCTGCTCCACGCGCTCGCGATGGGCTACGGCGAGCTGGTCCCGCGCGGCCGCTACCCGCTCGCGATCGTGCTGGTCGACGTGCCGGCGGGCGCGGTCGACGTCAACGTCCACCCGCAGAAGCTCGAGGTCCGGTTCTCCGATGCCGGCGCGGTCGCCGCCGCGGTCCGCCACGTCGTGCAGGCGGGCGTGATCGCGGCCGGCTGGCGCGACGAGGCCGGCGGGGCGGGGCCGGTCCAGGTGCTCGCCAGCGTCGCGCCCCCGTCGCTGCCGTTCGACGGCCAGGCCGCGACCCCGCTCGCCGAGCGCCACGTCGCCCAGATGCGGTCGCGGCAGGTCTCGCTGGGCTTCGCGACGCCCGTGGCCCAG
>Ga0070717_10002908_pt1 | contig 12165 bp, 9 predicted proteins | sample LARL113metaG_FD_71366 | JGI IMG/M metagenome (GOLD analysis project Ga0070717, IMG submission 71366) | Corn, switchgrass and miscanthus rhizosphere microbial communities from Kellogg Biological Station, Michigan, USA - LAR L11-3 metaG | ecosystem: Host-associated > Plants > Roots > Rhizosphere ...
ATAGGCCTCCACCACTTCATTGGCGTCACCGGGCCGGAACATCGTGAGCCCCGGCATTGCGCGCAACGACGCAAGTTGCTCAATCGGTTGATGTGTTGGGCCATCCTCGCCATCACCCATGGCGTCATGCGTAAAAACCATCATCACTGGCAATTCCATCAGCGCGGCCAGCCGTATCGCGGGCCGGGCGTAGTCGCTGAAGATCAGAAAGGTTGCTCCGAAGGGGCGCAATTTCGACAGCGCCAGACCGTTCAGGATTGCCGTCATCGCGTGCTCACGGATGCCGAAATGCAAATTCTTGCCGCCCGGTGTGGCGGCCTGAACGTCGCCTGCGCCTTCATAGGTCAGCAGCGTCTTGGTCGATGGGCCTAGATCGGCCGATCCGCCAATCAACCAAGGAATATTCTGCGCCAGGATGTTCAGGACCTTTCCTGAAACCTCCCGACCCGCAACGCCCTTCAAATCTGCGGGCAAAACCGGCAGGTCGCGGTCCCAGCCCGCCGGCAGCTCGCGCTGTTGTAGTTGGTCGATCTCAGTCGCCAGCGCCGGATACTTCGAGCGGTACCCAGCGAACAACTCTTGCCATTTGCGGTGGGCCTCGGCGCCTCGCACGCCGATCCCGGAGGCGAAGTGTTCGCGAACGCCATCAGGAACCATGAAACTAGAGTCCTCGGGCCAACCATAAGCACGCTTGGTGAGCTTGACTTCTTCAACACCGAGCGGCTCGCCATGCGCCAACGCGGTATCGTGGCGGTGTGGCGAGCCATATCCGATGTGGCTGTTGAGTATCACCAGCGTCGGTCGGCCTTTCGTATCGCGAAACCTCGCTAAGGCCTGCTCGATGCCCGCGATATCGTTGGCGTCACTGAGGTGAATTGTATTCCAGCCGTAGCCGGTGAAGCGGACGGCTACATCTTCGGTGAATGCCAGCCGTGTGCTGCCTTCTATTGTGATGTGGTTGTTGTCGTAGATCCAGCACAGTCGATCGAGGGCAAGGTGGCCGGCGAGCGACGCCGCCTCAGAGCTGACGCCCTCCATCAGGCATCCGTCTCCGCATACCGCATAGATGTCGTAGTCGAAGATGGTAAAATCTGGTTTGTTGTATCGCTCGGCGAGCCAGCGCTGCGCGATTGCCATGCCAACGCTGGTCGCAATACCTTGTCCGAGCGGACCGGTTGTTGCTTCTACGCCGGATACCAAATGGTATTCGGGATGCCCCGGCGCGTGACTTCCAAATTGGCGAAAATGCCGGATATCGTCGAGAGTAACAGCAGGCCTGCCTAATGTTTCGTATTCGGCATTCACCGCCTCCGTGCCCGTGAGGTAAAGCACCGACCACAGCAGCATTGACGCGTGGCCGTTCGATAGCACGAAGCGGTCGCGACCGGGCCAGATCGGATCTTGTGGATCGAACCGCATGATCCGGTTCCAGAGCGTATAGACGAGCGGTGCAAGCGCCATGGGGGTCCCGGGGTGGCCGGAATTAGCGGCCTGCACCGCGTCGATTGACAGCGTGCGGATGGTGTTGATCGCGAGTTGGTCGAGTTCGGCATCGGTCATGGTCGATTTCCTCCGGCCAGCATGGGATGTGCGGTGTCGGTGCGGGCTTGGGCGAACAGGATCACAAGCGAGCGCGGCTGCACGCGATACGTTGCCGGTGGCACGATGGGACCGTCCTTGAGCGGGCAAACGTCCTCAGGCGGTGCAAGATACGTGTCGATACATCGTCGCCACGGGTGGTAGGCTTCGTTGAGCGGTGGCAGCTCGAATTCAAGGGATTCCCAATAGGCGTTGATCATGACGTGGAGCAGAATCTGATCCCAGAGCAGCGCCGAAGTCGCGGCAATGGTGTGAGAATTCTCACTCCAGTCGGGAAAGTTCAGTTTGACTCCATGCCATTGGATCGGCTGTGTGCGCAGCAATTCCTGCAATGTCATATCGAAACGTTCAGCCGGGAGAGTCCGGCTCAGGCGAAATCGGATTAGCTGCTTGGTGAATCGATAGACCTCTGCGTATTTTTCGACCAGCGCCCAGTCGAAGGAAAACAATTCGTCATCTCGACAGTAGGCATTGTTGTTGCCGTGCTGCGAGCTGCGCACCTCGTCGCCCGCCAGCAGCATCGGCGTGCCGACCGAGAGCAGCGTCAACGCGAGAAAATTCTTCATCTGGCGCGTACGCAGCCGTTCAATTTCGGGCTCCTCACTCGGTCCTTCGAAACCGCAGTTCCAGCTGAGGTTGTTGTCAGAGCCATCGCGATTCTGCTCGCCGTTAGCCTCGTTATGCTTGGTGTTGTAAGAGACCAGATCGTTCAACGTGAATCCGTCGTGACAGGTAACAAAGTTCACGCTCTGCTCCGGTTCACGTCCCTCCCAGGCGTAGATATCGGGACTTCCGGTCAGTCGATAAGCCAACGCGCGCACTTTGCCATCGTCGCTCTTGAGGAACGAGCGAACATCATCGCGGAATTTGCCGTTCCACTCCTTCCAGGCATCGCCAACAAAGCTGCCGACCTCATAAAGACCGCCAGCATCCCACGCTTCCGCGATCAATTTGACGTTGGCGAGGACGGGATCGGTCTCGATGTCCCATATCAGCGGAGGCGAAGGCATTGGCCGGCCTTGCTCGTCGCGCGACAAGATTGCAGCGAGGTCGAACCGGAAGCCATCGACGTGCATCTCGCGCACCCAGTGGCGCAGGCTATCGATGACCATCCGGCGAACGACTGGCTCGTTGGCGTTGATCGTGTTGCCGCAGCCGCTAAAGTCCGCATACGTCGCTTTGTCGCTATTGAGAATGTAGTAGGTCGGGTTGGCGAGTCCACGAAAACAGAGGGTAGGGCCGTTTGAGCCGCCTTCCGTGGTGTGGTTGAAGACGACATCGAGAATGACCTCGATGCCGGCGCGGTGCAGTGCCTTCACCATGTCGCGAAAATCATCGAGAACTTCTGTAGGGGTCTGGCGCGAGCTATAGCCGGGGTGCGGTGCGAAGAAGGAGACAGGCTGGTAGCCCCAGTCGTTGATGAGTCCGGCCGGGGCGTCTTGTTCGTCAAACGCAAACACCGGCAGCAGCTCTACTGCGGTCACGCCGAGCTCCTGCAGATAGGGGATCTTGCGGATCAATCCAGTATAGGTGCCCCGCTCAGGGGCAGCGACGCCGGAGTTAGGATGTCGCGTGAAACGCCCGACATGCATCTCGTAAATGACGGTTCGCTCGAACGGTCGGCGCGGTCGCGCATCTCCCTCCCAATCATAGAGTCCCAAGTCAATCACGACACTCTTGAGTGCCGCGGCGGCGTTGTCTCCCGGCTGGCAGGCCGCCTCTCGGCGATACCCAATGGGTCGTACGACGCATTTTCCATAGGGATCAAGCAGTGTTTTGCTGGCGTCGAAGCGCAGGCCGTTGGCTGGGTCGTACGGGCCATGCACGCGGTACGCATAAAGTTGGCCATGCGCGATGCCTGGGATGAACGCGTGCCAGTAGTGATAGGTGCGATGGATGTGCGGATCGAGCGCGATCACGAGCGCGGGCTCTGCGGCATCCACGCGCTCGAACAGGCACAGTTCGACAGCCGTGCTGTGCTTGGAGAACACGCTGAAGTTGGCGCCCCCGTCGCAAAGTGTGGCTCCCAGTGGGAAACTGCGGCCCTGCGCGACGGGTTCGTCCATCTATGCCCCCTGCCGCCGAGATCCGGTGGCTGCCAGATCGGCAAGGATCAGCGCGTTGTTCTGCCGCACGCGGCCGGCGGGAATCTCGTGATCGCCAGCCTGAAGGCGCGCGAGTATCCTGGCCTTATCGCTACCCGTAACGACCCAGAGGATGCGGCGGGCATCATTGAGAACTGGATAAGTCAGCGTCATACGGCGGCGACCCTGGTATTCGCCAGTCAACGCGACCGTCATGTCAGTATTCCCAAGAACTGCGTCGCCCGGCACCAGCGAGGCGGTGTGCCCATCGGGCCCAAGGCCCAAGTGAACAAGATCGAGTGTCGGCGGCGATCCCGCGATCTCGCCCAGCTTCGTGGCGTACCGCTTGGCGGCGGCGCCGAGGTCGGTGTCTTCCACCGGCATCGGATAAACCTGTGCCGGAGGAAGCGGTGCTCGTTCGAGCAGGCTAGCGCGCAAATGCGTGAAATTGCGGTCGGCGTCTCCTTGGGGTGCGACGCGCTCGTCGACCTGGAACACATGCATATTGTTCCAGGGGACATGCTCCTGTCCGGCAAGCACGCGCAGCATGATCCACGGCGTATGACCGCCGCTGACAGCCATCACGAAGCGCTTGCGTCGGGCAACCGCGGTGCGTGCTTCTTCGGCGATCAAGGCCGCTGCCCGTGCCGCGACCGCGTCAGGATCGACAAGCACTTCAATCTGCATGCCTCACTCCTCGCTCAGAGTCACCCCACTATCGGATTTTGCCAGCCGCCGGGTGGCGCCACATTCCCGTCTACTTCGCGGGGTCCCCAGCTGCCAGGTTCGTATTGGTAGACGCGTGTCGTTTTCTTCAATATTGGATCGACGATTCGCCATGCTTCTTCGACGTAATCCTGTCGCGCAAACAGCGTCCGGTCGCCGTTCATGGCGTCGCCGAGCACGCGTTCATATGCATCCATCTCGTTTGCGCCAGGGCGCCGGCTCGCTAGCAGTTCAACCTGCTCCCCAATCTCTCGATCATCCTTGTCCATCACCGTCGTGCCGAGGGCGATTGTCATCTCGGGACTGATGCGAAACCGCAATTGATTGGCAACCGCCTCGCAATGGGGAAAGATTCGCGGCGCCTCACGAAGGCGTACGATCACCTCTGTGCACGTAACAGGAAGCGACTTTCCGGCACGGATGTAGAATGGCACTCCCTGCCAGCGCCAGGAGTCGATCTCTAGGCGCAGCGCAGCGAACGTCTCCACCTGAGAGTCGGGCGCAACGCCCGGCTCCTGCCGGTAGCCGCGAAACTGTCCACGCAGCAAATCGGTCTCAGCGATTGGCGGGATCGATCTCAGAACCTTGACCTTCTCGTCGCGCAGCGATTCGCTGTCCGATCGCGCGGGCGGCTCCATCGCCAGATTGGCCAACACCTGAAATAGATGATTTTGGATCACGTCGCGGATCGCGCCGGTTTGATCATAGAACGCACCGCGGCCCTGCACGCCGAAATTCTCCGCCATGGTGATCTGAACACTTCGAACAAATTTGCGATCCCAGAACGACTCCAGGAAAGCGTTTGCGAAGCGAAAGAAGACCATGCTGTGAACGGGTCGCTTGCCAAGGTAGTGGTCGATGCGGAAGACGTGATCTTCGTCGAACCTGGCGAGCAATATCCGGTTGAGCTCGTGCGCAGAGGCGAGGTCGCGTCCAAACGGCTTCTCGACAATGACACGCGCGCCGTTGGCGCAACCGGCATTGGCAAGCTGTTCCACTACGGTTCCAAATAGTGCGGGTGGGATTGCCAAATAGTGTGCCGGTCGTTGCGCCGAACCGAGCTGCTTTCGAATAGCGTCGAACGTGGTCCGATCGGCATAGTCGCCATCTACATAGCGCAAAAGGCCAGCCAGCTTGTCAAACGCAGCGGCGTCGAAATCGCCGTGCTTTTCGAGGCTATCTCGTACCCGTGCCTTGAGCTGGTCGAGCGTCCAGCCGGCCTTTGCGACGCCGATGACGGGCACATCGAGGTGACCACGTTTCAGCATGGCTTGTAGCGATGGAAAGATCTTCTTGTAGGCGAGATCGCCGGTCGCGCCGAAAAACACCAAGGCGTCGGATTTGGGTTCACTCATGGCTTTCTGGGTCTCTCACCGGCCGGCCTTTTCCACGTGCCCACCGAACTCGTAGCGCATCGCCGAAAGCAGTTTGTTCTGGAAATCGGCTTCGCCGCGCGAACTGAAGCGCTCGTAGAGCGCTGTCGTCAGCACCGGGGCGGGGACTGCCTCGTCGATGGCTGCTGCGATGGTCCAGCGTCCCTCACCGGAGTCGGAGACGCGCCCCGCGAATTTGGCCAGCGCGGGATCTCCCAGCAACGCCGTTGCCGTCAGATCGAGAAGCCACGACGCAACTACGCTTCCGCGCCTCCATACTTCTGCGATTTCGGGCAAATTCAGATCATATTGATAGTGCTCGGGAACCCGAAGCGGCGTTGTCTCAGCATCGGCCGCATGCAACTTCTTCCCAACATTCGCCGCCCGCAGAATGCCGAGCCCCTCAGCGTATGCAGCCATCAGTCCGTACTCGATGCCGTTGTGGACCATTTTGACGAAATGACCAGCTCCATTTGGTCCGCAATGCAGGTAGCCGGACTCGGAGGTGCTCGCCGCGGACTTTTCTCGTCCCGGAGTACGCGGGATATCGCCGATGCCCGGGGCGAGCGCGCTGAAGATCGGGTCCAGATGTCGAACTGCGGACTCCGGCCCTCCGATCATCATGCAGTAGCCCCGTTCAAGGCCCCAGACGCCGCCGCTGGTGCCAACGTCAACGTAATGAATTCCCTTGGGGGCTATTTCCTTGGAGCGCCTAATGTCGTCAATGTAATAGGAATTGCCACCATCGATCAGTATATCTCCCGCTTCCAGGAGGGGCAGCAGATCGCGGATCGAGTTGTCCACGACTGCTGCCGGTACCATCAGCCAAATGGCTCGGGGTTTTTCGAGCTTTTTCACAAAATCCGCCAATGAAGAACTGCCGGTGGCTTTGTCCTTGACCAGTTCAGCCACCGCATCAGGTGACATGTCGAAGACGACGCATTGGTGGCCATGCCGGAGAAGTCTTCGCACCATATTGGCGCCCATTCGGCCTAAGCCGATCATTCCAAGTTGCATGGAAGGCTCCTCTGAAGGCTGTTGATGCTACGACGTGATTGCTTTCGCCGCGCAGACTTCTTCTCGCATTGAGATCGGTGTTTATTGCGGCCTTTCCCTGAATTTGCGGTATCGGTTAATCAGCGTGTTGGTCGAGCTGTCGTGGCCGAGCTTTGGTTCATCCCTGCTGGTGAGTTCCGGGATGATCCGCTGCGCCAAGACTTTGCCAAGCTCGACGCCCCACTGATCGAATGAATCGATGTTCCAGATCGTCCCCTGCGTAAAGACGCTATGCTCGTAAAGTGCAGTCAGCTTGCCAAGCGCAGCGGGGGTCAGCCGCTCCAGCAGAATTGTGTTGGATGGCCGATTTCCTTCAAACACGCGATGGGGAACCAGCCAATCAGGTGAACCCTCAGCCCTGACTTGGTCAACCGACTTCCCAAATGCCAGCGCCTCTCCTTGCGCAAAGACGTTCGCGAGCAACATGTCGTGTTGCTCTCCAAGTCGGTTGAGTGTTTCGTGAAAGGCAATGAAGTCGCAGGGAATGAGGCGAGTGCCCTGATGGATAAGTTGATAGAACGAGTGCTGACCGTTCGTTCCTGGCTCGCCCCAATAGATCGGTCCGGTATCATAGCTAACAGGATTGCCATCGAGGGTGACGTGCTTGCCGTTGCTCTCCATCGTCAATTGCTGGAGATATGCTGGAAACCGCTTGAGGTACTGCTCGTAAGGCAGCACCGCAACCGTCTGCGTGCCAAAGAAGTTATTGTACCAGACGGCAAGCAGCCCCATCAGCACCGGCAGATTGCGCTCGAACGGCGCGGTGCGGAAATGCTCGTCGATCTCATGGAAGCCGCCGAGCATGGCGCGAAAGTTATCGGGGCCGATTGCGAGCATCGTCGAGAGTCCGATCGCCGAGTCCATAGAGTAGCGTCCGCCGACCCAGTCCCAGAAGCCAAACATGTTGGCGGTGTCGATGCCGAACTTTGTCACTTCCTTCGCATTCGTTGACACCGCGACAAAATGCTTCGCAACCGACTTCTCGTCACCCCCAAGTCCCGCGAGCGACCAATTGCGTGCGCTCCGGGCGTTGGTCATGGTTTCGAGTGTGGTGAAAGTCTTGGAAGAGATAATGAACAGCGTCTCCGCCGCGTCGAGATCGCGGGTTGCCTCCGCAAAGTCGGTGCCGTCCACGTTGGAGACAAACCGGAACGTCATCGCGCGGTCGCTGTAATGCTTGAGCGCCTCGTAGGCCATTACCGGCCCCAGATCGGAGCCGCCGATGCCGATGTTGACGACGTTGCAGATCCGCTTGCCAGTGTGGCCAAGCCAGGCACCGCCGCGTACCCGATTGGCGAAATCAGTCATACGATCGAGCACCGTATGTACCTCCGGCACAACGTTCTCGCCATCAACAAGGATCGATTGTCCCTTCGGCGCCCGGAGCGCTACATGCAGGACGGCTCGCCTCTCAGAAAGATTGATCTTCTCGCCTGCAAACATCGCTTCGATCCGCGCGCGCAACCCGGACTCTTCGGCCAACTGCAGCAGCAAACCCAGTGTTTCATGGGTTATTCGGTTCTTGGAGTAGTCGAGGTAGATTCCCGCTGCCTCCGCCGTCAAACGCTCACCCCGCTTCGGCTCTTGGGCAAAAAGGTCACGGAGATGCAAGCGGTCGATCTTTTGAAAATGTACCGACAGCGCATTCCAGGCGGGAAACTCGGTAACGGTTTTCGGGGAGGCTGTCATTCATAGCTCCTGCTAGCGATGACCGCGGATTGCGCAGTTTGTTTGCGCGAGCGAGCGCTCTTCTCCGTTAGCGGACCTTCCCACATCCGGAACCCGCCCTTGAATGCGTTCGCGTTATCCCCGAGCCGGCACAATCGCGGGAATTCTTTCAATTTATTGGCGTTTCCGCCGCCCAGCACGACCTCATCTGGTTGGAGTGCCGCAACCAGATATTCAACGATGTCTTCGACGTGTTTCCGCCATGCCTTCTTGCCAAATTCCTCCAGTCCGCAAACGCCGACATAGTCTTCGTAGGTCCGCTTCTTGTAGGGCAAATGCCCTAGCTCCATCGGCTGCACGATGCCGTCGACGATCATCGTCGAGCCGAGCCCCGTCCCGAGGCCAAGAAACAGCATTTTGCCGCCCCGGTAGCTGCCGAGCGCCTGCATCGCGGCATCGTTGATGACTTTTGTCGGCAGTTTAAATGCCGCAGCGAAGTTGAACCCCGCCCAACCTTTTCCCAGATTGTAAGGTTCGGCCAGGGGCCGGTCATGCGCGACGGGACCCGGATAGCCAATCGACACCACGTCATATTCCCAGCCATCGGCCAGCTTTCTGACGCTTGATACCATCTGCCGGGCAGTCAGGGTCGGCCCGGAGTCAAATTCTCGTTTCTCTTTTTCGCCGGAGGCGAGGATCTTGACGTGGGTGCCGCCCACGTCGATGACCAGGACATTCATTGGGGACCTTGTCTCGATTGGGAGTTAGCTTGCCTTCTTGAGCACCTCGGTCTTGGCAGAGATCACACTCATCAGTTCGTTCCAGGATTTGACGAACGACTTGGCGCCTTCGTCCTGCAACGTCGCCGCCAGCGCGTCGACATCGACGCCGGCCTTTGCAAATTGCGACAGCACCTCTTCAGAGTCGCCGCCATCGGCCCGCAACATCTCTCCGATCTCGCCGTGATCGGCGAGGGCCTTCACAGTGCCTTCCGGCATGGTGTTGACCGTGAGCGGCGCGGCCAGTGCCTTGATGTACAGGACGTCGGACGCCGCTGGATCCTTGGTTCCCGTGCTCGCCCATAACAGGCGCTGTGGCCGCCCACCCTCGTTGTAAATGCGCCGCGAGCGTGCCGAGCCGAGCAACTCGCAGGCGGCCTTGTATGTTCGTTTCGCGATTGCGATGCCGAGCTGGTTGCGCAAGGGCGCGGGCACTTTGTCCGCGACGGCCGCATCCCAGCGGCTGACGAAGACCGACGCAACGGATCCAACATTTGGATTTAGGCCGGCTGCGATGCGCCGCTCGATGCCCCGCAGATAGGCTTCGGCCGCAGCGAGGTAATGCTCGCGGCTGAACAACAGGGTCACATTCACGGGCACGCCGGCGAAGATCGACTCCTCGATGGCCGGTAAACCTTCCACGGTGCCGGGTATCTTGATGAAAAGGTTGGGTCGCTTTGCCCGTGCATGCAAATCCTTGGCCGCCGCGATCGTGCTGGCCGTGTCATGTGCGAGAAGCGGCGAGACCTCGAGCGAGACCCATCCGTCGACACCATTGGTGCGGTCCCAAATCGGGCGGAATAGGCCGGCTGCTTGCGCCAAATCTTCGATTGCCAGTTCGAAGAACAGCGTCTCACCCGACTTTCCCTCCTTGAGCTTGCTGCGGATCGCTGAATCATAAGCAGAACTGTTCTTGATCGCATGATCAAAGATTGTCGGGTTCGATGTGAGGCCCGTCAGCGACAATTCGGCGATGTAGCGCCTCAAGGTGCCACTGGTCAGCAGGTCGCGGGTGATGTTGTCAAGCCAAATGCTCTGTCCAAGCTGATGGAGCTCTTGCGTTGCCTTCATCGCTTCACCTCCGCACAGCTTCGAGTTGAGGGGCCACCGTGAGCAGGCGACCTAGATCACAGTCGAGCAGGTCTCCGATCCGGTCCACCGTCACGTCGGGTGGAGCGATCGAGGCAAGGGCCTTCGCGTCATGCGCATATTGACCTTGTCGAGGCAAGACGGTGGTGACGCGGGCGCCCCAGACATCCTTGACCGCGGCGAGAATTCGCGGCTTGTCATCGACCAGCACGTAGTGCAGTGCCGGATAGCGGGACTCGATATCATCAAGCGCAAGTTCCTTGTGGATATAGATCAGCACCTGCGAGTTGACGGCCTCCGAAAGTCCGGAGCGCTCAACCTTGCGCGGTTGGAAAACGACGTCGCCATCGGTGAGAAGGACGGTTGGGCCCCACTGGCGGAGCCTTTCGAGCACGTCCAGTGATCCCGGGTACAGACGGTTGGCGAACGGGTAATCCACCAGGAACGAAGACATGGATAATAGATGCATGTCCTGCGGGTGTTCGACACGGTATCGCTGTAGAGCACCGAGATAGTCCCGATACCCCAGTTTTCCGAACAGGTCCTCGAGAATCGTCCAGTACCGATCGCGACAGGCGGCACCGTACTGGCGCTCGAGGTAGGCCTTGATGTCAGCCTGGATGTGGTCGTTGTCGAGAAGCGTATTATCGACATCGACCAGGAACACGACTTGGTTCATCGGTCCTATCCTTACGCAACTCTCTGCAGCACGCTCGGCGCACGGCCAGGCCGCGCGACGCATATTTCAAAGCTGTCTCCCTCCGACCCGCACATCCAAATCTCTGTGCGCCAAAACCGGCGGTAACACGTCTTCGACGTGCCCGGCGTCATTCCACAGCCGGATCGCTGGCTCCGACTGATTGTGTTCGTACCCAAGTATGCTCAGGCTTGCAGTATTGAGTGTGAAGGATCGTCCGGCCCCTGCGTTGAGGCCCAACCAGCGTGCCGTCAAAACTCGGAGAAAATGCCCGCTCGAAAACAATAGGACGTTACCCGGGATGTTGCGAATGCGTTCCACCATGCGATCGGCCCGGGCGCCGACCTGATCCGGTGTTTCTCCTCCGGGACAACCATCGCGAAACAATTGCCAGTCGGGGTGCCGTTCGCGGATCTCCCTTGTGCGCAGTCCCTCGTATTGACCGTAATTCCATTCCAGCAGATCGCGATCGACCTCCGCTTTGCTTCCGAACCCGGCCAATTCGCAGGTCCGGACCGCTCGCTTCAGCGGGCTCGTGAACACGGTTACGAAAGCGATGTCTTGCAGGCGTCGGCCTAGAGCCTTCGCATTGAGTTCACCACGTTCGGTAAGAGGTAAGTCCGTGAGGCCAGTGTGCTGAGCCGACAGGCTCCACGCGGTTTCGCCATGCCTTGCAAGGCAAACGATCGGAAGGACGGCGCTCATGGTCTCGTCTCTTCAGCTTCGTCCTCCCGGCACGCATGGTGGGAGGGGACTGAGCTCGCGACGGCTTATGCATAAGCAGCCGTCTCTATAACATTTGCGCACGGTCGCAAAAAGTGTAGTGCGCCCGATTCCGAAAAGCAACGATCAACCCCCTGTTGTTGCGACATTTTCGCCATCTGATGAGTTAGTATGTCCATAACGCTGACACATTCGCTCCCGGCATGTCCCACTAGGTTGGGCGCGGAAACTTTGGCGCCCGGTACCGCTACCGTATTTCGTATCCTTGCAAAAATTGGCGCCGACATTCCTCGGCCAGGATCTCCGCCTCTCGCGCATACCAAATCAACCGAAGATCTATGTCGAGGACGCCTCCTGTGCGAAAGTAAGCT
>Ga0070717_10002910_pt1 | contig 12161 bp, 6 predicted proteins | sample LARL113metaG_FD_71366 | JGI IMG/M metagenome (GOLD analysis project Ga0070717, IMG submission 71366) | Corn, switchgrass and miscanthus rhizosphere microbial communities from Kellogg Biological Station, Michigan, USA - LAR L11-3 metaG | ecosystem: Host-associated > Plants > Roots > Rhizosphere ...
CGCAGGAGGCTGCTAATAAAGAGAAGGCTGCCTATGAAATCGAGAAGGCGCTGCTGCTGGAAAAAGAGAAAGATCGGCGGCTTGCCAGAACCAAAACCAGCGCACAGAACCAGCAGGACATTGACGATCTGACAAAGGACATCAACGACACCGCCGAGGCCGTTAAACAAGCCTACATAAAGCGTGAAGAAACCACCAAGCAATACGCCGCGCTTGGAAATAAATTTGATCCGACTGAACGCGCAAGACTTGGTGCCGTAGGCAATCAGCAGGATCAGGATGTTTTAGACCTGCTGAAACATCAGCAAGAATTAAGCAATCAATATACGGATCTAACTGGAACATTGGGGCCAGCCATTACCGCCGAAGAGAACCGCACCAAAGCTCTCAAGGCGCAGGTGCAGGCACAGTCCGATCTCATCAACGGCGTGATTGGTTTTGGTCAGAAGTTAGGCAAGGCCGCTGGTGATACATGGGCACAGATCCAGAAAGACACCGAAGAGCGCGTTAAGCGTGTCGCGGATGTCCAGAAGAAGTACAACGACAGCGTAGCGACTATCGAGCAGAACGACTACAAGTCACGCGCTGACCTCGCGCAAAAGTACGCCGATCAACAGGTTTCCATCGCAGAACACGCCGTCGAGGCCAGTCAAGCCGCGCTCGACAAGCTGGTCCAGCAGTACGAAAACCTGCAAACAGGGTTATCGCGCGACCTCGACAAATCAGCCCGCAGCGCCAATGACCAGCAGCTCGAAGACCAGATTAAAGCGCAGCGGCAAGAGCGCGACGACTTACAGCAGCACCTCGAATCGCTCAAGCAGATCCGTGACCGTGACGCCAGCCGCGAACGCGACGATCTGCTTAACCGAAATTACCGCGATTTGTTTGCGCTCAAGGAATCTAAGGCGCAGGACATCGCCAACGAGGGCGATAAGTACGTTAAGCAGCAGCAGCAGCGCCAACAAGCCGCGCAGGACGAGCAAAGCGATCAGCAGCGGGCGCGTGCTATTGAACGGCGCGAACGGCTCATCTCTTATGAGCAGGCGCGTGCCGATGCACAGAATGCGTATAAGCGCGAATTGGCGCAGATTGCCGATGCCAAACAGAAGGAATTGCAGGTTGCGCAGACCGCCTACCACCGCGATCTGACGGCGCTCAACAACAAGACGCGCGACGAACTGCGCATCAAATACAACGGCTATGTGACGGAATTGCAACTCGCCTCCAAGACCGCCGCTGAACGCGTCGCGATTGAACAGAAGGTGCAGAACGCTTTGTTGTCACAGGCGAACAATACGCTTGCGGTTGTACAGGCACGAGCCGATGCGCAACAGGTGTACTCGTCAACAGGCAGCCAGAATGTGACCGCAGGAACGCCTGTTATTCGGCGCTTCGCGTCGGGCGGTTATGCACAGGCTGGCGTCCCTATCGAAGTGAACGAGCAAGGTTCATCGGGGCGCGAGTCGTTCGGTTCTCTGCGCTTTCCCGGTCACGGCATTTTTACACCGTTCCGCAGTGGTAATGTGTCCCCGAACGGCGGTGGCGGGAGCAAGACCGTTCAGGCCACGTTCAACATTTACGACGCGACCAACCCGACACGCATTCAGCAGATGATCATGAAAGAACTGAAGGGAATTGCGTTATGACATTCCAGAGTTACGCCATCGCAGCGGGGTACAACGTCGCACTGAACAGTCTGGTCAACATCGAACGCATTAAGCCGAACGGGGACACGAAATACTTCTATGGCCCCAAAGCGATGGGCTTCTACAGTCCCGGTGCGCCGAATGTACGCGGTGACGGTCTGCTGTCGTTCAATGGTAGCGCCAAGGTTGATTGGCTATTCGATGTCATGACGCGCCTGCAACTGGATTACGCCCGCACGACATGGTGCAACGGTGGCTGGTCTGGATACGTGACGATTTACACGACGCTCGGCGGACTCACTTATTCACGCTGCAATGCTAACCTGATTATCATGCCGGAGAGCTACGACGGGGAGTTCTTTGCGGATCGGAAAGTTAAATTCAATATGACGGGGTTGGTCGCGCTATGACATCAACCTTTCAGACGGCGCTCACGACCCCGAATTACACGTCGCTGCGTGGCAGCAATGGCAACAATTCGTGGTGGGCCAAGCAGTTCATTACCCTGTGCAAGAACACAACCATCTTTGCGGCGCGTGTCAACGGCGCGATCTCGTCTAACTCGTTCGCGCAGATCACCTTCGATACCGTGACAACGGGCGCGTACACCGACATCGAAGTTGGCGAAACGTTCTTCATCAGCCACACGTCAAATATCCGCGACGCATACTATCGTGGACGCATCCGCAAGGTTGCCACGAGCACGCTGCTCAAGGTCAACGAAACGTCAGTTAACATTACCGACAATGATTACCTGTTCGTGGTCTACGACTTCGACATCTGGGATAAGCTATCCCGCATGGTCGGGTCAACGCAGTATCAGGATTGGGACGTTGCCTTTCATCCGCTGGCGCCCGTCGCCGTGGGCCTGCAAACCGCCTACGTCAACTACGACGCGACAGACGCCGCGTACCGTATCGCGTTCAACGTGAGCAACAGCTATCCGACAGATAACGACTCGTCGCTGACCTTGACCTATCAGTTTACGTTCGTGGCGGGCACCTATACCGTCGTGAGCGGAGCGCTCAACACGGCAGTCGTCACGGTGGACATTAACGCGAACACGGAGCAGTGGGCCAAGCTGGTTATCACGGACTCGCAGGGCACGACGACCACGCGGCGCTTCTACATTCGCGCTCACGGCTCGACGGATACGCCCGCGCTCGACTTTAGCGGGGCGCAGATTACCGGGTCGATTGAGGATGGCTGGAACGCCACCGTCTCGGCCTGGTCGGGCGTGAGCAGTGTGCTCAATCAGACGTTCGTGGTGATATGGTCACAGGAGTACTACAACGGCACTCTGGGTGCCATCTACAACAACATTGACATGGTGGGCCGCTTCCATCGTGAAGAGAATCAGGGACGCGGCGATCCGGTCTACAGTTATGTGACCGATGTCAAGTTCGACATCGAGGGCATCCATACCCAGATGGCACGCCTGCAAGAGCAGGACTTGACGACCATCGTCAAAGGTCACGCCGCCGCGTGGGATGAAATTTCGTTCAATAACCCACAGCGCTCGATTGCCTACTATCTGGCAGAGCATAGCACGGTCCTGAGCTTATGCGATCTGACGTTTCCGGCGGGCATCGATAACACGTACCTGTTCATGTACGTGCCGAATCAGGGCGGTAACGTGCTGGATGCCATCAAGGGTATCGCGGCACAGATTAACGCCTATGTCGAATTCGCGCCGGACGGACGCATTCAGGTGGTGCGCGATACGTGCTTCCTGTCCGATGCATCCGGCGTGGTCGTCGTCGGCAATTTCGACAACCGCGATTTTACGGCTATTGAGAGCCTGAGCGTTGACCCGGTGCAAAAGACCGGGCGGCTCGACGCTTACGGCAACTCCTATAACGCTGGTGTAGTAACAGTCGTGCGCAGTCGAGCGCCGGGGGTAGCACAGGGGTACGCGGCGGGGCAATCGCAACTGGATAACCAGTGTCTGGCGGCAAGCTCAGATCAGAACGCGATTCAGACTGAACTGAACTTTCGCGCCGGACAGCAGCTTGCTATCGAGAACATGACCTACACCCAGACGTGGAAAGCGGCCCACGGCGGCTATCATTTCCTGATTCCGTCGCGTGCGCAGCGGGTCACGCACCTGTACACCACGTCCACGAACGCACGAGGGCTGGCGTTCACCACGTCGGACTACTGGCAGGTAGTCAGCATCAGCATCAGCCACGACAACGCCACGGGCGCACGCGAGGTGTCCACCGTCGAGGAACTGGAGCCGCCACTGGGTGATCCCGGCGATACCGTGCCGGCGATTGCGCCCGGCACGATTGACAACCCGATTACCCTGCAGCCGCTCGACCCGTTCCCGGCACTGCCTGACGACCCGGCGAATTACCTGCCCGACGACCCGACGCCATCGCCGTATCCGCCACTGATACCGCCGAAGACTGGCGACACGGTGATCTACACGGACGGCTCGAACGATTGGACCTCACGCAGCGTCATCTCGTACGCCGTGCCAGTATGGACGGGCACGACGCCGATTGACTTAGGCAGCTACGTTATCAAGGCTGTGTGCTTCGACCTGACGACTACCGCGCCGCCGATTGGCGCGTATCTGCTGGCGTCTGACGGGACCAACAGCGCCGTGTGGTATACCGCCGACGCATTCGCGCGACCCGCTAACTGGGTGATGGGCGCTTCGTTCGTGGGCGTCTATACGCAGATGCGCAGCGCAGGCACGGCGGGCAGCGTAATTGTGGAAGGTGCCGCCACGCCCGGAACGCCAGTAGTAGTTGACTTCACCAGCAGCAATGGCAGTTTTGCCGCTGTCGTCCCGGCTACCCCCAGAGCGGTCTATGTGGGCGGGACGGGTTGGACGAGAGTCTATAACATTGCCGGACTTGGAATTTCAGAAACGAGAATTGCCAATTCATCCATTGTCGGCGCGTTCAGTTCCATTGCTATCACTTTTACCTGTACAGGGCCAATCTCGATTGCCATCAACGACGGCGATGTAAATTCCATATCGTCCACGATAACCAGCAGTTCGTTTGGTGCCGGGGCCGGACAAGTCTACACATACTCCACGCCGTTCAGTCTCTCGACGGGCCTGCGCATTGACGCGAACAATGTTTCGGGAAATATCACGATCACCATTACCAACATCACCTATACGCCTGCCGATACCGTGAAAGTGCGCGTGTCTACCGACTACGGCGCGACGGTGGGCAGTGCAGTCACAGTCGGGGCAACCCCTGGCGCGCTCGGCGCGATAGACATTACCCGACTCGGCGGCGCAACTATCGCGGCGGCTGCTGGTCAGGTCAAAATCGCAACGACGCTGGGTGGAAGTTACAGCAACGCGGCAGGCGGAACGCTATCCAGCGGCAACCCCGTCAGTCTGGTAATTCCCTATCGTCGCCTCCCTCACGGCGCAACGCAGTACAGCGCCACGGACCCCGATTACATCGTCGGCGGCTCAGCGATCATCAGCAGTTCGTGTTTGTGGGATGTAGACGGCACGACAGGCACCAAGACGAGCATCAACCCGGTGGCAGGCGCAACGTGCGTCGGTCCGAACCTCCTAACCGTCTGGCAATCCAGCACGACACGCAAGATAGCCGTCGTTGTGAGCGTTGGCGGCGTCAAAAAGGTGTACGTGTGGAACGGCACAGTATGGGTATTCAGCAAGACGGTGACGAACCCGATATTCCTACGCTGTCGCAGAGGGGACCCCAACGGAACCCAGCTCTATTTGCTGGACGGCTCGACACTTTACGTGAGTCGAGACTGGGGAGTCACGTGGTTAAGCCGCACCTTGCCGTCTAGCAATACGGCTGTATTCATGGACATATATTCATGACAATCAAATCCGTTTCCAACCATGAGCGTAACCAGATACGCCGCGCTCTGAACCGGAACACCAACCCGGTCATCACTGGCGACGTTAACGGCAATGTTAGCTATCAGGATATGCCGACATCGGGACTTGTCTGGGCACGTCGCCAGCAGGCTGATGGCACTTATGGCGCGCCGTTCCTCGTGCGTGGGTCGCAGATACCCGGCACGAATACGCCCGGCATCCCCGTTGAACTCAGCGTTGACCGGAACCGCCAGCAGCGCGTCGAGGGCATTGACGTTGCCGGGGCGCAGGTGATCGGATTCAACCCGACGCAGTTTTCGACAACCGACCCGAACGCCAACAACTCTGCGTTCGTCAACCAGCAGTTCATCACGACAGCTTACGCGCAAGTTGTCGAGGGTACGCTGAAAGTCGGCATTCGCGGCTGGATTGTGTTCTCGGCTGGAACTTTCTATAAGGTCGAAGGACAGGTCGATTTCACTGGCAATATTCCGTCAGCAGGCAATCACGGTCTAGCGGTTATTGCCAGCCTGAACGATTACAGCGGGTTCGAAGTGCAGTACAGCACGCCAAAAAACACAGGCGTCCCGCTCGACCTGACAGACGTGCAAGAAGCGTGGGATTTGATGTCAGCGCCCACGACGAATATACCCATGTGGGCGTTTAGCATTGGCGACGGACAAACGACGCTGACCGACACTGACCGCTGGCTTGACCTGCGCAACATGATAAACATCGGTGGCGGCGGCACTGGATCGGCTGCGTTCACCTTCACGGCGAAAACCGCCAACTACGCGATGACCGTCACCGACACGGGCATCGCGCTTGACGCGACATCCGGCAACGTGACGATAACGCTGCCCGACGCGACACTGGCAACCGGGCTGCGCGCAGTCAAGCGCGTGGACAGCAGCAGTAATGCTGCGCTTGTCAACACGACAGGCGGGCAGACTATCGACGGGGTCGCATCGGTTGCGTTCGGGAAGCAATGGCAGGGTTATATATTCGCGCCGAACGGAACGAACTGGCGAATAGTCGCTAGCTACCTTCCTGGTCCCGGTTCTTCCACTGACCGCGCTTTAGTAACGTGGGACGGGGTACTAGGCGGAGGGCTGTTTGACAACGCTAACACGAACGTTGACAGCAGCGGCAATCTGACGGTCAACGCTTACAAGCTGCCCACCGCGCAAGCTGCGACGCTCTCAAGTGACGCATTCACCGCCACGAAGGGCTATGTAATCATCACAAGCCAGACCGGAACGACGGATAATCTGGCGACGATTAACGGCGGATCGGGTAACACGCTCATCGTGATTCAGGCTGCTGCCAGCAACACGATCACGGTCAAGAACGGCACAGGGAACATCTTCCTGAACGGTGGCGCTGATGTGGCGCTGTCCGGCGACAAGACGCTGGCGCTGTTCTACGACGGCACGAACTGGGCAGACCTTGGCGCGGGGGGTAGTGGCGGATCGGGAACGGTTACAAACGTATCGTGGGCCACTGGTGACGGCGTATCAGCCGTAATCACTAACCCTACAACGACACCAGCGATCACGCCCGCGCTCGGTGCAATTACGCCTGACAGTGCAAAGGCAAAAGGCACGGCGGGTGCGGGGTTCTTTGAGGACGTTGCACAATCCGCCAACCCCTCCGCGCCCGCCGCGACTGGATGGCGTGCGTTCGCCACATCCATCGGTCATTTTGCGTGGCGCATCAAGAACGGTAGCGACACGTTCGTTCGTTCGTTCATCGGCGTACTGACGGCGGACCGGGCGTATACGTGGCCCGACTATGACGGGACTGTGGCGACAACTGCCGGAACCGAAACGTTCACAAACAAAACGCTGACCAGCCCCGTCATCAGCGGCGGCACGATTGACAACGCTACGGTTGGCGCAACGACGCCTGCGACGGGATGCTTTAGTTCTGTTCTCGTTGGCGCATCGCTTGATGCTAGTGCTATAGCACAATTTGATAGCACGACAAAAGGATTTGTTGGCCCGCGCATGACAACTACGCAGCGGCTTGCAATCAGTAGTCCGCTCAACGGTCTTGAAGTCTACGACACGACTCTAAGTCAGCAGTTTCAGTATCAGGGTGGTGCGTGGGTGGCGTTTGGCACTGCCGGAGCTGGCTCACTGAGCGTCACAGATGGCACAAACACGGTGGCGGGGACCACCTCGTTAAGTATCACTGGCGCGACTGTCGGTGGTACATCACCGAACGCGACGCTGACTGTGAACGGGGCTAATACACGCGGAAACGTTGTCGCCAACCCAAGTTTGGAAGACTGGCCTGCTGGTACATCCAGCGCTCCGACGCCGTGGGTCTTAACTGGCGCATCGGCAACGGTAGCGCGTGAGGCGACTATCGTTAAGCACGGCTTATACAGCGCCAAATTAACGCGCGTTGGTACCGACTGCAATCTGATGGAAGATATGTACATTGCGCTCGGTAGCATCTTCGTGCGCAGTCGCCAGTACACAATAGGCGCATGGGTCTATGCGACAGTTGCTAGCCGCGTTCGGTTACGCGCTGATGATGGGGTCACTGTCTCGAATAGCAGTTACCATAGTGGCGGATCATCGTGGGAATGGATTACCCTGACTTATACACCCGGCGCTGCGGTTACCCAGTTCAAGATTGGTCTGCAAGTGGATACGGGCAACACAAGCGGTTACATCGATGCCGTTGCAGTTGTCGAAGGATCGACCATTTCGAGCGGATATTATCCGCAAATTGCCCCGGTGCAGGAATACATTTGCATTCAGGATCAAAAAACCGCTACCACCAACGGCGGTGCATTTACACAGGGCGCGTGGCGAACCAGAGACTTGAACACAATTACAGCCGATACAACAGGCGCGGTAACTGTGTCATCAAACCAATTCACGCTCCCTGCCGGAACGTATCGCATTCGGGCATCAGCGCCAGCCCTTCGTGTCTATCACCATCAAATAAGGCTACAGAACATCACGGACAGCGCTACGACTTTGACCGGGACGACTTGCTATTCCGACCAAATCAATTTCTACGCTCAGGATCGCAGTGAAGTCGTAGGGCGCTTCACGATAACGAGCAGTAAAACATTTGAAATCCAGCATCAGTGCCAATCGACACAGGCGGGCACTTTTGGAATGGGCACGGCGAGCGGTTTCACAACGGAAGTTTATACCATCGTGGAGTTAATCAAAGAGTGATCTCCCGACGCGACTTCCTGATCGGCTCTGTGGGGGCTGTGTTCGGCTATGCATTCCGAGGATTACGTATCCCTATGCCAATAACACCATTTCAAGACGGCAACATAACCAGCATCGGCGCATCGCTCGGCGGCGCGTATGGCGAACCAACCATGCTACTCAGTGACGACGGAACGCAGATCGACGCGTGGTTCGGCTTCAACAATCACATTTACTATAGCCACAGTAGCGACGGCGTTACCTTTTCGGGCTTCACGGTGACCAGCATCACGGCGGGGTATTTTCGCTCCCACTGCCTGAAAGATAACGGCACGTATTATCTGTACGCCGCCAACACGGGCGACACCAGTATTCACGTGTTCACCAGCACCGACAAGGTGACGTTCACGGATCAGGGCCAGGTGCTCGGTGTGGGCAGCGGGTGGGACGGGTCGCACGTCGCCAACACGTTCGTTTGGCGCGAGGGTGCCAACTGGTACATGCTGTACGAGGCCAACGGCACAGGGAACTACAAGATAGGGCTGGCGACGGCCTCCAGTCCTACCGGGCCGTGGACGCGCTACGCCAGTAACCCGGTGCTAGGCCTGCCCACCTACGGCGGCGGCAATCCAGAGTTGCCGCGCTTTCAGAGCACCGTCACGACCTACGGCGGCAAATACTACTGCTACTTTCACAACATCAGCAGCATCGGCGCATCGACCATTCAGCGCGCATATAGCACCGACCTGCATACGTGGACCATCGAAGGGCAAATAGATGGCGTGTGGCAGTCCAACGCACCGGCGTGGAACGGGTCAAGCGGCTGGTCATATGGCGATCACTGCCTTGTCACGCTGAACGGTAAGACGTTTCTGTACTGGTCGCCGAGTGATCAGGTGAGCCAGGCGCATATTGACGGCGCGACGGACAACCGCACCGAGGTGCAGTTGATGGCGGTGCCGCCGTTCGGTGCGGTGCCGTGGTATCAGGGGTCCGCAAAGGCCGCGTCGGTATTCGGATAACTAGTCGATTGACGGGCATAACGCCCGATAACACAGGAGAAATGACAATGATTGGTCTACTGGACATTGCGGTTATGGTCTTAATCGGTGCGGGCGGCCTGGCTGCTCTTGCTTCACTAATCAACATCATTCGTGGTACTCGCTCAACGGCAAAACCCGGTGTGCAAGCCATACTTAACGCACTGGAGCCTTATGCTATGCGGGGCGTCCTGGCTGCTGAAAAGTTGGCGCTGCAGGGGCTGGATCAGATTAAAGTCACCCTTGAAGGCAAAGACAAAAAGGCGATAGCTGATAGCGTCTATGATGCGCTGCCCGATTATCTACTTGTTGGCCCTGTCCCGCTTCCTATTCAGGTCGTCAAATATCTTGTGCCTCGTGACCGCTTCGAGGTACTGGTCGAGGACGTCTACAGCGCTGCGGACGCCTTCATTACGAAGAACGAAGCGTTCTTAAAAAAGCAGGTTGACATCCTGATCCCCTCTGCCGCAGTTGGCGGCGGGCTAGCCTGATGTTGGTCTGTGACTGGCCTATCGGAACGCCAGCGGAGCGGGCAGCGGCTCAAGACCGTCTGCCCGGTTCATGGATCAGCGCCAACGGGTATCTGGCGTGGTACCGTATCGGCTACACCAAAGATGGCGAGCCGATCATGAACTGGCATACCGGAGCTGATCTCAACAACAACGCACCTGTTTTCAACACAGATTACCATTCGCCAATCTATGCGATTGCCGACGGCAGGGTGGTCTACGCGGGTATCGGTGGCGGTACCTGGGGCCACATCATCGTTATTGAGCATATCCCTGGGCAACTGTACAGCCGCGTAGGGCATATCGAAAAGCCGCTGGTCAAGACTGGCGACAGCGTGATCATGGGCCAGCAGATTGCATCAGTGGGCAATGGCGACGGCGCTTATATTGGTGCCGAGCACCTTCACTTTGACATTTCCACCACGGCCCGGTTGCGCGACATACCAAACGACTGGCCTGGTGTAGATAAATCGCGGGCAATGCGTGACTACGTGGACCCGATAGCCTTTATCGTCCAGCACAAAGCGGCAGCTGCGCCGCAACCGGAGAAAAACGTGACAACAACCAAGTTTGCGGTAAACAGCGGTGGCCTGAACTTCCGTATGTACTACTCGTCCACGTCGCCTAAACTCCTACCGAACGGCTTTGCTCAGGGTACGCAGGTCAACGGCTACGATCTGACCGTGCCACGTCCTGATTACACCTGGCGACTCATCGAATACAACGGATCGCTGGGATGGGTGGCGGATAAATTCCTGACGCCGCTTTGAAGGGATACCGACGGCGCAACTGTAGATAATATTATCGACCTGTCGCACTGGAACGCGGTATCCGACTGGAGCCTGCTAGATGCTCCGCTGGTGTTCCATAAGGCGACGCAGGGGTTAGCGCTCGCAGACCCGCAGTTCGGTGCGTTTATGGCGGGCTTTAAGGGTATGCAGGGCGCGTACCACTTCGGCACAGCGGCCGACCCTGTGAAGCAAGCGGACTTCTTCTATGATACCGTTGCTCCACTGATCCAGCCTAACCGTCCGGTGCTGCTGGCGCTTGACCTGGAGAACAATCCAGACGCCACATCGGGCACCATGAGCATCCTCGGCGCTGAGAAGTTTATCGCGCGGCTCAAGGCGCGAGCTGGTGTGCAGCCCGGTATCTATACACGGGCAGGTATCCTGCCTGATGTGGCGTCCACGCTCAGTGCGTGCTGGCTGTGGGTCGCTAACGAAAACACGCCGCCTACCCTGCCGTCACAATGGAAAACATGGGCTTTCCAGCAGTATGCGTTTAAGGCAGCACCAGGAACCATACACGAAGTAGATACTGACCGCTTCAACGGCTCCCTGGATGCGCTGCACACGTTCTGGCAGGGCAATGGGGTAAGCCTTAAATCGCCTGTCCAGCAGCTTGCGACGCGCTATGTCATCGCTGACCCTAACGTGAACATCCGCGCCGAAGCCAGTGCGGAATCCGTCGACATTGGCGATTTGCAATATGGCGAGCAGATCACGGTGGATCTCACGACGGTGACAAATCATTATGTCAAGCTCGTGGGCCGGGACGGCTGGGTGTCAACGGAATGGATCAGCGACACGGCACCCGTTCCCGTAACACCGCCTACACCAACCACGACGCCAATCACGCTGCCTAAAACTTCACTCATGGGTTTTCACTCATGGGGGCCGGGTGGTTGGCTCGTGCGCGACCTGTGCGCTAAAGCCGCAGTGAATGGGACGCCTATCCCGCTCGTTGTCGTATTCCGGCAGGGTTGGGACAAAGAAATGACTTCGGATGATATCAAGGCGGTATCGCCTAAAACTGTCACTATCGAGCGCATATCCCCCGGCGGACAAAACGATGCGCTGCGGCTGGTCGATGCGGCCGGAGTCAAGTGGTCGTGGAATGATAGTGATCTTTACCAGGTAGGCCGCAAGATGCTGGAGTTATATGTCCAGGCG
>Ga0070717_10002911_pt1 | contig 12159 bp, 10 predicted proteins | sample LARL113metaG_FD_71366 | JGI IMG/M metagenome (GOLD analysis project Ga0070717, IMG submission 71366) | Corn, switchgrass and miscanthus rhizosphere microbial communities from Kellogg Biological Station, Michigan, USA - LAR L11-3 metaG | ecosystem: Host-associated > Plants > Roots > Rhizosphere ...
ACTCCAGTAGGTCTTCACAAAGCGATCGGGATCGCCCCAGATGGTCCGCGCCATTGACGGCCATGGCTTGCGAATGACGAGCAGGCCGCCGCTCCCTGCAGGGACCGCACGCCCTTCGCGGGTTACCACCTCGGGCTGAATTCCGAAGAACGGCCGCGTGGCCGAGCCGGGCTTGGTGGGGACGGCTCCCGGGATCGGGGAAATCATGATGCTGCCGGTTTCGGTCTGCCACCACGTGTCCACAATGGGGCAGCGGTTGTGCCCGATTTTTTCCTGATACCACATCCACGACTCGGGGTTGATGGGCTCGCCGACAGTGCCGATGAGGCGCAGCGAATCGAGCTTGTGCTTACCCACATGCTCGTTGCCCCACTTGATGAAAGCGCGGATAGCGGTGGGCGCGGTGTAGAAGATGCTCACGCGATGATCGTCGACAATCTTCCAGAAGCGGGAGAAATCGGGCCAGTTGGGCGCGCCCTCGTACATGACCACCGTGGCGCCATTCTGCAGCGGCCCATACACGATGTAGGAGTGACCGGTGACCCAGCCGATATCGGCGGTGCACCAGTACACGTCCTCGTCGCGCAAATCGAAGACGTACTTGGTGGTCAGGTAGGTCTGCACCGCGTAGCCGCCGGTGGTGTGGACCAGGCCTTTGGGTTTGCCGGTCGTGCCGGAGGTGTAGAGGATGTAGAGCGGATCCTCCGCGTCCATTTCCTCGGCAGGGCACTCGGTGGGAGCATTCGCCACCAGGTCGTGCCACCAGCGGTCGCGGCCGGTCACCATGGTGATGGGCGTGCCGCTGCGGCGAAAGACCACGACGTTTTTCACGGTGTGGCAGGCCTTCATGGCTTCGTCGACGGTGCGCTTGAGCGGGATTTCGTTGCCGCGGCGGTAGCTGGTGTCCTGGGTGATGATGGCGACACAACCGGAGTCGTTGACGCGGTCGGCGATGGCGTTGGCGGCAAATCCGCCGAAGATCACGGAGTGGACGGCGCCGATGCGGGCGCAGGCCAGGAGGGCGATGGCCAGTTCCGGCGCCATGCCCATGTAGATTGCGATGCGGTCGCCCTTTTTGATGCCCAGGGCTTTGAGCCCGGCGGCGAATTGCTGGACCTGAGTGTTCAACTCGGCGTAGGTGATGCGGCGGACTTCGCCGGGTTCGCCTTCCCAGATGATCGCGGCTTTGTTGCGACGCTCGCCGACCGCGTGGCGATCGATGCAGTTGTAGCAGAGGTTGAGCTTGCCGCCGACGAACCACTTCGCCCAGGGCAGATTCCATTCCAGCACTTTATCCCAGGGCTTGAACCAGTGCAGTTCCTTTGCGGCCTCGGCCCAGAAGGCTTCGGGATCCTCGATGGAGCGCTTGTACATCTGCTCATATTGCTCGAGGCTCTTGACGTAGGCGTTCTGGCTGAACTCGGGCGGAGGTGGAAAGACTCGATTTTCGCGAAGAATGGAATCCAGATCCTGCGATGAAACGCCGACAACCGGAATGGAAGACATGAGATCGTCCTTTATGGGAGGGAAAATCGAGCCGGCCCTTGGGCGGAGACGGGCGCGCGAGCCCGCCGCGCTCAACGAGCTACCGTGCTTGTCACTTTACCGAGGTCGGGGCAGGGACGGCAAGTGAGCACGGGCAATGTGGCGCTACGATGCGCGCGTGATGTTGCTGGTCGAGGGCGATGTCGCCTCCGCTGCGCTTCGCTCAGAATGACAGCGCAACAGGTCGTTCACACGCCGAACTGCCGCAGATGATGATCCAAGTGCTTGTACATCAGGGCTGCCCACTCGTCAGGGGTGAGCGGGCCGAAGAAGCTGTGGGGATGGGTGGTGCAGCCCGCAGGGCCGGCGGCGCAGAACCGGTCGATCAACCCGCAGAGCCGGTTTTGCTCCGCAGCCAGATCGCGCTTGTCCGCAATCACGAGAGTCTTGGCGGTAGGCGCATTCCGGCGCATGGGTTCGCTTTCGGCAAGGACCTTGGACTTAATCAGGCCTCCGACCAGGCGGCCAATGAACATGCGCGGCGGGCGGCCATCGCCGACAGCCCACTCCATAGCCTGCGAGCAGTGCGCCATGGCCTGCGCCGCGTCCATTTTGCCCCATTGCCGTTGGCTCTCCGGCCCGAGCTTTGCGATCCGCCCCTTGACTTGATCGATCGTTGCCCTGTCGTAGAGATTTGTCATTCAGAGACCTCCTGATCCCATGGCGCTTTGGTTCAGAACAGAAATTGTAGTTAATGCGCAAGTAAATAAACACCCACGCAGACGAAAACCGCTGAGGCCCATCTGCGGCGGTCGACGTTTTCATGCAGGAAGAGGCGGGCTGCGATGGCGTTGGTGACCAGGGTGAGGGAAGCGGAGGCGGGCGCGACCAGGCTGAGGTCGAGATGGTTCAGCGCAAACAAGAGGGCGAAAAATGCGAGCGCGAGAAAGCCGACTCCGGCGAAGAACAGCGGAGAGGTGATCACGGCGCGAATCGCGCCTTTCATTCCGGAGCGGGCGCGAATCTCATCGAGGTCGCCGATGGATTGCATGGCCGCGGCGGTGAGCACCTCGCCGGCGGTGGATAAGAGGACGACTGCGGCGACCATGGCGGCGGCGGTCCATGGGCCGGGATGGGCGGAAGACGAAGAGAGGATCATGGTACGCGCTCCCCTTCCGCAACCGCAGGTCGCACGTCAGGCGAGGTCTCGGCGGGCCGCTCGGTACGCGAAGGTCCCTGGGCTACAAATCCAACGCCGATGGTGATGAGCACGATGCCGGTCCAGCGCTCCAGCGAGATCGGCTCGTGGAGCCAGAACTTCGAGAGGAGAGCCACGATGACGTTGCCGAAGGCGGTGGCGGGCAGAACGTAGGTCAGGTCAGCCCACGAAAGCGCGGTGAGATAGCTGGCGAAGAAACCGATGAGGAGGGCGATGCCGATGGCGATCCAGGGGGTGAAGACGGCGGAGATGAGAGACCCAGGATGCGTGAGCGTGATGGCGGGAAGGTGAGTCATGCCGCGCGAGAGGCAGGTGTCTCCGAGCGGAGCGCAAATCGAGACCAGTCCCAGGATCAGGTATTGATGCGGCGAAAGTGTGTGGCGAGACATTCAGATGTCTGGTAGAGGTTCGTGGTTCCCCACCCATGCGACAGAAAAAAGTCGCATGGATGGGACACGGAAGGTTCGTTCGTGAGGGATCATCCTGAAAAGCAGGTCCTTCGCTGGCTCAGGACGACAGACCGTTCTGTGGCTCGGCCTAGGCGCCGGCGCTGACAGTGGCCGGCGGATCGGCCTGGCGGCCGCTGCGCGCGGCTTTCACCATCTTGTTGCGCTGCGAACGTAGCTTCAGAAACGCTTTGGCCTCGACATACAGCCGTGGCACGTCGCGGTTCACCACCGCCTTCCAGACCACGCGAAACGCCGCCTTGGGGCGGAAGTAGTACTCGTCGTAGAAGCGGTGCACCATCTCCATCACATAATCGGTGGGCAGGCCTGGATACTCGATGTGCGCCATCTGGTGGCCGCCACCGTCTTCCATCTTCTCGTTGGTGATGAAACCGTTGGCCTTGGCGTAGTCGTAGAACTCGGTACCCGGGTATGCGTGCGCGATCGAGACCTGGATCGTTTCGCAGTCCAGCGTCTTGGCGAAGTTGATGGTGTTGCGGATGGACTCCTTGGTCTCGCCGGGCAGGCCGAGGATGAAGTCGCCGTGAATGACGAGGCCGAGGTCGTGGCAGTCCTTGGCAAAGGCCCGCGCGCGTTCGACCGTGGCGCCCTTTTTGATGTTCTTGAGAATCTGCGGATCGCCCGATTCGAAGCCCACGATCAGCAGGCGGCAGCCGGCGTCCTTCATGGCCTTCAGGGTATCGCGGTCGGTGGTCACGCGCGACGTGCAGCTCCAGGTCAGGTTGAGGGGCTTCAGTTTCTCGCAGAGTTCGATGGTCCGCACCTTCTGAATGTTGAAGGTGTCGTCGTCGAAGAAGAATTCCTTTACCTCGGGGAAATTCTCCTTGGCCCATTTCAGTTCCGCGGCCACATCGTCGGTGGACCGCTTGCGCCACGCATGCCCGCTGAGGGTTTGCGGCCACAGGCAGAACGTGCACTGCGCCGGGCAGCCGCGCGTCGAATAGAGCGCGATATACGGATGTAGCAGGAACGGCACGTTGTAGCGCGTCACGTCCATGTCGCGCTTGTAGATCTTCGTGGCCCACGGCATCGCGTCGAGGTCTTCCACCTGCGGCCGGTCGGGGTTGTGGATGATCTGGCCGTTCTGCTTGTAGCTGATGCCGAGGATTTCGTTGATCGGCTTGCCCTGGGCAAACTCGACGACGGAGTAGTCGAACTCGCGGCGGCAGATGAAGTCCAGCGCGGAACACTCGTTGAGGGCCTTATCGGGCGAAGTCGTGACCGGCGGCCCGACAAATGCAATGCGAATGGACGGGTTGGCGGCCTTAATTGCTTCCGCCAGCCGCTGGTCGCCTTCCCAGGCGACCGTGGAGGTGAACAGGACGAGGAACTCGTAGTCCCTGCAAATCTTGATCGTCTCCTCAGCCGAGACGTGGTGGGGCGGCGCATCGAGCAGGCGCGAGCCCTCCAGCAGGCCGGCCGGGTATGTGAGCCACACGGGGTACCAGTAGGACTCGATCTCCCGGGTTGCGGGCCATCTTGAGGAAGCGCCACCATCGAAATTCTCAAAAGAAGGTGGATTCAGGAACAGGGTTTTCAGGGGCATAGCCATCTCTTCCATTCTAACATTTTCGCGATTCTATAAAGCTTTCTCATTCAATCAACGGGGGATAACTGCATGTGTACCGGCCCCGGAAGCCGACCTACTGATCTCTGTGTTACTTATGCAACTCATCCAGCCAGTCCTGCATGTGGCCCAGGGAACGCAGCAGCCCGAGGCGGGCCCGCGACAGATCGAGGCCTGCTTCCAGGGAGTCCTCGAATTTTTGCCGTTCGTCGATACGGGTCAGTTGCTCCTCTTTGGGAGAAAGCTGCGGGGGCGCTCCCGGATTCGCGCTGCCGCCGTTGCCGACCTCCAGTTCCGTGAGGACGATCTTCAACTGCTCTCCGGCGATCTGTTGCTTTAGATTCGCCACTTCGGCGAGGGCGTCTAATTCTTTCAAGCTGCCGGTCAGCTCGGCGATCACGACATCGTTCTGGCGTTCGGCCTGCTCAGCTTCCACGGTGGCGCGCAGGGCATCGGCGGCCGATTCGTGGGCTTTGGCGTGGTGGGCCAGGTCGAATAATGGGACAGAAATTTCAATACCGGAGCTGAAGTTATTGGCCGGCAAGGGTTTCGCAAAGAAGGAGTTCACCTCGTTCAACAAGGTGGTGGCGCGGTTGTACTGGGCGCCGAATGTCAATTGCGGCAGCCAGTTAATTTCGCGGTCGCCTTTGGCCACATTCTCCTTGGATCGCGCCAGCAGGCGGGCGGCGGTGACACCGGGCAAGGTGTGCTGCTGTTCCTCACCGCGGACCTGGGGAATCTCCGGAATGCTGGCGTGATCGGGAGTAATCGACCCCACCGGCAGCCCGGTGAGCACCGACAACTGCTTGGACAGTTTGCCCGCGCGTGACTCCAGGTGAACGCGGGCCAGGTGGACATTGGCTGCGGAGAGCTTGGCGTTGAGAAGATCGCTCAGGGAGTCCACGCCGGCTTCGGACCGCTGCTGCTCGATATCGAGGAGGCGCCTGGCGTAGCTCTCCTGCTGGATGGCAGCCCCGAGTTCCTGGTTGACGGTATCGAGCTCGATGTAGGCGGTGGAGGCATCGAGGGCGACCTGTTCGCGAGCATCCTTCAGACTCGCCAGGGCCGACTGGACTCCCGAGTGTGCCGCGTCAATGTAGCGCTTTTGCGAAACGCTGAAGACCAGGGACTGAACCGTCGCGTTCCAGATGGAGGGCGGGGTTCCGGTGAAGCCGACTTCAGGAAAGACGGGGAGGCCGGTGCTGAATGTGAGCGAGGGGACAAACACTTCCTTGCTCTCGGTCAGCACCGCCTGGGCCTTGCGTACATCCGCTTCGGCGAGCCGCACCGGGGTGCTGTTGCGCTGCGCCAGGTCCACCACGGTGCGCAGCGAGACCTGGGCAGCAAGGGGGCGGGGCGCCAGGCTCAACACGGCAGCCGCGAAAAAGACGGCGAAGCGAAAATGCGGATTAGCAGCGATCTTCACAGTTCTCCAGCGGTGTTGCCGACCCGCGGGGATGAAACGAGTTTCGGGTTTCATGGTTCTTGGCGAGTTAGCGTCGCTTCGCGACATAGCAAGTTAGCAGGTTCGCGGGTTCTGTGATTCCGAGAATGCACCCAGTTTCTTTTTAGTTCGTCAGAAAGAACCATCTACATTTTCAAATCCTGGGCAGGCTTGTATTCCTGGGCCAGCGCCAGGGCCAGCTCGCGCTCGCGGCGGGCGCCTTCGGTGTCGCCGGTTTGGGCTTTGAGCTGGGCCAGCCACACGCGTGCAGCAAACGCCGGCGCCTCTTCGGTGGCGGTGGGTAATGCGAGATAGGCCTCGAGCAGTTTGATTGCCAGCGCCGAATTGCGATTCGCCTTGATCAATGCGGAGGCGCCGTTGAACAGCGCTACTGCGGCATGCGAATCGCGTTGAGCGGCGGCAAACCCGCTTTCGACGGCGCTCTCCATGTCTGCATAGCGCTTGGCCTTGCGATAGAAGCTGGCGAGGCGCATCCACTGGAACGCGGGATGAGCGCTGGCGGCGACCGCCAGCTTTAGTTCTCTTTCGGCGCCAGGCAGGTCTTTGTTTTCGCGGGCGATGGCGGCGCGCAATTCATGGGCACGCGCTGGGTCCACACGATCGAGTTGGGCGGCTACGTTGGCCGCCTTGTCCATGCCACCGCCTACCACGCCGGGAGCGGAACTGTAGAACTCGCCCAGGTCTGCCAGCGCCTCGGCATTGCGGGGATCGAGTTGCACCGCCTGCTCGAACTCCGCACGCGCGCGTTTGGCCAGGTTGTACGCGGAGAGGAAATTGGCCCGATCAGCGACCTCACCCATAGCGCGCCCCAGCCAGAGATGGTTCATGGAGTTCTGCGGATCGAGGCTGACCGCCTGTTCGCACTCGTTTTTCGCGGCCTCAAACTGCTCCAGGGTAAACAGAACGCGGCAGCGCAGGTTGTGGGCCTCGGCAGAACTCCCCTCCGGCGGGGGAAGAGAACTGAGCAGCGACAGGGCTTTATCCGCTTCGCCGGCCTGCAGGGCGGCATTCACCTGCGACAATCCATCGCGCATTCCGGCTCTTGCGGATTCCGCGCTCAGCGAAGCTGCGATTGCGATGCCGAGCAGCACGGCGATGAGGAATCTCAACGGATTTCCTTGATCGGAACGCCTTCCTGCAGCGGTTGTCCGCCCAGCGTTCCGGTGGCCACCCAGTCGCCATCGTTCAATCCTGAAAGAATGGCGGCCTGGGTCAGGTTGAAGCTTCCGGTTTCTACCGGGGTTCGTTTGAGCTCGTCTCCCACGATCCTGAAGACATACTTTTTGCCGTTTTCGAAATGCAGAGCTTCGCGGGGAATGCTCAGCGCGTTTTGCTGGCTCGAGGTCGTCACGGTCACGGTCACGTTGGTGTCGGGCAGTAGTCCACCATCGGGATCGTCAATGGCCACCAGGACCTCGCCCACAGTGCGTGTCTCGAGGTGGATCACCGTTACCGGCACGCGCTCGATGTGCCCGGTCCAGGTGCGTCCGGGACGCGCGTCCCACTTGATTTCGATCGGCTGTCCGACTTTGAGATTGCCGATTTCCGGCTCATCGAAATAGGCCCGCACCCGCTCGTGGTGCAGATCGGCAACCTGCACCAGCATTTTGCCTTGTTCGACGAACTCGGTAGCCTTTACATCGATGCTGTATACGGTGCCGGCCACGGGCGCACGGACCTTGGTCTGGTCTTCGACCTGTTGGGCCGCAAGCAGGTTGGCCTCGGCATCGGACTGCGCCGACTTTGCCCGTTCCATCTCGGCAGGGGAATAGCGTCCTTGCGAGTTGGCCTGGGATGCTTCCAGGGCGGCGTTGGCGGAATCCAGGCGTTGCCGGGCTGCGGCCACCTCGCTGGCCGAAGCAGCCCCGGTGGTATTGAGCTTGGTGAGAGCATCCAGGTCGCGTTGTGCCTGGTCGCGATCCATGCGTGCGCGCTTGATCTCGGCGGCGGTGGCCTTCTGCTGCTCCAGGGTTCCGTTGTGGGTGGCGGCTTCTACCATCGCCTCGGCAGTCTTGACGGCGGACTCGGCGGTGGCAAGCCTGGCGCGAGCCTGTACATCGTCCAGCAACATCAGTAGCTTTCCTGCCGTGACCTGGTCCCCAGGCTGAACGTAGATCGCTTTCACCGTGGTTGCGATGGGGCTGGGAATTTCGTGATTGTCGACTGGTTCTACGCGGCCGTTGGTGCTGATGGTGCTGCTGAGTGGCTGGTGGCTGGCCTGGACTGCGCGCACCTGCAGCCGCTCCCGAGTCAGCGAGCGCACGGACATAAATACGAGGACAAGGATGACGGCGGCGCCGAGCCAGGCCCAGCGCCAATTGAACTGCTTTCTTTCCTGCGCCATGAAGTAGAACCTGAGCCAGTATATAGGACTCCCGAAGCTGGGCCGAGGGAGCATGAAATTGCGTTGAGTTGTTCATTTGGCGGGAGATTGCGCCGGCCCCTAGAATGGAAGCATGGCTTCACAACCCCGCTATACGGACGACCACGCCAAGGCCGGACTGGAGTTTTCGTTTCCGGCAATCGAGACCTGGCAAAATCAATTCCCCGGGTACGAAATCACCATCGATGATCCGGAACTGACGTCGGTTTGCCCCAAAACCGGTCTGCCCGATTTTGGCGTGCTCACCATCCGCTACATGCCGCGCGAACGCTGCCTGGAACTGAAATCGCTGAAGGAGTACCTGTTCAGTTACCGCAATCTCGGCATCTTCCAGGAAAACATTGTGAACCAGGTGCTGGAGGACGTGGTGAAGGCGACGGACCCGGTGTGGGCGGAGGTGACGGGGGTGTTTCGGCCGCGCGGAGGGATCGGAACGACTGTCGTGGCCCGCTGGCCGCGGCCTCAATCGTGAATCAGATTCGGCGGGTGATCTAGTTCCCATTCGAATTGTTTTTACATATTTCTGGGGTTTTACCTAGTATTCCGCCCCCTCCCCGCAGCGCTAAGATGACAAGAATTTCATCTGGTTCTTCCCCGCGGGTATGCGCGCGCATCTCGGGGTAAGAGCGCTATGGTCCAGATCTGAACCACTTCATCATAGGGGCATTATTTTTGTGAGCGGAGATCGGATCCCCAAAATTGGCGATGTCGTCGCGGCGATCGGGCATGACGGCAAATTCTGGATTTCGAAACTGTGCCCAGGACAGACCGTCGAACTGCGACCGATTGAGAATGAGCAAGTAACTACTCCCGAGGTTGCGTGGAAGAGCCTCAGCTACCTGGAGCCACCGGGTACATGCGACGAGCAGACGCACAGCACCGCGCACCTTCTGGAACTTGCAGTGGATTGCTATGCGAGGTACCTTGCGCAGGCCCGATCGACCGTGGCCGGGGTGCTGCCAAACGGGGATCGTGCAAAAGCGGGGGCAATCCTGGCCGACTACGATTCGATGGTCGCCATCCTGAAGGCGCGCGGCGCCGCGCCTTTGCCGTGCGGGGCGGGATAGCCCGAATCTGGACCTGGCAAGGGGCATCGAACCCACTCAATCGGCCGTGGTATGAAATCATGAGGACTCATACGTGATGGTCCCGCCCAGGCCAGGCCTGGACGGTGCACCCGCTCCCGATGGAGTCCCCATGAGTACCTCGGTTCAGACAGAACGCATGCGCGCCAACCCTGCGCTGGGCACGCTGGTGCTGCTGGTCGGGCTGAACCTGCTGAACTACATTGACCGCTATATCCTTCCCGGCGCGCAGCCGCTCATCCAGCACGAATACGGCTGGAGCGACCAGCAGATGGGCGCGCTGACCACGGCGATGTTTATCACCTATATGCTGGTGGCGCCTGCAACCGGTTGGCTGGGCGACCGCTTCGCGCGCAAGCCGCTTATCATCGGGGGCGCAGTGCTGTGGAGCCTGGCCACGCTCGCGACTTTCTGGGTCACCGACTACTGGACGCTCTTCTTCCGCCATGCGCTGGTTGGCGTTGGCGAGGCCACATTCGGCATCTTTGCTCCCACCGTGCTGGCCGACTTCTATCCCGAACGGGAGCGCAACCGGATTCTTTCGATTTTCTACACTGCGATCCCGGTAGGCGCGGCGCTTGGGTATCTCGCCGGGGGGCAACTGGGATCGATGTGGGGCTGGAGATCGCCGTTTTTCATCTGTGCGATTCCTGGCCTGCTGATTGCGGCGATCTATGGATGGATAGGACGGGAGCCGGTGCGTGGGGCGAACGATCATGTGGCGGCCACGCACAAGCGCGCTACCTTCCGTGGACTGCTAACGAACCCCGCGTTTCTCACCGCAACCTTCGGGCTGGCGGCGCTGACGTTTGCCATGGGCGGAATCTCAACCTGGGTTCCGACATTCTTGACTCGGTTCGCCGGGCTCTCAGTGGCAGGCGCAAGCCAGACCGTGAGTGCCATCACGGTGGTGGATGGAATCGCCGGGACGGTGGTGGGCGGCTGGATCGCGCAGCGCTGGCTGCGGACCAATCATCGGGCGCTGTACCTGCTGTCGTTCTGGAGCGTGGCACTGACGCTGCCCTTCGGCGCGCTGGTCTTCTTCGGTCCGGCTAAGTGGGCCATCCCTTCCTTGTTTGCGGCGGAGTTCTTTCTGTTCCTGAATACCGGACCGCTGAATACCGCGATCGTGAATTCGGTTTCGGCGCCGGTGCGCGCCACGGCGGTTTCGCTGAACCTGTTCTGCATTCACTTCTTTGGCGACACGTTTTCGCCGCAGATCATCGGAGCCATCTCGGATCACACGCGGAATCTGCGCCTGGGTTTGGGCGCTACGCTGATTTCGCTGGTGGTTTCGTGTGTGGTGCTGTGGTTTGGGGCGCGGTTTGCGCCGGAGTTGGAAGAGCAGGCACAAGGGATTAGGGATTAGGAACCGTAGTGCTCCATTAGTCACATAAATTCAAAACAGAATAAATTCATCGCCAGCGCAGGCTGGTCCGCACTATACTTCCGCGTGCACCGGAAAAAGTGAACGACATTTATGCAGGCAAGGGCCGCAAGATTGCGGTTTGCATGCGTGCTGCGAATGAGAACTGGATCGTTCACGGCTATTCCCCCGAGCCGATTCCGGGCGCGAGGAGCTTCCATGCGGAACGGACAGAAGTGTTGGAGTGATCTGGGTGTCATGCTGTGCGGATTGACGATGTGCGGGTTGATGCCGCTTTGTGCACATTCGGCGGCGGGGCCGGGAGCGCCGGATACACTGCGGTGCGAGTACATGGATGATCCCCTGGGAGTGGATACCACTGAGCCGCGTTTCGGCTGGGTGCTGCAACACTCGGAGCGCGGCGAACAGCAGACTGCGTATCAAGTGCTGGTGGCGACGAAACCTGAATTGCTGGGGCAGGACCATGGCGACCAGTGGGACTCGGGCAAGGTCGCCAGCGACGACTCGACGCAGGTGGTGTATGCGGGTAAGGCTCTCGAAAGCGGCCGCAATTACTGGTGGAAGGTTCGCTACTGGGATAAGGAAGGCCGGGCGAGCGAATACAGCGGGGCGGGGCGGTTCGGCACGGCGCTGCTGAAGGCATCGGATTGGAAGGCATCGTGGATCGGCGGGGCGGGTGGGGCCAACGAGTTGCGCAAGGTGTTTACGATTCAGGGCAAGGTGACCGATGCGCGCATCTATGTGGCCGCGCTCGGCTACTACGAACTGCGCGTCAACGGGCATCGCATCGGGCACAAGGTGCTCGACCCGGGATGGACGACCTATCCCAAGCGGGTGCTGTATTCGACGTACGATCTGACTTCGGCGCTGAAGGAAGGTCCGAATGCGATCGCGGTGATGCTGGGCGGCGGCTGGGGTACTCAGGAGGTGGATGGTTCGCAGATCTACTATAAGCAGCCGGCGGTGCTGGTGCAGATGAACGCGGGGCAGGAGGGCGGCAAGCAGGTGAGCGTGGCTTCCGACGCGTCGTGGAAGGCGGTGGCGGCGCCGGTGGTCGAGTCCAGCGTGTACGGCGGCGAAATTTATGACGCGCGCAAGGAG
>Ga0070717_10002912_pt1 | contig 12159 bp, 11 predicted proteins | sample LARL113metaG_FD_71366 | JGI IMG/M metagenome (GOLD analysis project Ga0070717, IMG submission 71366) | Corn, switchgrass and miscanthus rhizosphere microbial communities from Kellogg Biological Station, Michigan, USA - LAR L11-3 metaG | ecosystem: Host-associated > Plants > Roots > Rhizosphere ...
GGCGCCGGCGGCGGAGGTCGCCGACGCGATCCGCCAGGGCGGCATCGCCGACCGGAAGGCGGTCCGCATCCAGCGCATCCTGGCCCTGGTCGCCGAGCGCGAGGGCCGCCTCGACCTCTCCCGCCTGCACGAGCTCGACGACCCCGCCGTCGAGGCGTACCTGACGTCGCTGCCCGGGGTGGGCCTGAAGACCGCCGCGTGCGTCCTCGCGTTCTCGATGGGTCGCGAGGCGTTCCCCGTGGACACGCACGTCCACCGGGTGGCGGCGCGGCTGGGCTGGGTGCCGGCCAGGGCGACCGCCGACCAGGCCCACGGCCTGCTCCGCGAGCTGGTGCCTCCGGACGTCCGCTACGACCTCCACCTGGCGCTGATCGCGCACGGCCGCACCGTCTGCCAGGCCCGGCGGCCGGCCTGCGCGACGTGCGTACTGCGGCGGAAGTGTGCTTTCGTCCGGTCCCGGGTATTGTGAGCGGCGAGGCGTATATGGAGATGGAGATTCCCGGCATCCACCACGTGACCGCCATCAGCGGCGACGCGTCCGGCAACGTCCGCTTCTACACGCAGGCGCTGGGCCTGCGCCTCGTCAAGAAGACGGTCAACCAGGACGACGTGAAGGCGTACCACCTCTTCTACGGCGACGAGACCGGCTCGCCGGGGACCGAGGTCACGTTCTTCGACTGGCCCCACAGCCCGGCCGCCATCCAGGGCGCCGGCACCATCGCGCCGATCGCGCTCCGCGTCCCCAGCGCGGCCTCGCTGGCCTGGTGGGAGCGGCGCCTGGACGACCTCGGCGTGGCCCACGGCCCGATCGAGGAGCGCGACGGCCACGGGGTGCTGCCCTTCGCGGACCCCGAGGGCCAGCTGCTCGAGCTGGTGGACGACGGCGGGCGGCCGGGCGGCCACCCGTGGGAGCGCTCGACCGTCCCGGCGGAGCACGGCATCACCGGCGTGCACGACGTGACGATCACCAGCGCCGACCCCGCCGGCACGGAGGCGGTCATGACACGCCTGATGGGCTTCCGGCGCGCCGGCGTGACGCAGCTTCCCGACGGCGCCGGCATGGTCACGGTGTACGAGATGGGCGCGGGCGGCCCCGGCGCGCAGGTGCGCGTGGTCGCGCTGGGCCAGCCCCGGCTGGGCCAGCCCGGCATCGGCGGCGTCCACCACGTGGCGTACCGCACCCCCAACCCGGAGGAGCACCGGGCCTGGCGCGAGCGCATCGCGGCCGCCGGCCTCAGCGTGACCCCGGTCATCGACCGCTTCTACTTCAAGTCGATCTACTTCCGGGAGCCGGGCGGCGCGCTGTTCGAGATCGCGACCGACGGGCCCGGCTTCGCCTCGGACGAGCCGGTGGAGTCGCTGGGCGAGCACCTGGCCCTGCCGCCGTTCCTGGAGGGCCGGCGGGCGGAGATCGAGGCGGGCCTGCGGCCGATCGAGGTCCTCAGCTAGACGGCGGCCGGCCGGCGCTCGTCGCTCTCGCGGGCGCGGCGCCAGGAGACGGCCAGCCGCTGCGGATCGAGCCGGGACTTCGGGATGTACTCGGCGGCCCCGCACTGGCTGCCGCAGCCGGCGTCGTGGTCCCAGGTGGACAGCAGGAGGACGACCGGCGCGTCCGTCCGCGCCTGCGAGCGGATGCGTCGCGTCGCCTCCATGCCGTCGATGCCGGGCAGGTTGACGTCCATCAGCACGAGGTCGGGGCGCAGGAGCCCCGCGGCGAGCACCGCCTCCTCGCCGCTGCTGGCCTCGCCGATCGCCTCGAAGCCCTCGCTGGCATCGATCACCGCCCTGGCCACCCGCCGGAACGGCGCGCGGTCGTCGACGATCAAAACGCGTACAGCCACCTTGACATGCAGGGTAGCCTTGGCGACACGTCCTGAGTAAGAGTGCCTGCACCACAGGTGGGGTGAGGGCAGCACAAGGGCTGGCCTTCACGTTGGGGGCCTATGCTTCTGCTGGGGTGCCCATACGCCTGCTCATCGGCGAGGACCACTACCTGGTCCGCGAGGGGGTCCGCCGGCTGCTCGAGTCCGCTTCCGAGGTGGATGTCGTGGGGGCCTGCACCGACCTGCCCTCGCTGGAGTCAGCCGTGCTCGAGCACCAGCCCGACGTCGTGCTGACCGACATCCGGATGCCGCCCACCGACACCGACGAGGGGATCCGGCTGTCCGAGTGGCTGCGCCAGGTCCGGCCCGCCGCCGGCGTCGTCGTCCTGAGCCAGTACGCCGAGGCCGCCTACGCGCTGGCCCTGTTCGAGCGCGGCTCGGGGGGCCGGGCGTACCTGCTCAAGGAACGGGTGTTCGACCTGGCCCAGCTGCTGCACGCGATCCAGGAGGTGGCGCGCGGCGGCTCCGTGATCGACCCGAAGGTCGTCGAGGAGCTGGTCGCGGCCCGCTCGCGCGTCCCCGAGCCGCTGCTGGACTCCCTGACGCCGCGCGAGCGCCAGGTGCTGGCGGAGGTGGCCGAGGGCCACAACAACGCCGCCATCGCCGGCGAGCTGTTCCTGACCGAGCGCGCCGTCGAGAAGCACATCAACTCGATCTTCTCCAAGCTCAACCTGTCCGAGGCCCAGGACGTCCACCGCCGGGTCAAGGCGGTCCTGCTGTTCCTGGCCAAGGACTCGACCGAGCTCGAGGAACGCTGAACAACCGGTTGCGCACGCCGGGCGGCGGCGCGACATACTTGCAGAAGAAACGAGCTGGCGCGGAGGCGAACAGGCGAGCTTCGACCGAGGCGCCGGCCGGAGAGACGTCGGTTACAGCGACGTTCAGGTGGGGGGGACGGAACGTGTACCGCAGTGATGCGGTCGCCCTGTTGCAGCTTGCAGCAGTGCTCGAAGGTGTTGCGCTCGTGGCGCTGCTGGTCGCCGGACTCGCGGGGTTCCGCGTCTCGCGACGGCAGGCCGGCCGGCTCACGGCCATCGACTTCGTCCGCGCCACGTTCGCGTTTCCGTTGGCGGAAGGGGACCGGCTGGACGAGCTGCTGCCGGCCCTCGTGCGGGCGCTCAGCTACGCGTTCGCGCTCGACGCGGCCGAGATCTGGCTGGTCACGGAGGACGGCCTGTTCCTGACCGCGGCCGAGCCGGCGCGCAACGCGACGCTGGCCGGCGTGCCGCCGCTGGAGCGAGTGCTCCAGGCGGGGCCGGTCGCGGGGATGCCGTGGGTCGGTGCCTGGCTGCCCGCGCTGCTCCAGGTCTGGCCCGAGGCCACGGTCCGGGTGGCGCCCATCGTCCAGGCGGACCGCCTGCTGGGCCTGATCGTCGTGGCCAGGGATCACGTCGGCTGGCGGCTGGCAGCCGAGGCCGACATGACGCTGGAGGAGCTGGCCCGGGAGCTCGGCCACGCCATGCACAAGGCAACGCTCGACGCGGCGCTCGAGGAGTCGCTGCACCAGCTCCAGCGGCAGGCCGACGACCTGTCTGCCTCGCGCGCCCGGATCGTCGTCGCGGCGGACGCCGAACGGCGCCGGATCGAGCGCAACCTGCACGACGGCGCCCAGCAGTACCTGGTCGCGCTCGGCGTCAAGGTGCGGCTGCTCCAGCGCCTGCTCGACCGCGACCCCGCCGGCGCCGGCGAGATCTGCGAGGAGCTGACCGATGACGTCGAGCGGGCGATCGAGGCCCTGCGCACGCTGGCGCGCGGCATCTACCCGATGCTGCTGGGCCGGGGCGGCCTGGCGCCGGCGCTGGCAGAGGCGTGCCGGCGGGCGGACATCCGGGCCCGCCTCCAGGTGTCGAGCCTGCCCCGGCAGTCCGCCGAGGTGGAGGCCGCGGTGTACTTCTGCTGCGTCGAGGCGCTCCAGAACGCCGCCCGCCACGCCGGCGCCGAGGCCGAGGCGACGGTCCAGGTCTGGCTGGACGGCGGGATGCTGCGCTTCGAGGTGGCTGACGACGGCGTCGGCTTCGCGGACGGGCGGGCGGGCCGGGGCGCCGGCCTGATGAACATGGGCGACCGGCTGGGCGCGCTGGGCGGCGACGTGACCGTCGAGTCCACGCCCGGGACCGGCACCCGCGTGCGGGGCGCCGTGCCCGTCCGGGCCTCGGACGAACGCCTCCAGGCATGATCTGTCGGTGATCGGAATCTCGTCCACCACCCTGCTCGTCGTGGCCGTCGTCGTGCTGATCGTGGCCATCGTGATCGTGCTCCTGGCCGTGCGGTCCCGCTCCCGCGGAGGCGCGACCCCGGCGGCGCCGGTCCGGACCGGGCCCTCCTCGCCGACCGCGATCGTCTGCCCGTTCTGCAAGCGCGAGTACGAGCCGGCCGAGACGGACCGGCGCTGCCCCGGCTGCGGCGCGGCCGCCCCGCGCGGCCGCTGACCGATCAGTCCGCGGGCGTCGCGCGTCAGTACCAGGTGAGGGTCGTCCCGCGGGTTCCTCGTTCGACTCCAACGATGCATGGCCGGGGTCGAGACGTCGTTCCTTCCGGGAACCACAACCGAAGTACATCGTTAGCCAGTACCAGAACCCCATCGCCCCGGGGCGGCCCTCGACCCTGGCGCTCGTGGGATCGACACGATCCCCGCGCTGACCGCTTGTGTGGTACGCACGAGACACTGGGACCGGGTCGCGGCTACCGTAGAGCAGTGCGGATGCACGTCTCGCGAGAGCGCGATCCCCGGCTGGCGCTGCGAGAGCTCGAGTTCCTGCAGCGGCTGTCCCTGTCGGCGGCCTCTACGATGGACTCCGAGGAGCTCGTCGATCTGATCATCCGGGAGACGACGTCCGCCATCGACTCGGACGTCTGCTCCCTGTACCTCCTCAACCCGGGCGGCCGCGACCTGATGCTGACCGCCACGAACGGCCTGAACGAGCGGATGATCGGGCGGGTCGTGATGCGGGTGGGGGAGGGCGTGACCGGGTGGGTGGCCGAGACGCGCCAGTTCACGCGCGTGCTCGACGTCGCGATGGAGCCGCACTGGCAGTGGGTGCCGGGCCTGGACGAGGAGCGCTTCACGTCGATGCTCTCGGTCCCGATCGAGTCGGGCCCCCGGCTGGTCGGCGTGCTGAACGTGCAGTCGGTCGAGCGGCGCGAGTTCACGTCCGAGGACGTGGACTTCCTGCGCGCCATCGCCGGCCAGGTGGCGGGCATCCTGGAGCGCAGCGAGCTCCAGCGGAGCCTCGAGGCCCAGCTCACCGAGATCCAGCGCTCCCACGACATCCACGAGCGCTTCACCCGGCTCTCGCTGGAGGGCGCCGGCATCCCGACGATCCTGGAGGCGGTCGGCACCCTGGCCGGCGGCCGGGCCGCGCTGTACTCGCCGGACGGGTTCCGGATCCGGGGCACGGGGGAGACCGCCGAGCGGCTGCCGCCCCGCGTCCAGCTCCCGCCGGCGGTGCTCACCCTGGGCTCGCGCGAGATCCGGGTGTCCGCGGGCCGGCCCGCCCGCCCGTTCGACCTGGTCCCCGTCCGCGCCGGCGCCGACCTGCTCGGCGTGCTCGCCGTGGCGGTGGGCGAGGAGCCGGTGGACGAGGACGGCCGCCGGCGGGCGCTGGAGCACGGCTCGACCGTGCTCGCGGTCGAGCTGTCCAAGGAGCGCGCCGCGGCCGAGGTCGAGCGCCGCCTGCGCGGCGACCTGGTGGAGGAGGTGCTCGCGGGCGGGCTGGACGCCGAGGAGGCGGAGCGGCTGGCCCGCCAGGCGGAGCGGCTGGGCCACCGGCTGCCGAACCACGCGTGGGTGCTGGTGCTGGAGCCGGACGACCCGCACTCGGAGGCGGAGATGGCGACGCGCGTGCGCCAGGACCGGCTCGACGCGACGCTCAGCGACCTGGTGCGGCGCCGGGTGCCGGGCGCGCTGACGGTGGTCCGCTCGGCCAGCGCGGTGGTGATCGTGCCCGAGGAGGCGATCCCGGACCTGGCCACCGCCGAGCGCCTGGCGGCGACACTGGTGACGGCGACCACGCCGGTGCTGCGGCCGGCGACGGCGTCGGTGGGCATCGGCAACCTGGCCAAGTCGGTGGTCGAGCTGGCCCGCTCGCACGTGGAGGCGCGCCAGGCGCTGCGGCTGTCCCGGCGGGCGGGGGCGCAGACGCGGGTGACGTCCTACCGGTCGCTGGGCGCGTTCCGGCTGCTGCTCGAGGTGCAGTCGCCGGAGGCGCTGCGGGCGTTCGTGGGCGAGGTGCTGGGGCCGCTGCTCAAGTACGCGGAGTCGCGCGAGACGCCGCTCCTGCAGACGCTGGAGGCGCTGGCCGCGTCGCGCTGGGTGCGGCGCGCGGCCTCTCGGTCCCTGGGCATCCACATCAACTCGATGACGTACCGGATCGAGCGGATCGAGACGCTGACTGCGCTGTCACTGGACGACCCCGAGACCCGGGTGGCGGTGGCCATCGCGCTGCGCGCCCGGGCGATGCTGGGGATGTAGCCGGCTCAGCGGAGCGAGAACCAGAGCACCGCGATCGGGCCGAGCTGGCCGCTCGCCTTGGCCGCCGCCTCCGCCGCCGCCGCGGCCTCCAGCGGGCCCTCGTACGGGCCGCCGGCCGCGCCCTTCAGCCGGTAGCCCCAGCCGTCCGGGCCCCGCTCGACCGTGCAGTCCGGGCTGGCGCCGACCTCGGGACTGCCCCCGCGGCGGTTCGGGCCGTACGGCCCGACCGCCAGCGCCAGCCGGACCACGTGGTCGAGGGACACCGGCTCCAGGCCCCGGAAGAAGCCGGGCAGGCCGGGCCGGCGCCAGAACGCCCACCGTCCGCTGCGGAAGTCGTAGTTGCCGGCCAGGTTGGGCTGCGACTCGTTATGGGAGAGCCACAGCTCGATCGGCTTGCGCACGCGCGGTCCGATGGAGGCGACCGCGGCCATGGCCGTGTCCACCTCCTCGCCGTCGTCGAGCTCGACCACCAGGTCGATGTCGCGCGCGCGCCGCTTCTGGCCGCTCAGGCTGCCGAACAGATAGAACTTCACAGCAATACCCCCAGGGCCGTCATGGCCCCCACCATGCGCCCTGAGGATACCGACCGCGGTCACTCGGGCAGGTTCCCCGAGCGCGTGCCCATCTCGTACGGGGTGCTGATCCCGGCGTAGTCGATGGACATCGTCAGCCCGAACGCCGCGTGCAGGAGCACGTGGCAGTGGAACATCCAGAGCCCGGGGTTGTCGGCCAGGAAGGCCACGTCCCACGTCTCGTGCGGGCCGACCAGGACCGTGTCCACCCGCACCGGGCTGCCCGTCACGGGCCGGCCGTCCCGGCTCAGGACCGACATCGTGTGGCCGTGCAGGTGCATCGGGTGGTACTCGGTCGTGTCGTTGACGATGTGCAGGCGCACGACCTGGCCCTCGTGGACGGTGATGGCGGGGACGTCCGGCGACGACTTCCCGTTGATCTCGTGGACGAGCTGGATGCTGCCGTCGTGGAAGCCGGGCTGCTCGGTCAGCACGATGGGGTGGGAGGCGTCGGGGCGGGCGGTCGCGACCGGGTCGGGGGCCGCCATGCCGTAGTGGAGCGGGTCGAACGCCGGCAGGCCGGCGAGGCGCGGCGAGGCCGGGAGCACGCCGTCACCCACCGTCACCGACGGCAGCCCGACCGGCCCTGCCGCCGCCGCGATCGCGCTCTGGACGCCGGACGAATGCGCCTGGCTCTCCGTGTCCACCAGCCGCACCGCGCCGGAGGCGGGCATCGTGAACACCAGGTCCGCGCGCTGGCCCATGCCGATCGCGATCCGCTCCGGGCCCAGCTCCTGCGGCCCGTTCAGGTCGCGGCCGTCCAGCGCGACCACCCGGTACGCCGCGCCGAGCAGCACCGGCGCCTCCGGCGTGCCGTCCATGCCCGGGGCCACCGCGTTCACGACGCGCAGGCGGACCCGCTCGCCGGGCCGGGCGGCCAGGTGCAGGTTGGACGTGCCGTTCACCGCCACGCCCGCGGTCCCGTTGTGCAGGAGGACCGTGTAGTCGCGGTCCTCGGTCGGGCCGCCCTTCGGCTCGACCACCAGGGCCCCGAACAGGCCCTTCGCGATCTGGCTGCTCGTGTCCTGGTGCGAGTGGTACCAGTACGTGCCGGGGTCGTTGACGACGAACTCGTACGTCATCGAGTGGCCGGGCGGCACCGCCTGCTGCGTGATGCCGGCGACGCCGTCCTCGGCGTCGGGCAGGCCGGGCACGCCGTGCCAGTGGATCGTGGTGGACTCGGGCAGGTGGTTGACGAGGGTGACGCGGAGCCGGTCGCCCTGCGTCACGCGCAGCTCGGGACCCGGCACGGTGCCGCCGTACGTCCACGCGTTCTGGCCGCCGATCCGGGCGACCCGGGCGGTCAGCGTGAAGCTCCGAACCGGCTCGTCGCCGGGGGCCGCGGTCAGCAGGTCCACGCTGGTGGACGGCTGGCCGGGGACGATCGGGGCCACGTTGTACGCGACCGGCATGCCGGCGCCGGCGGTGCCGGTGCCGACGTACGTCAGGGCGACGGCCAGCAGCGTCGCGGGCGCCGCCGCCAGGACGACCCGGACAGGGTGGCGCCGGCGCGGCCGCGGGCGCCGGAACGCGGCCACCGCGAACAGCGGCAGCGAGACCAGCTCCATGGTCGTGCACGCGATGTCGGCGAACCCGACCATCTCCGGCCGGTCCGGGCGCGGGCCAACCGGCACGCCGGCCGTCCGCGAGAGCAGGTACAGCGCCACGATGCCGAGGGTGCCGGCGCCGGCCGCCAGGAACAGGCGCCGCGACGGCCGGGCCAGCATCGCCGCGGCGGCGGCGAGCTGGAGGGCGCCGGCGGCGACGAAGAACAGGCCGAACGGCACGTACTCCTGGAAGTGCATCGGCGCGACGGCGAGGTGGATCGCGGCGGGGCCGGCGGTGAGCAGCGCCGCCCCGAACAGCAGCGCGGGTCCCGGGCGCTGGCGGGTCGGTCGGACTGGCGTTTCCATGCCTCGCAGCGTCGCCGCGAGGGGGTGGCCCGGCCGTCGGCCGGGCTGTGGAAACCGGGTCCATCCAGAGGATGGTCTTCGCCGGCCGTCATCCTCCGGATGTACGCGGCGTCGCCCGCCCGGCCGACGCCGCGCCGCGGGGGCGCCGCTACAGTTCGGCTGTGGCCGTCCTGCGATCGGCGTGGCAGCGTCTGCGCGGCCTCGACCCGCGCCTGCTGGACGGCGCGCTGGCCGGGGCGCTGTTCCTGGCGGCGGCCGCCCAGATGCTCGCGAGCGGGCCGGAGCAGGCGCTGCGGCTGCCCGCGGTGGCCGGCACCACCCTGCCGCTGGCCTGGCGCCGGCGCTACCCGCTGCGGTGCTACCTGGTGCAGTTCCTGAGCGCGCTCCTGACCCTGGAGCGGCCCGCGCTGGCCGTGCTGCTGGCGCTGTTCGTGGGTCTCTACTCGGCTGGCGCGTACGGCGCCCGGCCGCTCCTGACGCTGGCCGCGCCGCTGGGCTCGTCGCTCGTCCTGCTCCTGCTCTTCCCGAGCGCCAACCCGCCCCTGCCGGCCTGGGGCCTGCAGCTGGTCGCGGGCCTGGGCGTCTGGGTGGCCGGGATGGCGATGCGCGAGCGGCAGGCGCGGCTGCATGTCGTCGAGGAGCGGGCGCGGCAGCTCGAGCGCGAGCGGGGCCTGGCCGCGCGGGTCGCCGTGGCCGACGAGCGGGCGCGCATCGCCCGCGAGCTGCACGACGTGATCGCGCACAGCGTGAGCGTGATGGTCGTCCAGGCCGGCGCGGCGCGGCGGCTGCTGGGCAGGCCGGGTACCCAGGCCCCCCAGGGCCCGGGTGCGACAGATCGGGCGGGCGAGGCGATGCGCGAGGTCGAGGGCAGCGGGCGCGAGGCGCTGACGGAGCTGCGGCGCCTCCTCGGCGTGCTGGCGGAGCGGCCGGACGAGCTGGTCCTGGCGCCGCAGCCGGGCCTCGACCAGCTCGACGCGCTGGTCGGACGCATCGACGCCGCCGGCGTGCCCGTGGCCGTGCGCATCGTGGGCACGCCCCGGCCGCTGCCGCCCGGCCTGGACCTGACCGCCTACCGAGTCGTGCAGGAGGCGCTGACCAACGTGATGAAGCACGCGGCGGGCGCGCGCACGGAGGTGCTGGTGGAGTACGGCGAGCGCGACCTGCGGCTCGCGGTGGTGGACGGCGGCGGTACGCGGGCCGCGACGGCCGGCGCCGGCGCCGGCCGCGGGCTGCTGGGCATGCAGGAGCGGGTGGCGGCGTATGGCGGCGACGTGGAGGCGGGCGTGCTCCCCGAGGGCGGGTTCGCGGTGCGGGCGCGGCTGCCGATGGAGGAGCCGGCGTGACCGAGCCGCTGCGGGTCGTCATCGCGGACGACCAGGCGCTGGTGCGGGTCGGCTTCCGCCTGATCCTCGAGACGGAGGACGGGATCGAGGTCGTGGCCGAGGCGGGGGACGGGGAGGAGGCGATCGCGGCGGCCCGCCGTCTGCGCCCCGACGTGGTGCTGATGGACGTCCGCATGCCGGGCCTGGACGGCCTGGAGGCGACCCGGCGCATCCTGGGCGGCGGCGCGGAGTGCCGCGTCATCATGCTGACCACGTTCGACCTGGACGAGTACGTCTACGCGGCGCTGGAGGCGGGGGCGAGCGGCTTCCTGCTCAAGGACGTGTCGCCGGAGCACCTGGTGGCGGCGGTGCGGATGGTCGCGGCGGGGGACGCGCTGCTCGCGCCCTCGATCACGCGCCGGCTGGTCGAGCGGTTCGTCCGGCGCGACCAGGCGACCGCCGTCCCGCCCCGCGAGCTGTCGTCGCTGACGGCGCGGGAGCGGGAGGTGCTGACGCTGATGGCCAGGGGCCTGAGCAACGCGGAGTTGGCGGGCCGGCTGCACCTGAGCGAGGCGACGGTGAAGACGCACGTGGCGCGGATCCTGTCCAAGCTGGAGCTGCGGGACCGCGTGCAGGCCGTCGTGCTGGCCTACGAGACGGGGCTGGTGCAGCCCGGAGCGGGCTGACCGATCGTCAGGTAACTGGCTTCGGCTGCCATCGCGCAGGCCCGGTCGGCGTCCTGGTCCTCGGCCAACCACGCCCTTTCGGCGCACTGGGCGAGCCTCACAGGCGGCGGTGTTTGATTAGCGCGTGTCGATCGTGTTGAGCGAGCCAGGAGTCGATGGGCTGAGAGAGACCGTGCGCGTGCTTCGGGAGTGGCAGCACGACGGGGCAGCGGTCCAGCTGCATCCAGGGGACCTGGGCTGGTACTGGCGCTTCGGCGCCGAGGCGACGGCCGCTGCGGTCCGGACCTGGAGTCGCGACGGACGGATTCTCGCCGTCGGGCTGCTGGACGGTGCCGACCTGCTGCGGCTGGCGATCGCGCCACGAGCGGAGCACGACGAGGAGCTGGCCCAACAGATGGTCGCCGACGTGACCCGGCCCGAGCGCGGCGTCCTGCCGCAGGGCAGGGTATCCATCGAAGCGCGATGTGGCGCGTCGTTCCGCCGCCTCCTGTTCGATGACGGGTGGGTCGCCGGCGAGCCGTGGACACCGCTCCATCGCGACCTGACGGAGCCGGTGGAGGACTGCGGCGTGCGGATCGAGGTGACCGGTCCGGAGCGGGCCAGCGTGCGGGCCGCCGTTCAGCGAGCGGCGTTCGACGGGTCGACGTTCACGGACGAGCGCTGGCACGCGATGGCCGCCGGATCACCGTACGCCGACGCCCGGTGTCTGGTCGCGTACGACGACCAGGACACCGCGGTCGCGGCCGTGACGGTGTGGTCTGCCGGTCCGGGGAGGCCCGGCTTGCTGGAACCGATGGGCGTGCACCGCGACCACCGCGGTCACGGGCACGGCCGGGCGATCACCGTCGCCGCGGCGGCCGCCCTCCGGGAGCTGGGCTCGTCGAGCGCGACCGTGTGCACCCGAAGCGCCAACGTCGGCGCCGTCGCCACCTACAGGTCGGCCGGCTTCCGACAACTCGCCAACGTGCCCGACCTGCGCCGGAGCGCCTAGCGTTCGGGGCCAGAGCCCCCTCAGCCCGCCACCGCGGGCCGGCCCGCCAGCTCGGCCACCAGCTCGAACGAGCGCAGGCGCTCGCGGTGGTCGTGCACGTTCGTCGTCACCATCAGCTCGTCCGCCCGGGTGCGGTCGACCAGGTCGTCCAGGCCCCGCCGCACCGCGTCCGGGTCGCCGACCACGTGGTCGGCCGTGAACGCCTCCACCCGCTCCTGCTCGAACGGCGTGTACGGGTACGCGGCCGCCTCCTCCGGGGTCGGCAGCGGCCCCGGCACGCCCGAGCGCAGCCGCAGCACCGACAGCCGGCTGGAGCCGTGC
>Ga0070717_10002913_pt1 | contig 12150 bp, 6 predicted proteins | sample LARL113metaG_FD_71366 | JGI IMG/M metagenome (GOLD analysis project Ga0070717, IMG submission 71366) | Corn, switchgrass and miscanthus rhizosphere microbial communities from Kellogg Biological Station, Michigan, USA - LAR L11-3 metaG | ecosystem: Host-associated > Plants > Roots > Rhizosphere ...
AGCGTGGCGGTGGATCGTCTATACAAGAAAGGTTTCGTCAGCCGCGTAGAGAGCGCTCACGATCGCCGGGTGAGAACGGTAGCTTTGACTGAGAAAGGGAAAAAAATGTTTGTCCCCCTCTTTCGCCGGCATACGACGTTTATCAAGCGCGCATTCGAGGACGTCTCTCCAGAAGAACTGCAACAACTTGAAGGCGTGCTGAAGAAGGTCGGTCAACGTTCCGAAAGTCTTGCCGAAAAACGCCGCAGCCATATTTGAGTCTTAAAGAGGCACTTTCATGAGCCAGCACCTGACGATCTCTCCAGGCGAGGTGGCGGACCGTCTCGCGATCCGACAACGATTTCTCTGGAGAGCTCGATCGTCAGAATCAACGCCAAACACTTAGAGTAATCTCTGCGCGGACCAGAACTCGGTTAGAGGATCTTGCATTGTAGATTTCATAGCAAAGCCGACGCTTAGGCGAACATCGGCGCTGGTCACAGAGTGGTCACAATAAATGGGCCACTCCGCAAAGTTAAGTTATTGAAGAACCAGGGAGTTAAGCTGGTTGTGCGTAGCCCTGAAAAGGCTGGCGTCGGCGGTTCAACTCCGTCCCTGGCCACCATAATCTAAAGCAGTTAGCCAATTTCAGCGTTTTCTCGTAGCCCGTCGCAAGCCCGGTTTTCAATTCACCAACTACGGTCAAACACCCATTGCATCAAGCAGCGTGCCCTGAGCGGCGAGCCGATCTGCGCTCACGCTTTGGCTATAAAAGCTGAAGCGTCGTGTGAACAAATTATTGACTTCGAGACGTTCCTCGACACCGAGCAGATTGAAGAAGTTAGCCTTCAACATCGGAATGGCAAGTTGCGGATTGTGCTTGGGGCCTCGGTTCAGCACCTCGCTGGACCCATGATTGAAAAGGCGCTGCAACAGTTGCAGCTGACCTTAAGCTGACCCGAATTGTTCCGACTCTGGCCCCCAAAGCATCATTGAAGCCATACCGGAATAAGTGATCGATTTACCAGCACCACGAAGCGGATCTGTATCGTCGGTCGCGTCCTCGTGCTGTTTTCTGTTCCACCTCATCCGTGGAATAAAGGGCGGCCGATTGTGATCAAAGGCGTGCTTACCGCAGACGACGCGCGGCGCTCGGTGGATGAAGGTGCAACAGCGATTGTTGTGTCCAATCACGGTGGGCGGCAGTTGGATGGCGTGCCCGCCACGATTAAGGTTCTTCCCGAGATCATCGCTGCGGTGGGAACTGAGGCCGAAATACTAATGGACGGCGGTACCCCCCGGGGCAGTGACATTGTGAAATCAATCTGCTCGGGCGCGCGGGGCTGTCTTGATCGGTCGTGCTTACGCCTACGGATTGGGTGCAACTGGAGAAGCCGGAGTAACTCGGGCGTTGGAGATTTTGCGTGAAGACGTAGAGCGAACGCTTAGGTTGCTCGGGTGTCCATCTGTGCTCAAACTTGGTTCTGGTTACGTAGAGCACCCACCTGAATTGGGGAGGGGGCGGGATCATGACCCGCAGATCTCTTCAAGAGCCTAGCACCTGTCATTTGATAACTAATAAATAACCTTTAGGGAAAACTGAATTTGCCGCGAGTTTCCCGCAGTTTTACTGATCACTCCAAACCCTGAACCCTTAATGGTATTCGCTGGCAGCCCCATGTTTACAACGTTGAATAGATTGAAGAACTCCGCGCGGAACTGCAGGGCTGCACGCTCCACGCCGCTGGCGCGACGGGAAATCGGAGTTGTCTTGATTAACGCAAAGTCAAAGTCGTAGTACGCTGGCCCACGAAACGTATTCCGACCGAGTGTTCCAAAGCGCCCGGAGTTTGGCCCGGTCCCGCCCGCTATTCCGACGGGAATAGAGAAGAGGCTTCCATTGTTCGCACCGAGCCCAAAATAATCCTCGCGCCGACGAGTTGAGCTCCCGGCGGTCGATAGGTCAGGCGTTCCGATCTGATCCGGCCGATCCGCACCAATGGTACCTTCGCCCGTCTGCTGGATTCCCGAATACACGGTAAACGGCGAACCGCTCGTAATCGTAGAGATACTCAACAACTGCCAGCCCTTAGTCAGCAACTTGGTTCGATGCGACTGAAGTCCCAAATCCTCGAAATGTAAATCCTGTGCCGCACTCAGCGTGAATGCATGTGTGATATCGAAACTCGATGGCCCCCTCTCCACTTTCGTGTTGAATGGGTCTTGCGGACTAAACTGCACCACCGCGCCGGTAGATCCTGTTCCTCCCACGACACCGCTGACATCATCCAGTGACTTGCCCCAAGTGTAGCCAGCTTGCAATAACGGACCACCGTGTCCAAGCTTTCCCGACAGTGATGTCTGCAACGCATTGTAAGACGAGTGTGCCGTATCCGTGATGACGGACTCAAACCCGAAGCCTCCGGTGACCGCACCACTGGCGTCGAAATCTGTGAACCGCGCGAACTGCGGCTCCGCTCCGGGATAAGCGTTCGGATATGACATTCTAGGAAGACGAAACGCGGAGGTCCCAAGATACGCAACATCGGCAGTCAGGCCACCAAATGCGCGCTCCATCCCCAGTGTCCAGGTTTGCAAAGACCCATTTCCGAAGCGCCGGTCGATCCCCGCAAGACTCAACAGCGAGAGCTGATGACTTGGAGATAGTGCTGCCAGATCTTGCTGGTATCGATTCACGTCCATGACGGTGTTCGGGGGCACGCTTTTAGGATCGCCGCTGGCTAGCACATTCACGCCCGCGGTGTTGAAGACCTGCGGCAACTCGGTTGGCGTGATCTGAAATCCATAAGCAATCTCCCCATTTGTCGCCGCATTCACGCGCGGATATACGACATAAGGGGTCGATCCGGTGAGGAAATTGTCCTGCCAGATGTTGGGTGGGATCACAGTGATCGCCCCACCAGCATGAATATGTAGTGCCCACGGCGCATTCCAGTTCATCTGCACGCGTGGACCCCAGCCGTTCCAGTTTGTCTGATATGTAGGTTGTGGATTGATCAAATAGTTCTGACCAATCCCCGCGGGAGGAAACGCATTCAGAAAACTCGACGTCCGATCCGCGCGTTCGGAAATCGGAGTGTACACTTCATACCGCAGTCCATAGTCGAGTGTCCACTGCGGATTGATCTTCCATGTGTCCTCGAGGTAGGCGTTCACGTTATTTCTGTTGATTGCGGCCGGCCCAATATGCGCGCCATTGGATGCGTAAGTCGGCGCCACCGCGACTGTGTATGCGTACGGATAGCCGAGCAGCAAACTGCTCAAGGTGTCTGGCAGAGGCTGGCCCGGTTGAACATCGTGCTGTCCGCTCGCCGACGGAATGAAAACGGGCGAATAAACAGTGCCCCCGCCAAAATCGTATTCGCCGTTCGGGCTTATACCAAAGTATGTGGTGTCGCGATTCAGGCGTGCCTCTATACCCCACTTCACCGCGTGACGCGGTGTCGTCCATGCAAAATTCAACTGTCCTTGGAACAAATTCCCGAATGCCGACATTACGGAGCCTGCCGCACTGTTGTACGCCTCGAATAAACCGTCGTTTAATTTGAGAGCGGGCTCACTGTGGTTCGGGGTCACAAAGGAAGGCGTCGTTCGCGTGAAACTCACCGATGCCGACCAGAGAAGGCGTGGGGATACGGTGCGGGTGTAGGTAACCACTCCGTTTCGTTGGCGATCCACATAATTGACGCCGAAGCTCGGATCGAGCAGCGTCTGGTCCGGATTTGTCGTCGGTCCGGTTAGATTGTCGTAATTGAATCGTCCAAAGAGCTGCCCCTTCTCCCCCAATTTCTGATCGATGCGAGCAGAGAATTGATCCGCATTCGTGGCCACGTTGGATGGTGCCGCGTAGGTGCGTGCACCATATGCGCCGGTAGGATTGTTGGGCAGTGGAAAGCGCGCCAATATGGCAACAATCGCCGGATTGACTCCGGGGCTCTTCGCAGCTCCCGTTATCTGCAGCGTGTCCGTGCTGCCATCCGGAAACGTGACCACGTCCTGGCCCGCTCGTTCTGCTGTCGTGGGCACCGCCAGTACCTGTGTGGTTCCAAGCACCTGCCTGAATCCTTGGTACTGCACAAAGTAGAAAGTCCGGTTTCGGCCATCGTAGATATTCGGCAACACAACTGGTCCGCCATTCGTAAATCCGAACTCATTCCTGCGGAACGGAGGGATTCGTCCGGGCTCGGCGGCAGATGGGTGATCGAAATAATTTCTCGCATCGAGAGCAGAGTTTCTTAAAAACTCGAAGAATGAACCGTGAAATCCAGTTTTGCCGGATCGTGTCACGATGTTTGTGAAGCCAGCCGCGCCGCGCCCGATGTCTGCCGGCATCCATCCCGAGCTCGACTGCAGCTCTCTAATCGCATCAACGTTGAAATTCGTGAACGTGCTACCACCCATTTCAGGGTCGCTTACATCCGCTCCGTCCATCGCGAACACGGCTTCAACACCCCGTTGACCATTGACTGCAAATTGCTGGGTGAAGTTGGTTGCACCGTTCGCATCTGTCATGGTTCCCGCAGCCAGCAACAGCAGCGTACTGAAGTCACGCCCATTGAGAGGTAACTCACTTACAGATTCGCTCGACAGCTTTTCTCCACCGGTCGCGCCTGCAGCATTCGCACTTGCACAGGGGTTGGTATTCGGCGTCATCGGTGTAGGTGCCGGCGGCTGGACGTCGATCGCCAGCGTGTTTTCGTTTGAGACGGTAACCGCGATCGTTGTCTTACTGACATTGATTACAGATGGCGCGGTCGGCGGACGGCCGGGCACCTGTATAGTGACGCTGTACTGACCAGGGGTGGAGACCGGGAGAGCGAAATGCCCATCGACTGCGGTAACCACGCTATGACGTTCTTGATGGGCACCCTTGCCTACGACCGTCACGGTTGCTCCGGCGATAGGTGCGCCTGCAACGGTGCGAATTACGCCGGTCAAAGCCGCCCCAGGCCCCGAAGTCAACTGTGCGCCAACTGGCATCGCGAACAGAAATCCCACCATGCAGCGGGCGACCATACGAATCGCGCGGACGCGCCATCGCTCCCTGAACTTCAAGCCACGGTGAACTTCTTTCGCTGAGCATTCCTTCAACATATTCTGCCTCGTTGCGGTATCACCTTCGAATTTCCGTCAATGCTGAAGTTATGCTGCCGCGCTCGACGCCGCAACTACGCGTTAGCTATGCGAACGGATTCGTCGAAGTACTTCACCTCAAGCTATGGGACAAACGTCACAAATGGAAGAAGCAGGAAAATCCATGTCAGCTTCAGGCTCATACTCAGGTGTCTGGCAATTGACGGGCGGTGGGGACGTGTTCGAGTCGGAAACTATTCTTCGTCCCTCGGTTCCCACGCCTCCAAATGAATTTTTCATTGAGGATGACATCGAAAGCGCGAACCTAGCGCACGATGCAAATGGCAAGCCCTCCGATTTTTACCTGGTTCATCAGGGTACATTTCGTTCGGCTGTTCGCTTGCCGGATCAAAAGTTCGTCACGCTGACCAGGGAATATCCAGTTCAAGACTCGTTTGACTCTCTAGACGAATGGTACGTCCGAACTCTTAGGGCCGAGTTCGGCGAGAGATATGGACTTGCCCCGAGCAAAGGTCAATGAGTGTAATGGAGATTTATCATCAAGACGTTACGGCGTTGCAGTTTCGTTTTGCCAGCTAATCAGGAGCACGGCAACCCTTCACTGGGCTATTTACCGTAGGTGACTTCAAGCACGACCGCAAGGTCCGACGTGGCATAAATCAATTACGAATCGGCAAAACCGCGGATTTCCTAGCGCAGCCCGTACACGGTTACCGTGGTGTCGGAAGTCGCGATCACATGACCATTCGCCACGACTGGTGTACTGAAGCCAATACCTTGTCCCAGTTGCTCACCAGAAGTCGCGTTGCTGTTCCATAGCTCGTTCGAGATCGAGGTTGCGTCATAGGCGTGCAAAATGCCCTGACTGGTTCCGGCTGGGGGCGGAGCTGTCTTTTCGTAAGCCCAGACGATCCCACTCTGGTTACCGTTCGAGGAAACGACGGTGTTTCCGCCGCGCCAGCCGTACGCGGTCGCGCTCTGTGCGACTGGGGTAGGATTGAAGCTGTTGCCGACGAATTGATATTGCTGCACAGCCATATTGGATGGCGCTGCATACACAAACCCGTTCCAGTAAGAAACGTTCCCATAGAGGCGGTTCCAATTAGGCCCATCAGCTGCCGGGGTGGTGCTGCTCTTCACACAAGAATAGGTGCCAACCATGAATTCTTGAGGAATTCGGTCTCCGCCGGCGTTAAAGTGGCCGAGGTTACTGGTATCTAAAAGATAGAGGCGTCCTTCTTTATTTGCCGAAACCGCGAGCTTCTGACCACCGGTTATGGCCGTCGGAAGCAGTGTGTTGCCGGTAGAGCCGAGATCCAGGTCAAGAAAATTCAGACAGGATTGATCCGCGGGCGTAAACCAGTCAACCACCTGAAAAGTGCTTCCATTAAGCTTTAATTTCAGCACCGAATCGCCATAGTTATTTCCGCCGGTATCGGCATTGAAGCTGCCGTCCGCAGTGTTCATGTAGATATTGCCTGCGTCATCCACCGTTGGCGCGGCGCCACCAGCCCATAACCCAGCTCCCCCTCCATTGTCAGAAGGACCATTCAGTGGATCTCCCGTCTGCGCCTGCGGCGTTGGAGTGAAGGCCGCTTGCAATTTCAATGTGGAGGCATCGAAAGCCATCAACCAGCCGTGATAAACGCCCTTATCGGAGAATGATCCCCACGCCACAATAATTGATCCGCCCACCTCTGTAAGTCCCATGCGTTGGTTGTGAATTGAAGGATCAAAGGCGATCTGCCCGTTGACGCTGCCTTTGCCATCTCCAGGCACGCTGGCCTGGATTTGCATACTTCCGGGGCCGAAATCCTTCCCAGTGTGTATATCCAATGCGCGCAGCCATTGCTCGGTAAGTCCGTTGTGGACATACATGGTCACGAAGTACAAGGCACCGGTCATTGCGTCAACGACTGGAGTTCCTGTAATTCCGACTTCTCCATTAAAGGTGCTCCTTCCACCAAACGTATCCAATTGCGCCGTAATCCCATTGACAGGATCCAGGTAATGTCGCTCCCACAGCGACCCAGAAGAGGGCTGGTCGGCATCGATCGCATAAACGCTGCAGTGCTCGGTAGCAAGGATGATGAGGTTGTGTTTGCCGGATCCGGTATCAACATTGGCAATGTACAAGGGCTGAGCGATTAGAAGCCCGTCGGCATTGAACCGCCCGAGTAGTCCAAATTGGCTGGCGTTAACATTGGCCGGAGTCAGAGTGGTTTCCTGGCTATATAAGCCTCGTCCGGACTGATCGCCTTTCCACATCAACACACCGGAAAATTGTGGTGTGGGCGGAGGGGGCATGCGGAGTGGAGGCGCCGGCGGTGGCGGGTTTTGGTCCATTCCCATGCCACCGCAACCGTTCATGACGACCATCACAGCTACGAGAATCACTCCGATTGAGAGCAGAAGAGAGAGTCTGGGTTTTCTCATAGGAGACGGACAAGACGCCACACTGTTCCAAAGCGCTGTCCCAAGGGTGCGCCTAAAGATGTTGTTTCGAGAGTTCCTGTTGCTTTTCCAATGCAGAGTAGGCGTCTTGGCCATACTAAGGGTGATTCGCAACTACCAATATTCTGCGATGGCTTTCATGTATATCGCATGCTGCTTCATGGCGTAAACAGAAATGTGGGCAGGTGAAAACTTTTGCACTTCGTTCGTTTAACGGACCACATCGGCGTCAATGAGTGCTATGGAGATGTCTCGCCAGCGCGTCCGTTTTGCGGGCCACGAGCGTCGATCCGTTTTAGACGCGCCGCGAGTTCGGCGAAGCGAGGCTGTTGAGCACGGCCAGTTTGGAGTGATCGAGATCGGGTAAACGCAGGGCGATGCGACGGCAGTTCGGCTTGGCTTTCTTGCGACCCATGGCTGGAGGGTTGCCGTCGCCAAGGGGTTTAGCAGATTGCCTCGCAATCTAAAGAGGGCTGTTTCGGATCAATGAGTGATAGTCCCTGTTATCAACCGGCATCCCCGCGCCCGTCGTCCCGCTATTTGCCATCGTAGGGTGCGAATTGCCATTTCCTCCACCTTCCTACTTTCGTCGGATTCGGACGAACGATCTTTCAGCATAAAATCGGCCCGACAGCCGAGTTTCAAATCTGCATTCGTGGGGTTTCTGTTGCCTATCAAGTTCTCGGAGCTAGTGTCCGCTGGGCGTAGAGGTCGGCGTGTCTATTTTAGGAGGCTGCGCAATGAGGATGAATAGTCTGCGCGGGTATCGCTGCGTTGGAATTTTTCTGCTGCTCGCATTCGCTTCTGGCGTCGCTATCGGCCAAAACGCCAACACCGGAGAGGTTAAGGGGACGGTGACGGATTCATCAGGAGCGGCGGTTGCCGGGGTGAAAGTGACTATTACCAATACCCAAACGGCGGTGAGCACAGTGACTCGTACAAACGAGTCAGGGCTCTACGATGTGCCCTCAATTGCAGTTGGAGAATACACGATTTCGTTCTCCAGGGACGGCTTTCGCGAAGCTGTTCGGCAAGGGGTGACGCTACAGGTTCAAACGATCGCGATTGACGCTACATTGCAGGTAGGTGCCGCAACAGAGCAAGTTGTGGTGACCGCCGAGGCTCCGTTGCTCCAGACAGAGAGTTCCGATCAGCAGACTCACTTCGATACCAAGGCGGTTCTCGACGCGCCAATTATTGGGGGAACCTGGTTCACGTCGTTGACCAAAGTACTTCCCGGGGTTTCTTCGACTACGGGAGATGGCGTTGGCGTCAACGGAATGCAAAACTACACCGCCGCGTGGTCAATGGAAGGTACGAACGTTACTGATCCGCGCGACGTAAACGTCAGCGACAATTTCCCTCCGATTGATGCGATTCAAGAAGTCGATGTCAGCTCAGGCGGGGGTGCGCAGAGCGGGTATAGTCCATTGACACTAAATCTTAACCTCAAGAGCGGCACCAATAGCTGGCATGGTTCTCTTTTTGAGTTCAATCAAAATGACTTCTTCGAGTCGAGGAATTACTTTCAGCGAACCGGCAAGAAGGCCCCGCAGCGATGGAATGAGTTCGGCGGTAGCATCGGTGGGCCGATCGTCAAGAACAAGCTGTTCTTTTTCTTCACGTACCAGCGCAATCCGGTGAACTTCGGTGGGTTTCACACCACAACTGTTCCCACAATGGCTATGCGTAACGGCGACTTCAGCACGCTTGATGCAAGCAACAATCCTTTGTTCCCGACGATATACGACAGCAGCAGCTGCGTGATGCCGTGCGCCCGCACGCCCCTCAATGGTGGCGCAAACATCATCAATCTAGCCACTCAGGGTGATCCGGTGGCACTAGCGATTTTGAATTACATTCCCAAGCCTACCGACATCAATGACACCCATCTTATAAACAATTTCAGCGCTGTGGTTTCCACGCCCAGCCTGGGCCAGTGGTACGTAGGAAAAATTGATTACAACCTGTCATCTAGGCATCGTCTCTCGGGGGCAATTAACGAATACCCAGTCACCCTTACTTTCAACCCTGACGCACTCTGCGGTCTTGGTTTCGCCAATACTTCCTACGACTGTGCCATATCAACTCCAGGGAACCGCAACCAGGAGGCCCGTGTAACCGAGACATGGACGGTCAGCCCGACCGTGATAAACGAATTTCGCATAGGTGCGATGCGCGAGCATGATCAGTATGCCGGTGGTGCCTATGGCAAGGGCTTTCTCCAGAAGTTAGGTATCGAACCCCAGTATGGCTCCAATGCTCCGGCGGATGCTTTTCCGAACATCCAGGTCGATGCCGGCACGTCACTCGGAGGTGGCAATTCTCTGTATATCGGCACTGGGCCACACGCGAATCTAGTCGAAGACATGTACAACGCGTCTGACGTGGTCACTTTGATTCGCGGCAAACACAGTATCAAGATCGGTGGCGAACTCGATCGCATGTTTCAGCATGACACGACGTGGGGAGACTCGTCTTCCGGGAATTTCGAATTCAATGGGGTTGACACCAAGAGCGGTACCTCCGCTGACCCTAGAACCGGTAGCGCCACGAACGGCGTTCCTTTTGCCGACTTCCTGCTGGGCGGGACTTACGGTTGGTTCATCTTTAACGGCGAGCCGACGAATGCAGCTACCTGGCTGAGCAGCGGATTCGTAAACGACGACTTTAAGGTTACAAAGCGTCTCACTCTAAACGTTGGTTTGCGCTATCAACACCAAACCGGCTGGGCGGTCGCCGATGGCAGGTTCGCCAATTTCAATCCGAACCTTGCCAACCCGACGTCGTGGCTTCCAGCCACGTTTGGCTGTAGTCCATGCAATGGCGCTATGCAGTACGGCCAGATCAATGGACACAACACGCTCGAGCCCAGCACGAATGCGTGGGCGCCAAGATTAGGTTTCGCCTGGTCGCCCTGGAATACGTGGTCGTTCCGCGCCAGCTATGGCGTGTTTGAAATGTTTCGCAACTCTGAGACCTACGCTCGCGACAATTATCCGGCCAATCTAGGAGAAGGGTTCAATCCGCAGGGATCGTTTGGCTTTTCAAGCAACAATGCCGCATTTGCTTTGCAAACCGGGCCACCGCCGAACTCTGTCTTCTTCCCGACCGCCGCTACTTTGACCCCGGACGCACTAAACGGACAGACGGTTGCCTACTACCCACCAAGCATTCCGCAAACATACACACAGCAGCTTCTGTTGAGTATCCAGCACGAACTGCCCGGAAGGCACTTGTTTGATGTCAGCTATGTACACAGTCATGCCTCTCACCTGCAGTTCACTTCCGATCTCAATCAGGTGCCGGCGAGCAAATTTTCCGATCCCGCGAACGTCGGCGGTCAGTCTTTCAATCCCGATCGTCCGTATCCCTGGTTTAACAGCATCCTTATTCACGATTTCACCGGATGGTCTAACTATAATGCCCTGCAATTGCGACTGGTAAAGCGTCTGTCGTACGGCCTCTCTTATCAGTTGAACTACGCGTGGTCAAAATCGCTGGACACAGGGTCGGGCGGGGGCCACGCCAGCACCGTCAGTACCTGGCAAATTCCCAGAGATCCGCAAGCGAACTACGGCTTGTCGGACTTCGATGCCACGCACAACTTCAATGGGAGCATCACCTATGATCTTCCCATCGGTGAGGACAAGATGGTTCCGGTGCACGGGGTGCTCAACCAGGTGGTTGGCGGATGGCGGCTTTCAACAATATTCACCGCTCGCTCAGGGACGCCAATCACAGTCTTTATGAACTTGCCGTTTGACTTCACGGGATCGAACACGTGCTCCTGTGGGTTTGGGCCGAGACCGAATCGAACTGGTAGTGGCAAGTTGTCGAATGCCAGCATCGACCAATGGTTCGATCTTTCGGCATTCTCGGATCCAACGAATGGAGGTACGACACCTTCTTTGGGTGACTCGGGCAGAGGCATCCTGCGCGGACCAAGACAGGTGGACACAGACTTGAGCCTGAGCAAGACCTTCAGGGTTACCGAGCGTGTGCGTCTGGAAGCCCGTGCTGATTCCTATAACATTTTTAACCATCCGCAGTTCAACAACCCGAGCAGTACAATCACGTTTACACCAAGCGGACCAACGGGTGCAGGACAAATTACGTCCGCAAATGCATTTGGACCGGGCAGAATCATCCAACTTGGAGGACGCGTTACCTTCTAGTTTCTTCGAAAAAACGAGGAGAGATCGTCGATCTAACTTTCGGTCCCGCCATTTCTCGATTCTTGAAATTGAAAGTCCAGAAGTCATGGTTCGTTTTCAAAGAGGCACGGCTTTCAGCCGTGCCGTATTTATTTCGGGCGGAACGGTGACATGAGGTTGGAAGCCGCTCCTTCCCCAAGGTAGTGTGGTACGTGCAAAGATCGTTATCTGGATTCATCATGAGACCAGCTTTTGTCGTGAGCGCCTTACTCTGCTTGGGGACCCTGCAGGCGCAGGCCCCTAAATCTTCTGAAACTCAAGCCCATTTCCACCGCGCCGAGGCGGCATTGCGATCTAACGACATGCAAACGGCGGAGCGGGAGCTTCGCGCCGTGCTCGACCTTGATCCGAACAACGCCGAGGCGCATACGAATCTGGGGGTGCT
>Ga0070717_10002914_pt1 | contig 12149 bp, 17 predicted proteins | sample LARL113metaG_FD_71366 | JGI IMG/M metagenome (GOLD analysis project Ga0070717, IMG submission 71366) | Corn, switchgrass and miscanthus rhizosphere microbial communities from Kellogg Biological Station, Michigan, USA - LAR L11-3 metaG | ecosystem: Host-associated > Plants > Roots > Rhizosphere ...
CTCAGAGACAGAGCACGAGAAAGCTATGAAACCGCCTCCCGTCGCATAGGCCGCGCCAGCGATGCCCTTCGCGGCAAGGATCACGCTGTAGTGAGAACTGCGACAGCTTCGCTAATGGGAGTCGGCGTCGGCGTAGGCGCCGGGGCTTATCTGCTGTATTCGATGCGCCATCGACTGGGGGACATTGAGGACCTCAGAGACAGAGCACGAGAAAGCTATGAAACCGCCTCCCGTCGCATAGGCCGCGCCAGCGATGCCCTTCGCGGCAAGGATCACGCTGTAGTGAGAACTGCGACAGCTTCACTAATGGGAGTCGGCGTCGGCGTAGGCATCGGTATGCTACTTGCTCCGGCCAGCGGGCAAAAAACCCGGGCCGATATTTCCGAGAAGGTCAAAGACGTCCGTGAGAAAGTCCGCGACCGCTCCTCTAGGAAACCGCAAGGCGCAAGCGGCACTTACGGGCAGTGAAACTCACACCGCGAATCGACATCGACTACCCGACACCGCAAACGCGGCATTGCCGGGTTGCACTTTAATGAATAATTAGCATCCGAATCATCCCTTCACGATTCGGGAATGGTGACAAATCTGGGATATGGGAATCGACTCCGCCAAAATCTAATCGTTGAATTAAACCATTCATATTCTCGACTCAATACCGGAGCAAAAGCGGAGCACGGCTTCAAGGGGTTATGGAATTATTTGAGCTTTGACCATTTCAGAAAGCAGTTTCGGGCCTTTCTGTCGTTCCATCGTTTGCCAACCACAATTTCCGGAAATGTTCTCTGGCAATGGTTGTTGCGGAAACGGCCTTCTCTATAAATTTGCGAGTGAGTTGCGTCGGGATCACCATGCCGTCCATCGCGGAAAGCTAAGTCAGAGGGACATCACAAAGCTTGTCGCTTTCGTTCGATGCCGTACATCGAGCGCCGCAGATGTATTGACCGATGTAAGTCTCGTTTCGCAGTATTTCACTGATGCCGTCCACGTCCAGGGAGCAAATTTCGCCGTCAATGACTGCTCTCTTGTGCTCGGCAGTGCAGCCGCGATTTGCTTTCCAAGCTCTGAAAATGAAGCGAACGGATCCCATTCCGCGAAAGCAACTGAGCAATGACCATGCTCGATCACAGCGAGTTGGTCGGAATTCCGTCGTACTTCAACTGCCGGGTAAAGGACTGGCGCGGTACGTGAGTCGTGGGCTCCGTCCGTTTCCAGCCCCTCCCCATAGGAACTGCTCGTGAGGTTTTCCCTCAAGCAGCTCGCCCGGCCGTGCAGTAAGCTTCCTCAAGGGTCTCCGGCTTGGTGATATGCACGAAGATTCCCCAGAAGCGATGCGTCTTGTCAGACTTCGCCTTTCGATAGATCCGCCGCCGCAGTTCTTGCAGATTGATGGGTGTCTTTGTCATCTCACCCCTGCCTCACCTTGGCGCGCGGAGTACTCACCGGTCCGGGCCCTTCCCTCCGGACACGTTTTGCTGCGCGCCCATCGACAGTATTGCGACCCGATCCGTCACCCTGCTGCCTGCTCCTGCATTTCCCACTCACGGTTATAGCAGTCGCCTCTTCGGCGGGATTTCTCCGCCGGACAGCGAGGGCTTCTCCAGTTGACACATCCTCCTTCTCACCATGTCGCCGCTGATACCCCGCCGGTGAGAGCCGCCGCATCGGACTCATTTCGGCCAGCTCTTGTTGCTTTTTCGTATCGTCATTGTTGCTATGTTCCTTCGAATCCCAAGCGATTCGTCTCAAACCCATCCGTTGCTAGGATGCCGTTTCTCGGCTTCGATAACGTACTTGCTTCTCGTCGCACATTTCTCAGCCGCAACTCTTTTTCATGCAACAGACGGTTGACTTCAGAGATTATAATTCTAGCAAGCGGTTCGAGTCCTGCTCGTCCAGCCACTTCCACGCAGAGCCGAGTCCAACGCTCTCGCCTTTCACCTTCCATTTTTGCTCTCCGCCGTTCGCATAGGAGTACCCGCTCGCTGGATTGAAGCGTTGGGAGACCAAGGTTAGGATCTGTTTCAAAGATTGGCAGCCAAAACCCGTGAGCGCAGGCGGACATGATTGTAATCGCCAGTGTAGATTTCAAGTTAATGTCTTAGTTCGATAGCGAACGAACAAAGGGCGAGCGCTACTCTCAATGAATCTGGGACCAAAGAGAAGGTCCTGGCGCTCGAACCAGAGCCAACCTGGCAAGTAGAAAGTTCATCAGAGCAGTGCTTATCGCGTACAAACACATGGTAACGAGTCCGTGCTTGTTGTCTCTCCAGACGTTTGAAATTGAATGATCGCGAAAGCGGGCCCCTCATAGGATCGCCTGCAGCGCGGCGCGGATGTCCCGCCGGCCTTCAGCTTCCAGTTGCAAACGCTCCGCGTCCGCCTTGATGGCCTTGACCTCGTCGATCAGCGTTTGCCCGTAGACCAGGTCCTGCTTTTCGGCCGCCGCCTGCGCCTTCAGCATGGCCGTTCGCATGTGGCGGCGATGACGACCCACCGCGTCCGGCGACACATGGAACCGGTGCGCGATGCTGTTCAGCATGTCGCCGCGCAGGAGCTGGCGGTCGATGTTGACGAGCTTCGGGTGCGAGCAGATCGTGCAGGTGCGGGCCACTGAGCCAACTCTAAAAGCGCTGGACCTGCCGCGCTCCACTTGAGATCTATAGCGGGACCGGCAGTCCAGCACAACCGCGAAAAGGGCCCAGTATTCGGGGCTCGACGGGGCGAGTTCTGGAGCCCGATTGAGCGTACCGCATTTCGGGCAGTGGACGACTTCAATAAACGTCGGTGCCCGCGGGCCGAGTGGTACTCTGGCATTGAACTATCAGTTTAAGCTCCTTTAGAGTCCCTAATTATGGGCGAAGCAGGAGCGATGAAGTGTGGATCACCCGGAGCGGTCACCGTTTCACGACGGCTGGCCAAAGCCATACCCGAACTTCGCAGACTGCAAAACCTGCTTATCTCCGGAGAAGACCTCGATCCCCGCATTCTGACCGACTTCCGCGACGCGTTGAACCATGTCCGGAACACTGCCTGGTCAGCACATCAATATATCGCGTCCAAAAGTATCGACCACGACTCAACGAGTGTGCTTTCTGTATTAGTTAGCCGGAGAACGTATTCACGTTGCCTACCAGCTTTGCCAAGCCATACAAGCAGATTTGAAGAGCACAGATATTAAATTTCAGACGGGACAGCTTATCCAGCTTTCTTCGGCGGTAAAGGATTTGGCTGAGCAACTGGTCGAAGTTGTCGGCGAGCTGAAGTGATCGGGCATCTAGCAGTGGACGAAAGTCCCCGGTAGCCAGATCACCTCATTGTTGATGTGATTTTTCTAATAATGCAACCCACGGACACTGCTCATTCTCGAGCCGGTGGACTGCAGCTTGAATCTTTTGCTCCGACTGGGAGCTCTTTGCCCAGACGACCCTGAACCAAGCCTTTCTGTCCTGGTATTCAATTGAGACAAGATCGCCGGCGCGCACATCCCGAGCCAGCCCCGACAAGAGTGCGCTGCCGCCACTGATGCTACTTGCCACTGCGCTTTGCGCGAAAGGATTGCGGCGTACGTCACGCCCGGCTATTTGGACTGTGAGATCAATTTGTGTCCGGCGTTCCTGGCGACGTTCGACCATAAAGTCTGCGACCTTGCCTCACGCCTAACACAGCTTACTTTCGCTCTACCCTGCTGAAAAGCTTCTTTCGGGTTCAGGATCGCCAGTCAGTCGCCAGCATCAAGAAATTTCCAATGAAGTGATGTGGCGGCTTGCCTGAGCGCCGAATCTCGCAAGAACAACATCCTTAGTAATCGCAGTCAATTTGGTGCGTGAAAATATTTCTGAAAAATGGAGGGAAGCAAAATCACTCACAGTGCTCACTCAGCCTTGGTCAGTTACATTGATAGGAGCTGTGTCGTCGGTCGCTCGGGCCGCAGTCGCGTAATGTGACACAACGTTTTCTGACGAGAAGATTTCAAACACAGAATCCAGATTGGTGAGTCTCAACAGCTCGGCCACATGTTGCGTTGGGTTGATGAGCTTCAGTTCAGTCCCGAGTCCGTGAGCACAGGTGTGCAGAAACACGAGCAATCCCAAGCCGCCGGCGTCGATTGCCTCCACTGTTACAAGATCGAGCACGATGGTTTGCTGGTCCAGTTCGCATAGCACAGCATCGCGGAGCTTCGATAGTTCCTTACCGACAACAATTCGTCCCACGCAGCGGATTATTGTTGTGCGTCCTTTCCGTTCGATACCTGTCGTCAGCATGGTCGCTCATTCTATTCTCATCATGTATAGCAGTTGATACGCAGATCGGCAGTTAAAAGTTCGTTAAATTGTGCTCTCGTGCTGCGAACTGCAGTAATCGACGGCTCAGCAGCCAAAAACGTAAGCGAAGACGTAGCAGGGATTGGCGGCGCGCCCTTTGTTGAAAATGGGCTCCCGTTTTTCCACCGCGATTCGTGATATGAAAAAGCATGGCGCACTGGAACGAAATCCGGGACGAGTGGCGTGTAGAGCAACCCCGGCTCTGCAAGGTGCCCAACTCTGAAGAGATCATCGGGAAGTATGAAGAGACAGGAAAATGATAGCTACTCGTACGAGTTCATCGAATTGATGAGGGTAGACGAACGTCGCAGGCGGAAGCTCAAACGCGAAACGTCCGTGTAGCGCATGAGGATCGATGCAGCCCACGCCCACCGAGAGAGGACGTGACCTTCGAGGAAATGTCCGTCGCACTCGGCTGGACAATTTAAGAAGTTGAGGATTTCGGAGCGAAATTTTTTGACCCATGGAGCACAACGCCACGCTAACCCATCCGCGCAACGGCCTGCTCCTATCAGCCTGACATGCCAACACACCTCCTATGTTGGTTACATAGAGCAAATCGCCGCTTCCGGTTCACTATTATGCGCCGGCTGCCTGTGGAACCACGATTGCCCTCAACGTACGTGCGCAGCTAAGCACGCCTGAGCGAACATGTCCTCTATTTTGGGGGCAAGTACACAAGTGTGCTCCAGGGAACTCCCTCCAACACCTCCGCAGGCACATTCCGCTTTTCAAGCGATCGAGGGTCAACACTCCTGTTCCGCAAATCAACGCTGAGCACTTGAAATGTGCCTGTATGCCCGAGGGCGCCTAACACATCGCCTTTCTTTGGTACACGTTTCTTTTTCACGGCTACAATGTCCGCGCTCAATTGTACTTGCATTGCGGGCAGCGATTCTTCGCTACAACACTTCTCTGGACAGGCCCACCAACCAGTAGCGGTAAAGGGACTGGCGTTCCAGCAATCGAAATTTTTAGGAATTGGAGAGAAGCATTAAGAAAGCTTGCACGTCCTTTTTATCTTCTTGTCCCCGGTCCGATAGGCTGATCCCCCAGAAGTTGTCCTGTAGCTCCAAAGCTTCGACACCAGCTTGCGCTTCCTTGGGGGTGAGCTGTCGAATCCAGGTGATCCGGAATTTCGCCTTTTTCGACCCACGTTGCAGAATCACGATCATTCCAACTTGTAATTGCTGTCGCAGAGCCCCGAGCCGAGCCCCTGTAGGCGCGATGTCGATCGTATGTGCCAGATGAGTGTCCTTATCGATCCACACTTTGACGGGCAGCACCATTTTGCTGCGTGGCGATTTGCGCTAGCGATAGGACAGCGTCAGCGTGGGCGCGTTGTTAGGCAACGCGCCCCCAAGGCTCAGCAGCGTCGGTCCCCAGATCTCATTCACCACGTACCCAAGATTGTTGCTGGAGCTGGCCGCGCAGCTGCCGCCATAAATGGTGTAGGGCGATGATGGCAGGGTGATGGAAGCCAGCTTGGTGCCGTACACGCCCACCGCAGGCTTATCGACGCATCGCAGCGACCAGGGCATGGTCGTGGTGCTATTGAATGCTTTGTAGCTTGTGGGATCGCTCCAGTGATATTCAGTGGCCCACTGATAGATGTAACTGTTGTCGTAGTAATTGACATCCCACGGATATCCGGACGCTGCCTTGATCCAATAGAACGCCCGGTTGCTGCGATAGGTATAGAGCGGATTGGCATTACCGGCGAGGTGATACTGCTGACTCCAACTTGACGTCATGGCAAACCAACTCAACATATCGTACTGCGTCGAAGTGCACGGCGTGGCAGAAGCCGACGCAGCCAGCAACGGAAGTAACGCCAGAAGCTTTTTCATGAGGGCCTCCAGCCTTGGCGCCGCAAAGCTTTGCGGGTTTCTTGTGGTCGATGCGAACTCGGTCGGTACGCTAGGCGTGCGCGAAAGAGAACGTACGGATTTAAAACTTAGAGTTGCGTAACCATGTACAGCGGTCCGCAATCCAAAGCAATAAGCGAAACACCTAGGCCCTGTGGGAATCTTCTGCTCTGGTGCGCGCGTTGTTTTTGAGAGACGAAAGAATAGGTTTAAAATAGGCTGTATAAATCAAGCACTTCCCCAGAAAGCCGGGATGGCGGAACTGGCAGACGCAGCGGACTCAAAATCGTATGCGGCTATTTTGTAATTCCAGTAACTCTTTCCAGATAAAAAGCTTATTGACATTTTCATCAGATTTACTAGCTTACACATGCCTTACACACTGCGTTTTTTGCCCCCATTCAGGGATCACGCATGTTTTACTGAGCGCGATCGTCCCTGGCCTGTAGTAGGCTATTTTCAATGTCCTCTTTCATGGATACACACAAATATGAGATGTTTACACATCGGAGAACATGCCCGTGCGAACCAATATTGACATCGATGATGGCTTGATGCGGGAGGCCATGCGCCGGAGTGGCGCTGCAACCAAAAAGGCCGCGGTGGAGGCAGGTTTGCGGTTGCTGGTGCGGACATACTCACAGAGTGCGATTCGCCGGCTACGCGGCAAGGTGCGTTGGGAAGGGGACTTAACGGAATCCCGCTTGGGACGCGTTCCAGATAACGGCTCGCCGACATGGTGATCGTGGATACGACGGTTTGGATTGATTATTTGGGGGGCGTTATCAGTCCGCACACTTCTTGGCTGGATCGAGAATTGACCCGGCAACGTCTGGGGCTGACCGACCTGATCTTGTGCGAGATCTTGCAAGGAATTCGGGATGATGCCACGTTCACTCAAGCGCATCAGGATTTTTCCAAATTCCAAGTGTTCAGTACCGGTGGAGTCGATCTAGCCGTAGCCTCGGCGCAGAACTACCGGTCCCTGCGAAAGCGCGGCTTCACGGTGTGCAAGACGATTGATTGCCTGATCGCAACTTTTTGCATAGAGGCGGGGCATTGGCTGCTCCACCACGATCATGATTTCGATCCGTTCGAGAACCATCTTGGGCTACAGGTCATCCACCCATAGTTTTCCATTTCCATTTCAGGTTCGCCCCCCGGGACAGAATTTTAGAGCGTTCAATTGCCTTGCGGTGACCGTCATTTGTTCGCGGTATCACTGCTCAGTTAATCGAATGACCGATCAGCTGGTATACGTCATTGTTCCGCTGCCGACCCCAAATTCTATGTCGTGGCAAGGAGTGCACGAGACTTACAGCTTGACCCACTCGCTGTCGGGGTCCTCACTGAACATTGCCTTCAGAGAGCCAACTTCAGGAGAGCAGAACCGCCAAATCCTCGGCCCCGAGGTCACGAATCATGCTGTTGTTGACGCCAATAATGGCCGTGGCGAGGTCGCATTTAGTTTTCTGCAGCTCAAGGACCTTCTCTTCAACCGTATCGCGGGTGATCAGCCGATAAGCAAAAATGTGCCGTTCCTGTCCGATACGATGGGCGCGGTCGATCGCCTGTGCTTCTACTGCAGGATTCCACCAAGGATCGAGAATGAATACATACTCGGCGGCTGTGAGATTCAGACCTAAACCGCCAGCCTTGAGACTGATCAAGAACAGCGGACAGTCCTTTTGGGTCTGGAAGCGCTCCACGCGCGCCTGGCGGTCGCGAGTTGCCCCATCCAGATACTCGTAGGAGACGCCTTGGCGGTCGAGCCGTTCGCGAACAATCGTGAGCAGACTGGTAAACTGCGAGAACACCAGCGCTTTGTGTCCCTCGTCAAGGACCTCCGACAGATGTGCGAGCAACGATTCCAGCTTGGCGCTCGTCTCGTCCGACCGGTTCGGGTCCAACAGCCCGGGATGGCAAGCCGCTTGGCGCAAGCGCAACAGAGCCTCGAGTACCTGAATTTTCGACTTAGCCATGCCGTCGCTTTCGATGCGCTTAAGCAAAGAAGCACGATAATGTTGACGCAGCTCCTCATAAAGCTTGCGCTGCATGGAATCCATCTCGCAATATACGGTTTGTTGAGTTTTTGGAGGCAGCTCAGGTGCCACCTGCTCCTTGGTTCGGCGCAGGATGAACGGGCGCAGGGCGTGCGCCAGCAAACCGCGGGTCTTTTCATCTGGGTTGCGCAGAGCCCCGCCGGACAGCTTGAAGGCGCTCGAAGCACCGAGCATCCCCGGATTAAGGAACTCAAATAGCGTCCACAACTCACCCAGATGATTTTCGACGGGAGTGCCGCTGAGCGCCAGCCGTTGTCGTCCTTGAAGCAGGCGCACGGCTTTCGATGTTTCGCTGTCGGCATTCTTGACCGCTTGCGCCTCGTCGAGCACGACATAGTCAAACTCGAAGTCTCTCAGGCGCACAATGTCACGGCGCAGCGTGCCGTATGTAATGAGGACGAGGTCGTAGCTCGAGAAATCATTGCCGTTGCGGGCGAAGCCGCTGTGATCGAGCACGCGAAGCTGGGGAGTGAAGCGCGCCGCCTCCTGCTTCCAGTTAAAGATTAGCGAGCGCGGCGCGACCACCAGCGAGCTGGCAACGCTTTCTCCCTGGGCCCGCAACTCGCGGCGGGTTTCGAGCAAGGCCAGCACCTGCGCGGTCTTGCCCACGCCCATATCGTCGGCCAGGCAGCCGCCGAAGCGGAAGCGCCCAAGAAAATGCATCCAGCTGAGGCCCTCGCATTGATAAGTGCGGAGTTGCCCGACAAATCCTCCAGGCTGTTCAGCGGGCTTGATGCCGCTGAAGCTGCGCAGTTCCTCACGGATGCGCGTGAACGTTTCATCGCAATCGGCCTGCGGCTGCGTGCTTAGGAGAGCATCGAGCAGTCCGGCCTGGTTTGTCCGAAAACGAATATGGCCGTTTTCGGGCGTGCCAATTCCGACCAGAGGCGCCACGCGGCGCAGCCACTCTTCCGGCAGCATGCCGTAGGTTCCATCACCAAGCTGGACCAGGTTGTCTCCGCGACGCAGGGCAGCGAGCAGTTGGGGAAGTTCCGCCGCGACGTCCTCATATTCCAGCTGGCCCTGAAGCTCGAACCAGTCAATCCCGCTAGAAACCTCAAAATGAAATTTGCCGGGACGACGAAACACCTTTCCCTCGGCTTCGACGTGCCAACCTTTATCAAGCAGCGAGCGCACGATGCGAGGCAGTTTGCTAGGCGCGACCTCCAAAACCGAATGTCGCTCGCCGTAACGGGGCGGACAGAATTTCACACCTACTTCGCGGAGAACTTCATAGGCTGCCCTTTCCTTCGCGACCTGGCGAGGGATGAATCGGCGGCCACTCGGCTCAAAAAAGCCCCTGGCTGGATCAGTCGCCAAAAGGCTCTTCCCCTCATAAGCAAATGACAACTCCGCGCGTAAACGCTCCCCTGCGTAGACGCGCACCTTGGAAATCTTTAAACAAGGACAGGGTTCGACGACCCGCTCTTCGTAGTGCAGTTCGTCAGGCACATCCATGGGGGGTAGATTGGACGATAACAGCAGACGTGCCAAGAGTCGATCGCGTTCGTTTTCGGGAACTCGGATTGGGCCGTCTGTGCGCAGCGCCGAAATCCACTCAAAGCCCGTATCGTTTGCCAAAGGGGCCACCCGTTCATTGGCGAACACTAGAGTTGGTGTGACCAGAACCGGCGCTGCAAGGTCCATCCTCTCCTTGCCCCTCAAAAAGAAGCCGTTGATGACCCATTGCTGGCTGCTACCGCGGACTATCTCGATGCGGAAAATCCACGGCGCGGCATCCCAGGTGAGCGGCACCGGAGCGAGAGGCCAGTCTGCCGCTTTCAGGTAGCATCGTTCCGTGCGTGTCAAGAGCGGCATAATCGCGGCAGCCAGGGCAGGCGAGAGCAGGCACGACTCCGGAAGCTGACCATAAGGGTTTATGTAGCCATACGCCCATCCGTATTCGTGCTGCCGATTTCCGGTTAGCGCCCACAAGGCGTGGCGGTCTTCGGCTCGCGGCAGTTCTGCGATCTCGCTTGGCCGGATCCCGAGGGCCTTAGGTGTCTTCCAACCGCCATCCGGCTTTCGTTCCGATTTTTGCAACAAGAGAACAAGGTCATTGCCCCGAAGCGTGCTGGGAACATCGATGATGTACAAAACGTGGGAGGTGACCGGCAAGGTCATTGAGGACGGGGCCGAAACGGTAAGTATGTCGCTGAGTTGTTTTTGCCACGATGGCCCCGTCGGCGGAGGCGTTCGAGTTTCCATAGATTCTATGGTGTTTACCGTACTCGTGTCGTCGGCCTCGAGATGGAGCCCATCGCAATCGAAGGCCAAATGCCCCGCTGCTGCGGCTGCTGAGAGATGCTTGTGGTCATCGGCCGCAAGAATCCCGGCCCACAAATGTTTGCAAGGGGTCGCATGGTCGACAAAATTGGAACAGTCGCACCAGACTGATAGGGTGCCGTCTTTCCAAAATAGTTCTATCTCATAGTCCCCGAAGCCGGAGCCCTTCACATGCGCCAGCATCTGGAATGGAGAACCTTGCTCGATCGTTACGCCTTGTCGACGGTAATAGTCTTCACCTCGATGCCGAGTATTGGAGGAGAATTGACCTGCAAGCCTGGAGGATAGATTCACGGTTTCGCAGAGACTCTTTAGCAGCATTTTATCCATGCCTGCAAGTGCCAACCAAGACCTTTTCCACAAGCACTTGTTGATATTGCCGCGCATTTCCTGTCGGTGGGGTTTGCCTGTACGTATTGGTGCGCGACCGCTTGCAATGTTCACCTCGGGGTGGCCATGTTTTTTCATTTTGTAACGCACAGCGGCACCGGCTGAAGCTGCTGGTGTGGGATGGAAGCGGACTGCGGGTATGTGCGAAAAAAATTATCGCGGGGAAGATTTCGCTGGCCACGGCCGCGCGCGGGAGAAGTCAAAGTGGTACTGAGTCATAAAGAACTGGCGATGTTGCTGGGCGGGACCGAAGCCAGATGAACAACGACGATGATCACAAGCACAAGCTGCATGGGACCATTGACGACCGGGGAATTGAAAGATCGAAGTGGCGAATTAGGGGAATTGCGAGCCAGAAGCCGCAATTGTCGGGTTCCGACCTAGACGCTATGATTTGCCTAGAGGATTGCAATGACTACCGAGCGAATCGAGATCGACCCGGCGATCATGATGGGGAAACCGGTAATTCGTGGGACGCGAATCACCGTCGAGCTGATCCTTCGCAAACTGGCCGATGGCGCGAGTGAGAGTGAACTATTGGAAGATTATCCTCACCTCACGACAAACGATATCCGCGCAGCGGTGGCCTATGGAGCGGCTAGCGTAGCTCATGAAGAAGTAGTGTTGCTACCAAACTCGCAGCCGGCAAGCGAATCCTGAAGCATGAACTTCGTGGCTGATGAAAGCTGCGCCATGCCTGTAATTCACGCATTGCGTGAAGCGGGTCACGATGTAATTGCCATCGCTGAAGTCGCGAAAGGTGCGACCGACGAGGAAGTACTGGGACAGGCGCTGGATGCGAAGCGCGTGCTCATTACAGAGGACCGCGATTTTGGCGACTTGGTTTACGCCCGCGGACGTTCGTCTGCTGGCGTAATCCTGGTGAGGTTTCACAGCCATGCGCGCCGCGCCAAAGCTGCAACAGTTGTTGAGGCGGTCTCCAAGCTAGGCTCGCGCCTGGAGGATGCTTTTACAGTGGTGGAACCCGGTAGAGTTCGGATAAGCAGCAGGCCATAAATCGCTCGCTTGCGCTGGCACAGCTAGTAGCTGAAACCAGCGAAGTGCAAAATCGGAAGCGATAATTTAGAGAGGGGGCCCGGGAGTGCTTGTCCGCGGACGTGTTTGTGATCGACACGGCGACCAATAATGTGATTGCCTCGATACCCATCGGTGCGGGAACAGGGCTTGTAGCTATCAATCCGCGCGGGACCCGGGCC
>Ga0070717_10002915_pt1 | contig 12148 bp, 11 predicted proteins | sample LARL113metaG_FD_71366 | JGI IMG/M metagenome (GOLD analysis project Ga0070717, IMG submission 71366) | Corn, switchgrass and miscanthus rhizosphere microbial communities from Kellogg Biological Station, Michigan, USA - LAR L11-3 metaG | ecosystem: Host-associated > Plants > Roots > Rhizosphere ...
CCGGTGATCGAGATGATCACGCCCTTGGCGCCCTTCATGCTGACCCCGTCGAGCAACGGGTTGGAAATTGCCTTCTCAGCGGCTTCGATGGCGCGGTTGTCGCCGTCCGCCTCGCCAGTGCCCATCATCGCCTTGCCCATCTCGCTCATCACCGAGCGGACGTCGGCGAAGTCGAGGTTGATGAGACCGGGCATGACCATCAAGTCAGTGATTCCGCGAACGCCCTGCTGAAGCACCTCGTCCGCCATCTCGAACGCCTGCTTGAAGGTCGTTTCGCTGTTGGCGAGACGGAACAGATTCTGGTTCGGAATGACAATCAGCGTGTCGACGTGCTGCTGCAGCTCGGAAATTCCCGTGTCGGCCGATCGCGCTCGGCGAGCGCCTTCGAAAGCGAATGGCTTGGTGACTACGCCGACCGTCAAGATGCCTTTATCGCGGGCGGCCTTGGCAATGACTGGCGCAGCGCCAGTGCCGGTGCCGCCCCCCATGCCGGCGGCGATAAAGCACATGTGCGCGCCCTCGAGCGACTTCATGATCTCGTCGAGAGTCTCTTCGGCCGCGGCACGTCCGATCTCCGGCCGAGATCCGGCCCCGAGGCCCTGCGTGATTTTGAGCCCGAGCTGGATCCGGCGATCGGCGGTCGAATTGTTGAGCGCCTGCGCGTCGGTGTTGGCGACGACAAAGTCCACGCCCTGAACGTCGGCGCGCATCATGTTGGCGATGGCGTTGCCGCCTGCACCGCCTACTCCGATGACGCTGATCCGCGGCCGGAGTTCGTCCACTTCCGGCCGGACGAAATCGATGCTCATGTCCCTAAACCTCCCCCAAGCACTGCAACGCGTTGAGCCTTCACGAGGAATCTTTGAATCATTGCGAGTCGCAAGCCAAGCAGAAAAGTTAACGGCGACCAAAAAAGTGGGGATGAGTGTCGCCCGAAAGACTCACTTATCCACAGGTTGTTGGGCGCCGGCATGCGGCTTTGGAAGCGAGGGCGCGCGGCTTTCATGCGTTTCGACGGCCGTTAACGGCTGAAAGTTCGCAAGGTTCACTTGCCAACCCGTTCACAAGTGGCGGGCGCGATCATTGATGACCATTGATGATGAGGCGCTTGGCCAGGACATCGAGGGGCGAAAAGCGACCCGGCAGTCGAACTGCATTCCTGCCGGGCCGCAACCCGCTCGAGCTCTGGTCTCCCGAGTGAGTCTGGACCCTTATACAACGATAAGGTCCCAAGGTCGCGTTCAGTGCTTGCGCCGAGTCCCAAACTGAGGCGGACTTCGGTTCTCATCGGATGACGATCGCTGCTCGATGGATCCGCCAAATGTCGACTTTCGCGGGGCTGGCTTGCCAACGTTCAAACGACCTTGGAGTCGCCGACCCGCTCGCTCACGAAACGTTGAACCCATCTGCTGCCACCGATCAAGCTTCGCGCTGAATCTCGCTGGTGCAGCTCAGCCATGGCGGGTCCGGAAGGCTGACGACTGCCTCGTTAAGAAGCTGCGCCCAGCGACGCGTCGTGTCGATGAAATAAGGATCGTCCTCTTCGATCCGGCGCTTGAGCGCTGGGCGGTGGCGATCCGACGGAAGCACGAGCACGTCGATGGGATGGGCAACGCCGAGGTTCGATTCCATTGTGCTGTCGAATGAAAGGACGCCGATCTTCAACGCTTCCGCAAGCGGCGTTGAATAACTCAAGGCGCGATCGAGGATCGGCCGGCCGTACTTGGTCTCGCCAATCTGGAGAAAGGGAACGTCTGACGTGCATTCGATGAAATTGCCGATGGTGTAGATGAGGAAGAGCTTCAGCGGGCCGTCGGCGATGCGGCCGCCGACCAGCATCTCCAGGGAGTTGTCGATATGCTCCCGCTCGAGCGCCGTGCCGGTAGTTTCTCCGACGTAGGCAACGGCTTCGCCGACCACCCGGGCAACCGCGAACATGCTGTCAGCCTCAGCCAGACCGCGCCTATCGCCTTCTCCAAGGAGGCCTATCGCCGACTGGCTGAGCGACAGGCTTCCGGCGGTCGCCGCATAGACTTGCCGCTCCGGCTGGTCGCAAAGCGTGTGCAGCTTGCGGAACGTCGAGAAATTGTCGATGCCAGCGTTCGTCCGCGTGTCGGCCATCAGAACAAGGCCTGATTCCAGCAGCATACCGAGACAGTAAGTCATCTTTGCTCGTCGCCTTCGAGACCATCACGGCTGGTCGCTTCAGCGGGGCAAGCCGCCCCAATGGAGAAACAGCGGGGGCCGATAACCGTTCCTGTTGAGTGTGCCCGCGAGAGGGCGCCGATTACAGGAGCAAGACGATGACTGACCGGAACGACCGGAAAAACAGCAGCCGCCAGCAGGGCGACACGGGGCGTCAGAGCCAGTGGCAGCAGTCGCAGCAGCCGAGCCGCGATAACCGCCAGAACAAGGGCGGCAAATCGCAAAAGCAGCAAAGCGACATGCATCGCAGTCAGCAGCGATAGCCAAGTCACTCCCGATATTGAGCTGAGGGCCACCCGAGCGGTGGCCCTTTTGCAATTTCAGCGCGCGGCCTTCTCGTCACGGACGAACTGGTTGATCTCCTCGGTCAAGTCCGTGTTTTGCTTCAGCAGGCAGTGGATCTCATCGCTGATCTTCAGAAGCGCTTCTGCGTCCTTGTAGGTCTGTTCAAGCTGGCGGTCGGACTTTTCCGACGCGACCTTCTGGCCGACCATGATGATCGACAGGAGGACCAACTGAAGGAATGTCTGGGCTATCCAAGCGATCAGGGTCGCGGTGCCGCCCCTGACGGCCTGCGGAAGGCTGATGAGCGCGAGGCCCGCAAAGGCGTAGGCGCACCACATGGTTCCTACGATGTTGGTGATGGCGACAGCCAGCCGGTCGTTGAAACGGTTCTCCCGCTTTTCGAGCGGCCTCAGATACTTCTTTCGGAATTCGATATATGGGTCGGGAACATGCTCCATAAGGCCCCCCTTTCGCACGGCCGATCATGGAGGAGCCCGCGCTCACTGACTAGTCAATCGGAGTGACGCCCTTTGACGAGTTCGCGCCGGAGAGGAATTCCTCCATCATTCGCGTGACCTTGCGTTGCGCCCAAGCCGCAGCGGCGCGCGCACTGACTGAAATCGCAACGGCGCCGTTCCGACATTCGTCGAATCTTCGGATTTGAGTCATTCGGGGCGGCAGTCCGGAGATCGCAAACCGCCGTCGGTCGAAAGACGATATCGCGGCGCCGCGATCGCCGTAATGACCGACTGTCCCTAGATCACGGAGGAGAGCATGCGCTCGCTTGCTCCATTGTTCGCATTCGTCGCCCTCGCGGCTCCCGCCGCCATTTCTGTTGCGGCTTCATCGAAGTTCCCGAACGTCATTTCCAAGGCCGTTGCAGACCCCGCGCGACCTGCTGAGGACCGCAAAGCGGATGCGTGGCGCAAGCCGGCGGAGACGCTGGCCTTCTCGGGAGTGAGGCCCGGAATGACCGTCGGTGAATTCTATCCCGGCGGTGGCTATTTCACGCGGATGCTGAGCGACGTGGTGGGATCGAAGGGGCACGTCTACGGTATTGAAAACGACCGCTGGAAGGATGCCGTCAAGGCAAACAAGGCGCTTCTTGCCGAAGGTCGGTGGAAGAACGTCTCGATCGACGTGCAGCCGTTCGGGACGGTAAACTTCCCGAAGCCGCTAGACCTCGCGTGGGTTACTCAGAACTATCATGACATGAAGATCGCGAAGTACGGCAAGGTCGACACCCTGGCCTTCGACCGCGCGGTCTACAAGGCGCTGAAGCCGGGCGGCATTTACTTCATCCTCGACCACCAGGGTGCGCCGGGACTGAGCGACGCCGATATCGAGAAGATGCATCGCATCAATCGTGATGTCGTGGTGAAGGAGGTGACATCAGTGGGGTTCAAGCTCGCGGAGGAGGGCAAGTTCCTGCGCCGACCGGCCGACGATCACACAAAGCCGATCTTCGACCCCGCGATCCGTGGGCACACCGACCAATATGCGCTGAAATTCGTGAAGCCGCGCTAGCCGAGTTCGACCCGGCGAATTGCAGGGACTCCGACTGCCCACCACAGCGCGCCGAGGGCGGCGACAGCAGCAGTCAGATAGAAAGCGCTCTCGTAACCGGCTCGATCGACGATGATTCCGGTGACGATCGGGCCGAAGATCCCCGACAGGTTGCCAAGCGAGTTCTGGAACCCGACCCACGTCCCCGACGCGCGCGGGCCGGCGAACATCTGGGCGATTGCGTAGAGATTCATCGACAGTGATGCCGACGCTGCGCCCGCAAGGCAGAGCAAAATGCCGATCGACACTGCCGAGTGGGCAAATGCAAGGCCCAGGATCGCCGCAGCGGCGAGCGTCTGGCTGGCGACCATCATCCAGCGGCGGCAAGTAGCCTCCGAGCGGCCCGAGCGGGTCCACCAGTCAGAGAAATGGCCGTAGATGAACGCGCAAGCGCCCTGGACGGCGTAGCCCAACGAGGCGAGCCACGCCATCTCGCCGATGCTGAAGCCGCGCGACTTGGTGAGGAACAGAGGCAGCCACGCCAGCAGAAAATAAAAGCAATAATTGCCGAGGCAGTGCACGATCGACATCGACCACAAGGGCCATTTGCCGATCAGTGCCCCGACGTTGACGCGTGCGCCTGCATCAAGATGGCCACTGGTCGGAAGTGCGCGCACCGTCTGCACCCACGGAAGCAGCCAAAAGAAAGTCACAAGGCCGAAAACCACGAACATCGAACGCCAGCCCCACTGAGCGACCATCAGCCCTCCCATGAGCGTGCCGACCGCCGGCCCGAGGGCAATGCCCATCGCCAGCGAGGCATTGGCGACGCCTCGCCGCTCCGCCGGAACGTGGCGCGCGATGATCTTCGAGCTTCCGGGAAAGGCGAGGCTCTCGCCGATGCCGAGCATGACACGCAGCACGAACAGGGATGTGAACCCGCCGACAAATCCCATCAGGAAGGTGCTCGCAGCCCAGAGCAGGATCCCGGCGGCGATCAATCTGTAGACGGAGAAGCGATCGCATAGCCAACCCGCGAACAACTGGACCGGCGCATAGACCCAGAAGAACGCGGACACCGCGAGGCCGTAGCTCTTCGCCGACAGGCCAAGGTCGCCGGTAAGCTTCGGAGCGGCGACAGGAAGCGCGCCGCGGTCGACGTAATTGAGAAAGATGGCGACCCCAAGCAGGAGAACGAGCAGGTTGGCTGGCGTTCGAGTGCCTGTCCGAATCGCAGTCGCCGCCATGTTCTCCCCTCGCTAGCCCTAATAGCCGCCCTTCATCGCATCGATGAGACGTCCGACCATGCCCTTGGCCTTTGTTGGCCGCGCAACAGGCCCCGCGATGTCGCGGATGTCGCCTCGACCGCTTGCCGCCAACAGCGCCAGCCCAACGAGTGTAGAGAAGGCCGGACCGCTGTGCGCATCCGGTAAGCCGGTGATCTGCTTCGGCCTTCCGACCCGAACCGCGCGCCCGAGCACCCCTTGCATGTAATCGGCAATATTCTTGAGCTCGGCACCGCCGCCGGTCAGAACCACCTGCCGACCGACGGGACCGGTGAAGCCAAGGCCCTTCAGCGCCGCTTCAACCTCATTCGTCAGCTCCTCGACGCGCTGCCGGATGACCATCATCAGCTGCGCCCGCGTCATCTTCATCGGCTCGGCGCCGGGCTCGGCGCCGAGCTGAGTCGCTTCGATGATTTCGTGATTGTCTCGAGGGCTTGTCATCGCCGAGCCGTAAAAGCATTTCAGCCGTTCGGCGTCGCGGCGCTGCACGGCGAAAGCCGCCGCGATGTCGTTCGTGATGTCCTTGGCGCCGAGCGGGATCGAGCGAAGGCCTACCAGCATTCCCCCGTAGTAGACCGAGACGTTCGTCACTTCGGCGCCCATCTCGACGAGCGCAACGCCGAGCTCGCGCTCCTCCTCGCTGAGGCACGAAAGCGCGGCGGCAATCGGCGAAGCGACGATGGCTTTGACGCCGAGATGCGCCTGGCGGATCACCGTATCGATGTTGCGCAACGGCGACGGCTCTGCAGCAATCACATGAATGTCGACGCCCAGGCGGTTGGCGTGGAGGCCAATGGGTTGCTGAACGCCCTGGGCTCGGTCGATCGTATAGAGCGCCGGGTGGGCATGGAGGACGACCTGGCCGTTCTTGTTGATCGCGTCCTTGCCGGCCTGGAACAGCTGGTCGATGTCGGCCTGCTCGACGGCGTGTCCGCCTAACTCGACTTCGACGTTCGCGACGTCGCTGACGAGGCCTCCGGCTCCGTAGCTCGCCCAGACATCCTCAACCGTCAGGCCCGACATGCGCTCGGCAAGTTCGACAGCCTCGCGCACGGCGAATTCGCTCGCCGCCATGTCGGTGATGAAGCCACGTTTGACGCCGCGACTTTCGCGCTGGCCAGTGCCGAGAACCGTCAGTCGGCACTCGTCGTCCTGACGAGCGATCATCGCGCTCACCTTGGAGGAACCGATGTCGAGCGCGGCAATGAGAGGCTGATCGACAGGCTGCGCCATTACCCCTCCTGATGAGGTGTCGCCGGCGCGATCGGCTCGCCTGGCGCGCGGGGCAGGCGCACGATCATCTTGTTGGCCACTCTGAGGTCAAAGTGCACGATACCCCGGCCGAGCAGCCCGCTTTCCTTGTCGAGATGGGCGAACTTCACAAGCGCGGTCCTGGCCGTATCTTCGCCCTCGGGAAGAGCGACCGTTTCTCCGGACTGGAAATTAAGGTCCCAGCGGCGGCCACCGACCCATGTTGCTGAAGCAAGCTGAGGCTTGAGCGTCGGCACGGAGTTCATCAACCGGGTGATCTGCTGCTCATTGCCATTTGCGCCTGGCCCGATGAGCAGAGGGAGGTCGGGCATCTTGTCGACCGGAACTCGATCGAGCACCACGCCCTCGCTGTCGATCAGCGCAAGCTCCCCCTGGTTCTGCCACAAGGCGGCAGGGGCACGCTCCACGATGTCAATTGCGAGCGCGTCCGGAAGCCGATGTGAGACACGCGCATCCTTGACCCAGCCGAAGCTGAGCAGACGGCGGCGAATCTCAGAGACATTGACCAGGGCCTGGGGTGCCCTGTCCGAACCGGCTTCGGCGGCGGCGCGGTGAAGTTCGTCGGTGACGACTCCGTCGATCAGCGCGCGATTCATATGGTTGAGGCCAACGATCTGGTAGCCGCTGACGGTGAAGCCGGCCTTTCCGACGGCGCCTCCCGCGGCACGCTCGGCCTTCGCCGGAATGTCGAGTGCGACAAGCACCACCACGCCGATCGCCAGCACAAAAGCGCCAAAAACGAGGCCCGCGACCTTGTTCGCCCGGACCTGGTCGACCGGCAGGCGCTTGGCGATCTTCTTCGGGATCACGACCTTCGACTGTTTTTTCGCCCGGGCGCGACCGGCGCCGCCGCGTCGGACATGGGCCGCGCTCATTTCAGCGCCTCGGCGATCAACCTCTCGACCAGTTCGCCATAGCTGATGCCCTTGAGCTTGGCTTGCTCGGGCACGAGGCTGAGCGGAGTCATGCCCGGCTGGGTGTTGACCTCCAGAAGGTAGATCCCGGCTTCCCCCAGCTCATCATCCCAGCGAAAGTCGGAGCGAGAAGCGCCCTTGCAACCGAGCAGCGTGTGCGCCCGAGCCGCCACCTCCATCATGGCACAGGTGATCTCGTACGGGATTTCGGCGGGGCAGACATGCTGTGTGAGGCCGTCGGTGTATTTGGCATCATAGTCGTAGAAGCCGGCCTTGGGTTTTAACTCCGTCACGGCGAGGGGCTCACCGCCCATCACCGCGACGGTCAGCTCGCGTCCCTTGATGAACGGCTCAGCGAGGAGCTCGTCGAAATGGCGCCAGGGACCTTCGACGTCCTTGCCGATCGGGTTTCCGTAGTTGCCGTCCTCGGTGACAATGGCAACTCCAACCGACGAGCCTTCGTTGATCGGCTTGACCACGAACGGCCTGGGAATCGGGTCTTCCTGGTGGAGGCTCTCGCTCGTGACGACGCGTCCCCCCGGCATCCTGATGCCGTGTGGAACGAGCACCATCTTCGTCAGCTCCTTATCAATGGCAATGACCGAGGTCTCGAGGCCACTGTGCGTGTAAGGAAGGCCCATCAGATCCATCATGCCCTGCACGGTGCCATCTTCGCCCGGCGTGCCATGAAGCGCGTTGAAGACGATGTCTGGCTTCAGCTCGGCAAGGCGAGCTGCGACACTACGGTCCATGTCGAGCTCGGTAACGTTCGACCAGCCACGTTCTCGAAGCGCGGCGGCAACGCCCTTGCCGCTGGTCAGTGACACTTCCCGCTCGGAAGACCAGCCTCCCATCAGGACGACGACGTGAAGATCTTTGTTCATGGCTGGCCGACCCGCTGGATTTCCCATTCGAGAGTGATGTGAGTTTTCGCCTTGACCCGGCGTCGCACTTCCTCGCCCAGCGCCTCGATCTCCGCGCTCGTGGCGCTACCTAGATTGAGAAGGAAATTGCAATGCTTTTCCGAGACTTGGGCGTCACCCATGGTGAGCCCCCGGCAGTCCGCCGCGTCGATCAGCGCCCAAGCCTTGTGGCCGGCCGGATTCTTGAATGTCGACCCGCCGGTGCGGCTACGCAAGGGCTGCGATTCCTCACGGGCGCGCGCAATGACGTCCATCTCGGCGCCGATCGCATCCGGGTCGCCCGGCGCCCCGCGGAAAACCGCTTCGATGACGACTGCGGCCGGGGGAACTTCGCTGTGTCGGTAGGTGTACCCCAGTCTTTGCATCGGCCATTCGGCGACTTCGCCGGAGCGCAGGACAAGCCGTGCGGAGACAAGGATGTCGCTAACCTCCCGGCCGTAGGCACCGCCGTTCATCCGAACGAACCCGCCGACGGTGCCAGGGATTCCCCGGAGGAACTCCAGACCGGAGATGCCCGCATCACGCGCAGTTGAGCTGACAAGGATCCCGCTCGCGCCGCCGCCGCAACGCAGCGAGGTCTCGTCAACCCGGTCGATCGCCGCGAAGGCCTTGCCGAGCCGGACGACCACGCCGGGAACACCGCCATCGCGAACAATAAGGTTGGAACCGAGCCCGAGCGCCATCACCGGTACATGCGGATCGAGCTCGCTCAGGAAGGAGACGAGGTCCTCTTCGTCCTTCGGCTCGAACAGCCATTCGGCGTTTCCGCCGCTCTTGAACCAGACAAGCGGCGCGAGCGGGGCATTGGGCGTCAGCCGGCCGCGAACGCCCGGCATCGTCGCGACCGCGCTCATTTCTTCGCCCTCGCGTCGGAAAGGCCCTTGGCAAGCGCGGCCGCCCACTTGGTAATGTCTCCGGCGCCCATGCAGATGACCATGTCGCCCTCGGCCGCGAGGTCACGCAATTCGCGGCAGAGCTCGTCGAGATCGGCGACCGCGCGAACCATGCGGTGGCCGTGGGCGCGAAGACCTTCGACGAGAGCGTTGGAGTCGAAACCTTCGATCGGCTCCTCGCCAGCCGGATAGACCGGCGTCACGAACACCACGTCCGCGTCGTTGAAGGCGTTCTGGAACTCGTCCATCAGCGACTGAAGGCGCGTATAGCGGTGCGGCTGCATGACAGCGATCACCCGCTCGAGCGCGCCCTCGCGGGCTGCGGCGAGCACCGCCCGGATCTCGGTCGGGTGATGTGCGTAATCGTCAATGATGATCGTGCCGTCCGCTTCGCCAATCTTGGTGAAGCGGCGCTTGACACCCTCAAACCTTTCGAATCCAGCAACTATTGCGTCATCGGAAATTCCCAGCTCCAGACCGACCGCGATTGCAGCCAGGGCGTTCTGGACATTGTGACGCCCGGGGATCGGGACATGCACTGGGAGGCTTCGCCGCCCGCCGTCCTTGTCGAGGATGACGGCATCGAATTTCGTCCCGCCCGCGACGGGGGTCACATTGTCGGCGCGGACGTCGGCGAGCGCCGAGAAACCGTAGGTCACGATCCTTCGGTCACGAATTCGGCCGATGATATTCTGGACCTCCGGGTGATCCACGCACAGGACCGCAAGTCCGTAGAACGGCACATTCTCGACAAACTCGACGAACGCGTCCTTTACCCGGTCAAAGCTGCCGTAGTGCTCCAGATGCTCGGGATCGATGTTGGTCACGACCGCGATCGTTCCATCGAGACGAAGGAAGCTGCCGTCGCTCTCGTCCGCCTCGATCACCCACCAGTCACTTTTCCCGAGCCGTGCGTTGGAGCCGTAGCGATTGATGATTCCGCCGTTGATGACGGTGGGGTCGAGCCCACCGCTGTCGAGCAGCGCTGCGACCATCGAGGTCGTCGTCGTCTTTCCGTGCGTACCCGCGACCGCGACGGTCTTCTGCATCCGCATCAGCTCGGCGAGCATCTCGGCTCGACGGACGCGAGGAAGTCGGCGCTCGGCGGCAGCCTGGATTTCGGGATTGCCCTCCTTGATCGCGGTCGAGCAGACGACGACGGCGGCGTCTCCGAGATTTTCCGGCGAATGGCCGATCGCGACGGGGATGCCCTCGTTGCGGAGCTTTTCGACCACGTAGCCTTCCGCCTGATCCGAGCCCTGCACCTTGTAGCCAAGCTGGTGCATCACTTCAGCGATGCCCGACATGCCGATACCGCCGATCCCGACGAAGTGGATGGTACCGATGTCGGTGCCAAGGGCCTTCATCATGCCGGCATTGCTCCGTCGGGAGCTTCCCCGGTTACACGGGGACTAAGCGCCAGTCCGACCGCCACCGGAGCAACGCCCTTGCCCACGCGCTCGACGAGATCCGCGAGGTCGCGTGCGGCGTGAGGACGCCCGACAGATAGAGCCCGAGCGGCCGCATTGTTGAGCGCAACAGGGTCCATCGCGAGGGCCTCGATCTGGCGTGCAAGTACATCGGGAGTGAAATTCTCCTGTTTGATCGCGCGTGCACCGCCGGCCATCACCATCTCGCGTGCGTTCGCGGTCTGGTGATCGTCCGTCGCCGCAGCGAACGGAATCAGAATCGCAGGGCGCCCTGCAGCGGTCAGCTCCGCGATGGTCGAAGCCCCCGCCCTCCCGATCATCAAATGGCAGTCGGCGAGCTTGTCCGCCATGTCCTCGATGTAGGTCATGAGCTCGGCGGGGATGCCGAGATCGGTATATTGCTTGCGGACTCGCTCGATGTCGTCGGGCCGGCATTGCTGTACGACCTGGAGGCGCCGGCGAAGCGACGGCTCGAGCATGCCGAGACCTTCGGGCACGATCTGGCTGAGGATGCTCGCTCCCTGGCTGCCGCCGGTTACGAGGATCTTCAGCGGGGCGACCTCGTCGAACGGCGGGAAAGGCATTTCGCCAAGGCGTGCGATCTCCTCGCGGACCGGATTGCCGACGAGAACGGCCTTGGCTTTGTATCGGGGCTTGAGGCGGTCGATCTGCTCGAAGGCAACGCCGATCGCCTCGGCGTCGCCTGCGAGCAAGCGGTTCACGCGGCCCATGACCGCATTCTGCTCGTGCAGCACGGTCGGAATGTGCAGCGCGCTTGCAGCAAGCAGGGACGGAAACGCCGGATAGCCGCCAAAGCCGACCACGGCATCGGGCGTATGCTCGCGATAAAGCCGCTTTGCTTCCCCTCTGCCCTTCAGGACCGATCGGGCCGCCCTTAGCCAGCCGATGGGCCCGCCGCCGAGCCTTCCGGCGGGCAGGATATGCACGGGAACGCCCTCGAACAGGCCCGGAAAGCGGGAGCCGCGTTCATCTGTAATCAGCAGCACGCCGTGGCGGCGGCTTTTCAGCTCCGCGGCCAGCGCATGCGCCGGAATCATATGGCCGCCGGTTCCACCGGCAGCGAGCACGAAATTCATGCGGACAGGCTCTCCCCGCTCCACTTCACGACATAGGGCGAACGCGTGAGATACGGGTTCCGGCGCGTGAAGGCGAGCAGCAAGCCCATCCCGATCGACAGAGCCAGCATCGAGGATCCACCGTAGCTAATGAACGGCAGGGTCATGCCCTTCGATGGAGCAAGCTGCACGTTGACCATCATGTTGATGAGCGCCTGGAGACCAAATTCAATGGCCAGGCCCGCGGCGGCGAGAATGGAGAAGCTGTTGTCTTCGTCAAGGAGCTTGATGAGCACGCGAGCCACAATGCCGAGATAGAGGAGCGCGATCGCAAGGCAGGCGATGAGACCGAACTCCT
>Ga0070717_10002916_pt1 | contig 12148 bp, 12 predicted proteins | sample LARL113metaG_FD_71366 | JGI IMG/M metagenome (GOLD analysis project Ga0070717, IMG submission 71366) | Corn, switchgrass and miscanthus rhizosphere microbial communities from Kellogg Biological Station, Michigan, USA - LAR L11-3 metaG | ecosystem: Host-associated > Plants > Roots > Rhizosphere ...
GGCGACCGTGTTGAACTAAAGCTGCACGAAGACGGCGAGAATCTCGTAATCGACGTGCTCGACACCGGCATTGGCTTGCCTGAGGACCGCGAGCGGCTGACCGAACCCTATATGACGACGCGGGTGAGGGGGACCGGCCTTGGTCTCGCGATCGTCAAGAAGATCGTCGAGGAACACCTGGGGGAGATTGCCTTCCTCGATCGTCCGGGAGGGGGAACCCATGTGAGGATTTCCTTCGACACGGCGAAGCTCGCCGCGCTGACGACCAATGCGCAGTCGAAGGCCGGTGCCAACACCCCTGAGAGTGATGAGGAAGCCTGATGGCGCTTGAAGTACTTGTTGTGGACGACGAGGCGGACATCCGCGAGCTCGTCAGCGGAGTGCTCGAAGACGAGGGCTATGCGGTCCGAAGCGCCGCCGACAGTTCTCAAACCCTCGATGCGGTCGAGGAGCGGCGTCCATCGATGGTCCTGCTGGACGTGTGGCTGCAGGGCTCGAAGCTTGATGGGCTCCAGCTACTGCAGGAGATCAAGCGCCGGGACCCGACCATCCCGGTGCTGATGATTTCGGGCCACGGCAACCTGGACACCGCGGTCGCGGCCGTGCGCGAGGGGGCGATCGACTTCATTGAAAAGCCGTTTGAGGCCGAGCGGCTGATCTATCTCGTCGACCGTGCCACCGAGACCGAACGGCTTCGGCGGGAGAATGAGACCCTTCGCCTGCAGGTTGGCCACGAGGACCAGCTGCATGGAAGCTCGGTGGCGATCAACACGGTCCGCGCAACCCTCAAGCGCGTGGCTCCGACGGGAAGCCGAGTCCTCATCTCGGGTCCGCCGGGCGTCGGCAAGGAAATTGCGGCTCGGATGATCCACCAGTGGAGTCCGCGCGCGAGGGCGCCTTTCATCGTTCTCTCTGCGGCGATGATGAGCCCGGAACGCGTCGAAGAGGAATTGTTCGGGACGGAGGTCGAAGGCGCCGTGCGCCCGGGCCTCCTCGAACATGCGCACGGCGGCACCTTATTCCTCGACGAGATCGCCGACATGCCTCTTACGACGCAGGGCAAGATCCTGCGCGTGCTCACCGAACAGAGCTACACTCGAGTCGGCGGACAGAGGCCGGTGAAGGTCGACGTTCGGGTGCTGTCGGCCACCTCGCGCAATCTCCAGGACGAAATCACCGCGGGGCGGTTCCGCGAGGACCTCTTCTATCGACTGAACGTCGTGCCCGTCCGGCTTCCGCCGCTCCGGGAACGGCGCGAGGACATTCCCGAGCTCGTCAGCCACTTCCTCGCGCGCTTCGCCGCAGAGCGGCGCATGCCGGCTCCGGGCATTTCCGAGGAGTCGATGGCGGCGCTCCAGGCGCACGACTGGCCCGGCAACGTCAGGCAGCTGCGGAACATCATCGAGCGAACACTGATCCTTGCGCCAGGTGACCGCTCGTCATGCATCGAAGTCGACCTCCTTCCTCCAGAAATCCTCGACAACCAGAGCGCGATGAGCGGCCCGAGCACCGCCATGTCGATCATGGGCAGTCCGCTTCGCGAAGCGCGCGAATCCTTCGAGCGCGAGTATCTGAAGATCCAGATCCGTCGTTTTTCGGGCAACATCTCGCGCACCGCGTCGTTCATCGGAATGGAGCGCTCCGCGTTGCACCGGAAACTGAAAGCCCTCGGAATCGGAGACAAGAGGGAAGGTGAGGAGTAGGAGGTGGCGTCATGGCTGCGCGTTCGCTGAGCCTGCAGGACCATTTCCTGAACAGTGTCCGGCGCGCCAAGCTCCCGGTCACCATCTTCCTCGTAAAGGGCGTCAAGCTTCAAGGCGTGGTGACCTGGTTCGACGCCTTCTCGCTGCTGCTTCGCCGCGAGGGCGTCTCCCAGCTCGTCTACAAGCATTCGATCTCGACGATCATGCCGGCTGATCCGCCGCCGGACTTCGTCGCCACCGCCGCGGCGGTCGACGGCCCCAAGGCGAGCTTGCAGGACCTCTTCCTCGCGGCCTCCGCCCGAGATCAGGAGCGGATGACCCTGTTCCTCATCAATGGCGTCATGCTGCAGGGGACTGTCACGGGCTTTGATCAGTTCAGCCTCATCCTCGAGCGTGGCGGGCAGGTCCAGCTCGTCTACAAGCATGCAATCTCGACCTTGCAGCCGGCTCACCCGCTGAACCTCGGAGCTGACCAGGAAAGCCACGGGGAGGCTGAATCCTGAACGATTACGACGGTCATGGCGAAACGAACGTCACTCGCGGCGAGCGCGCGGTGATCGCGGTGCCGGAACTCGCACGCGAGGCGGCTCGGCGATCCGCTGATGCGCGCGTCGAGGAAGCGGAAGGCCTTGCAGAAGCGATCGGTATTGACGTGGTGGCGGCGCGACCGTTCCGAGTCCGCTCGCCGCGGCCTGCGACTTTGCTCGGCAAGGGCCAGGTCGAGGAGATCGCTGGCGCAGCGAAGGAGCAGGGCGCCGGGCTACTGATCGTCGATGCGGCGCTTTCGCCGATCCAGCAGAAGAATCTGGAAGAGGAGGTCGGCACGAAAGTGATCGACCGAACCGGCCTCATCCTCGAGATTTTCGGGGAGCGGGCAGCGACGGCAGAAGGACGGCTCCAGGTTGAGCTTGCCCATCTTGACTATCAGGCCGGCCGATTGGTTCGAAGCTGGACCCACCTCGAGCGGCAGCGCGGCGGTTTCGGGTTCCTAGGCGGTCCTGGTGAAACGCAGATCGAGGCCGACCGCCGGTTGATCCGCGATCGCATGGCGAAGATCCGCCGGGAGCTCGACCAGGTGAAGCGCACGCGCGCGCTGCACCGCGATCGACGGCAACGCGCCCCTTGGCCCGTGATTGCGCTGGTGGGCTATACCAATGCTGGAAAGTCTACGCTTTTCAATCGGTTGACGGGAGAGGCCGTGTTTGCGGAGAACCTGCTGTTCGCGACCCTCGACCCGACGATGCGCGACATCAGGCTGCCCGGCTTCGACAAGGTGATCCTGTCCGACACGGTCGGCTTTGTCTCGGATCTGCCAACTGAGCTGATCGCAGCCTTTCGAGCGACTCTCGAGGAGGTCCGGGAAGCTGATCTTATCGTCCACGTCCGCAACATGGCGCATCCCGATCACGAGGCGCAGCGCGAGGATGTCGGGGATGTCTTGACGTCACTTGGACTAGACGCGGAGGGCAGTCCGCCGCGGATCGAAGCCTGGAACAAGGTCGACCTTCTATCGGTGGAAGAGCACGAACGGCTTACCGAGGAGGCGAGACGCCGGGAGGACGTCGTGCCGATCTCGGCAGTGAGCGGCGAAGGCCTCGAGGCCTTGCGGGAATGCATGGCCGAGAAGTTGCGAAACGGGGAGCAGGTGCATCGGATCCGGTTGCCGGCAACCGCGGGCAGCAAGATCGCGTGGCTCCATTCGCGGGGCGAAGTCCTCGGCCAGAAGCTCGATCATGACGAGATGGAACTGCAGGTCCGGCTGTCGCCCGATAATTGGGCGCGGTTTCAGGCGTTGGCGTCAGCCTGAACCTTCTTCGCTTTGACCCAGAGCGCCTCTTTTTCGTCGAGCGACATCTCGGCAAAGCCGGGCTCCTGCTCAATCGCGCGGAAGCGCTGCTCGAACTTGCGATTGGCCTCGCGAAGCGCAGCTTCCGGCTCGACGTTAAGATGACGTGCGAGGTTCACGACAGCGAAAAGCAGGTCACCGAGCTCATCTAGCTTGCGGTCATGTTCGGTTTCGGCGTCGAGCTCGGCCAGTTCCTCGTCGATCTTTGCCCTCGGGCCCGAGACATCGGGCCAGTCGAACCCGACGCGTGCAGCCCGGCGCTGGAGCTTGGCGGCACGCTCGAGGGCCGGAAGCGCTAGGGCGACACCGGCAAGCGCGCTCTTATCGGGGCTGGCCGAGCGTTCCTCGGCCTTGATGATTTCCCAGAGGTGATGGCCGCCGTGTTCGGCGTCGCCGAAGATGTGAGGGTGCCGACGCTCCATCTTGTCTGAAATGCGATTGACCACGTCTTCGAGCGTGAAAAGGCCGGCTTCCTCGGCCATTTGCGCGTGGAAGACTACCTGTAGCTGAAGGTCGCCGAGCTCGTCGGCGAGCCCGGCAATGTCGTTTCGCGCGATTGCATCGGCAACCTCATAGGCTTCCTCGATTGTGTAGGGCGCGATGGTCTCGAACGTCTGGACCGAGTCCCATTCGCAGCCGCTGACCGGATCACGGAGCCGACGCATGATCTCGACGAGCCGCTCAAGGGGCATGAGGGGCCCCTCGCTGCCCGTAACCTGAAAGTATGATAATATGCATTATGTAAAATATATCCATAGATCAGGAGACCAGAACGAGCCATCGCCCTTCCACGCCCCAGCGACTCAGCGACGAAAGGTAGTTCATTCCAAGGACGTTGAGATCGTCATTGTCGGCGATCTCCAGCGCGACGTCATGGCGAGTGATGCCGCCTACTGTCAGCTCGTCGGCGCGCCCAGCAGCGACGCGGACGATTCCGTTGCCGGTGCGCACATAAAGATCGCGGCGCGCCGAAACTTGGATTCCGGCCGCCTTCGCGGTCTCGCGATCAATAGTCGTCGTCGTGGCGCCGCTGTCGACCAGGAATTTCACGTCACGGCCATTGAGCTTGGCGGAAACCCAGAAATGCCCGTCGATAGCCATCGGTATGCGCGTTTCGCGGCCTTGCTCGACGGGCGTGCCGACGGCTTCGGCCTTGAGCCTCTGCGTCACCCAGCCAAGATTGTCGCGAAACGTGAACAGCACGAAGCCGGCCCCGAAAATCGCGACCCAGGCGAGCGCCATGGTGATGAGTTTCGCTGCCGGCTCGCGGCGCGCCATCAGCGACCCGATGATGAGCATGACCGCCATCAGCAAATAGACGCCGCCAAGCATTAGGTCGTTCGTCATCATATCGCGATCTCAAGTCCGTCATAGGCCGGTGTGGCCCAGTCAGGCAGCTCGGCACACAGCTCACGATAGTCGAGGCTGTTGTTCATGTGCACCAGGTAAAGCTCGCCAACCTTGAGGTCTTTTGCAGCGGCAAGCACAGCCTCAAGATGCATGTGCGTCGGATGCGGCTTGCGCGTCAGGCAATCCGCAATCCACACGTCTACGCCTTGGTAAAGCGTGGCCATTTCGTTGCTCAACCGACTAAAATCTATAGCGTATCCTATTGAGCGGTCACCTTCATCGAAGCGCATCCCGAGCGATGTCCGGTCTCCATGAGGCTGGTCGACGAAGCAAACCCTCGTCTGTCCGAACTCGAGTTTTAGCCCGATTTGCCGAGCCTCGACGATCGGTCGATAGAGGCCCGATTGCGCAAAGGCATAAGCGAAGCGGAGCTTGAGTTCGTCGAGAACTTCATCGCGAGCGTAGAGCGGCACGGGACGGCCAGTCGCCTGCGAAATCGGTCTTAGCTCGTCGATCCCATGGCAATGGTCACCGTGAGCATGAGTGACGATGACGTCATCAAGAGCACCGACGTTGGCGGCGAGAAGCTGTTGCCGAAGGTCTGGCCCGCAATCGACCAGCATGCGCTCGCCAGCGCTTTCGACCAGGATTGAAGTCCGAAGGCGCGAATTACGCTGTTCATTGGGATCGCACAGTCCCCAGTCATTTCCGATTCTCGGAACGCCCGCCGACGTTCCGCAGCCGAGAATCCGAACTTTCACGCGGCCTTTTTGAATAGCGTGAAGAAGTTGGCCGTGGTGACGTCGGCCAATCGCTCGGGATCCTCACCCCTCAAGCCAGCAACAAACCTCGCTGTATCAGCGACGAATGCCGGTTCGCACTTCTGGCCACGATGCGGAACGGGAGCGAGGAAGGGCGAGTCGGTCTCGACCAGCATCTGGTCGGCGGGTAGCCATTTCGCCGTAGCCTGCAGGTCGCCTGCGTTCTTGAACGTCACAATTCCGGACAAGGACACGTAGAAACCGAGATCGAGGCCCTTGCGCGCCAGCTCTGCCGATCCGGTGAAGCAGTGGAGGACGCCGGTCACACCCCCCTCCCTCACGGCTTCCGTGAGGATCTCCGTGGTGTCCCCTTCCGCCTCCCGGGTGTGGACCACGAGCGGCAGGCCCGTTTGCCGTGCCGCCTCGATATGGGCCTGGAAGCGCTCTCGCTGCGCCGAGCGGTCGGACTTGTCGTAATAATAGTCGAGCCCGCATTCCCCGATCGCGATCACTCGGGGGTGATCGGCGGCATTGGCCAACGCCGAAGCGCCTAGGTCCGGGTGGGCATCGGCCTCGTGCGGATGAACGCCGACGCTTGCCCAGACATCCTGCTCGCGCTCGGCAACAGCGATGATCTGGTCCCATTCGCGCTGCCGCGTGGAGATATTGAGGAAGCCGGTGACTCCAGCTTCGCGAGCGTTTCCAAGCACTTCAGCTTGGCGCTCGACGAGGCCTTCGTAATTGAGGTGGCAGTGACTGTCGATCAATCTCACGCTGCCGCCTCCTCGTCCTCCGGAAGCTCGAGCCGTGGGAATAGAGGGGCCGGCTGCGAAATCGGGGCCCCGCCTTCGGCGGCCTCGATCAGCCTCGTCAGCTTGTCGGCTGAATCGGGGATGACGGGCGCAATGGCGCGCGCAAGATCACCAACGGCCGCGACCAGTGTGCCGAGTACGGCCGCCATCCGATTGGGATCGGTCTTTCGAAGCGCCCAGGGCGCCTGGGCGTCGACATAGGCGTTGCAGGCAAAGACGGCGCGTAGCCACGCTTCGATCCCAACCGAGAATGCGAAGCGATCGAATGCCTCCGGCACCTCTTCGTCGACTGTGCGACGCACGAGGTCGAGCAGCTGCACGTCTTCATCAGCTTCTCCAGGCGCCGGAAGAACGCCGCCCAAATTCTTGACGATCATGGATAAAGTGCGTTGGGCGAGGTTTCCGAAGCTGTTCGCGAGCTCTGCATTGGCGCGATTGACGATCGCCTCGGCACTATAGCTGCCATCCTGCCCGAACGGCACCTCGCGCAGCAGGAAATAACGCAGCGCATCGACCCCGAAGCGGTCCGCCAGAACCATCGGGTCGATCACGTTGCCGACACTTTTCGACATCTTTTCGCCGCAGCTCAACAGGAAACCGTGACCGTACACCTGCTTTGGAAGCGCAATATCGGCGCTCATGAGGAAGGCCGGCCAATAAACCGCGTGGAAGCGGACGACGTCCTTGCCGATGAGATGCACGTTGGCCGGCCAGTAACGGCGCCACAGCTCGGTGTCCTCGGGATAGCCGAGGCCCGTGATGTAGTTCGTCAATGCGTCGAGCCAGACGTACATCACATGGTTGTCGCTGCCGGGCACCGGCACTCCCCAGTCGAAGCTCGTACGGGAGATGCTGAGGTCCTTGAGACCGCCTTCGACGAAACGGATAACCTCGTTGCGGCGACTCTCCGGGCGGATGAAATCCGGATTGGCGGCATAATGATCAAGTAGCGCCTGTTGATATTTCGAGAGCCGGAAAAACCAGCTTTCCTCAACGGTCCATTCAACCGGCGTGCCGTGAGGCGACAGTTTCGAGCCGTCCTGAGCGCTGATCAGCTCGTCAGGCTCGTAATAGGCCTCGTCGCGGACCGAATACCAACCCTCGTAGCGGTCGAGATAGAGGTCCCCCCTCTCCTCCATCGCTTTCCAGATCGCCTTGCTGGCCTGGTAGTGGTCTGGCTGCGAAGTGCGAATAAAGCGATCATATGAAATATTCAAAGTGTCGCACATCTTTTGGAAAAGAGGCGACATTCTATCCGCAAACGCACGTGGATCGACGCCTTCGCCACGGGCTCCCTGGGCCATTTTTAGGCCATGCTCGTCGGTGCCCGTCTGGAACCGGACGTCCCGGCCCTGCTGGCGCTGGAAGCGGGCCATCGTGTCGGCTGCAATCGCTTCATAGGCGTGGCCGATATGCGGCGGACCGTTGGGATAGCTGATCGCGGTGGTGATGTAGAAGGGTTCTGACATGGCTTGCGCCCGCACGTAGCGGCGCTCGGCTAGCGCTTCAAGGAAGCGGGGCCTGCCACCTCGGCGAGGATGCCGCCAATCTGGAACACGGTTGCCGCGGGGTCGAGCGACAGGCGCGGCGCGATCGCAGCCAGCTCGCGCGCCTTTGCGTAGGCGTCGAGCGCGCGTTCTCGCGCGCCGCGCTCGAGCTTGCGCGCTTCACGGGCGATCAGCGAGGGTGCGAGGTCGAGGAACGCCGAATAGCGGTCGGCGGCGCCCTTCTTCCCGAGTTCCGAGGCAAGATCGGAGCGGCGCACATTCGTCGGGTCTCCCTGGCGAAGGATCGCGAGAGCGGATTCTTCGAGCTTGGCCAGCCCGAGTTCGGCAAACGCCAGCGCCCTCCCCGCCGAGCCTAGCGACATCGCACTGATCCGCTGCCGCTCGGCGTTGGAAAGATCGGTAGCTTCCCTCTCGAGGATTGACGTCAAGGCGTCATCGTCAAGGCCTTGAAAATCCAGGCGGCGGCAGCGCGAACGGATCGTCGGGAGCAGCCGTCCAGGAGCGTGGCTGATGAGGAAGAACAGCGTGTTCGAAGGGGGCTCCTCGAGGATCTTGAGGAGCGCGTTGGCGCCCGCGGTCTCCAGCTCGTCGACCGTATCGATCACGACGACCCGCCATGGTGAAAGCGCCGTCGTCAAAGACAGAAATTCGCCGAGCTCGCGCACTTGGTCGACGCTGATGTTGCGCGCGAGGTTTCCGGTCTTCTCGTTCACCAGCCGCTCAAGGCGGCGCATGTCGGGATGACTACCGGCCTCGATAAGCTTGACGATCGGGTGATCGTCGCGCGTTTCGATTCCCGGAAGGTCAAGTAGCGGCTCGGCCGCTTCAGCGAGGACCCGGCGCGCCGCCGCATGGGCGAAGCTCGCCTTGCCCACGCCCTTGGGCCCGGCAAGCAGCCACGCATGGTGAAGCTTGCGCGAGGCCCAGGCACTGGCGAACTGCCCGACTGCGCGCTCCTGGCCGACGATCATGGAAGGAGGTCTTCAACGGCATCAAGCAGCCGCCGGGTGACGAGGTCCGCTGATCCGGATCCGTCGATGAGCTTCACCCGCTCCGGCTCCTCGGCAGCGATGATGTGGAAGGCCGCCCCTACCTTACGGTGATATTCGTCCGGACGGCCGCCGATCCGGTCGCTGTCATTACGATCCCGCTTTTGGGCGCGCTCGGTCCCTTCTTCGAGAATGAGAACCAGCGTCAGATCTGGAAAATCCTCGCCGATCCCGAAAGCATTGATAGAACGCACGGCCTCGATCCCGAGACCGCCTGCACCACCCTGGTAAGCAAGAGAGCTGTCGATGAATCGATCGGACAGCACCCACTGGCCAAGCTCGAGTGCCGGTCGGATCGTCTTGGCGAGATGATCAGCGCGAGCTGCGGCGAACAGCAACGCCTCGGCCTTCGGGCCCCAGCGGTCCTCTTTGCCGCTCAGCAGGAGCTCGCGAATTCGCTCGGCGCCATCACTTCCGCCGGGCTCCCGCGTCACAAGGACGTCGATGCCGCGCTGACGGAGCGCTTCTGCAAGCGCCTTCACCTGCGTCGACTTGCCGACCCCCTCCCCGCCTTCGAGGCTGATGAACCGTCCGCGGGCGGTCACGCCATCCCGAACAACGACTTGAGGCCAAGCCAGATGCGGCTGAAGAATCCGGCGCGGCCGATGTCCTCGCCTGCGACCAGCGGCACAACCTGCGGAGGCGTATCCCCAGTCGTTACCACGAGCTGGGCGACTTCCTGCCCTTTTGCGATCGGAGCGACGAGCGGACCATTGTACCGGATCTTCATCTGGACATTGCCACTCGACAGACCGGCAGGGACGGTCACGGCGAGGTTGCGCGGCGCGACCAGCGGGACTTCACTCGAGCTTCCGAGCTGCACCTTGGCGGCCCCAACCTTCGCGCCCTCCTGGAACAGGGGCTTGTCCTGCCAGGCCCCGAAGCCCCACTCAATCAATCGTGTCGATTCCTGCACTCGGGCGTTCCAGCTAGGAAGTCCGGCGACGACCTCGATCAGGCGCCTGCCGTTCTGCTCGGCCGACCCGGTGAAGCCGTAGCCGGCCTCATCGGTATGACCGGTCTTGAGCCCGTCAGCGCCCGGTACATGTCCGAGGATCGGGTTCCGGTTCTGCTGGGTGATGTCCTGGTTGGAGCCTAGCGTCTTCCCCCAGGTGAAGCTCGGGAGCGAGTAGAACTCCTTGTAGAGCTTCGGATGATGCTCGATCGTCGCCCGAGCGAGTGTCGCGAGGTCATGTGCGCTGACATAGGTCACGCCATTGTCAGGCCAACCGTTCGCAGTGCCGAAGTGGCTATTCGATAGACCGAGCTTCTTGCCGAGCGCGTTCATCTGATCGGTGAACGCCTGCTCTGTACCGCCAATGCATTCGGCCAGCACAACTGAGGCGTCATTGCCCGATAGCGTCACGATGCCCTTGAGCAGGTTCTCGACACTGACTTGCTCGCCGGGGCTTAGGAACATGGTCGATCCGGCTGCGGGACCGTGCCACTTCTGCCACGTCTCAGGGCGAACCGTGCACATCTTGTTGAGCGGCAACTGGCCCTTGTCGATCAACTCGAATGCGACCTCGGTGGTCATCATCTTGGCCATGGACGCCGGCGGCATCCTTGCATCGGCATTCTTCGAATAGAGCGTCGCACCCGACGAAAGGTCGATGAGATAGGCGTAGTTCGCAGGCGTATCGAACTGCGGTGCAGCGGCAGGCGCTGCGCTGGCGATGAGGACGGAAGCGGCGGTGGCAAGAAGGATGGTGCGCGACATTGGATGGAACGGCTTCCCTGATTCAGAGGTGATGAAGCTGTCTATCGCCGAGCAATCGCGTCCGCCAGAACTCCAACCGATATCGCGTAAAAATTCGAGCAGTTGTAATCGAGGATCGCACGGTAGTTGCTCGTCAGCAGATAGGCGGTCGAATCGGGGCCGTCCGGCTCAATCAGGCTCGCCATCTCGTTGTCGGGCAAGGTACGTCCAAGCGGTATGACGCCCATCGCCCGCCATTCGCGCATCGTCAGCCACCGGCTGTGGCGGCGGTAGACCTGTGGGCAGCGCGGGGCCGTGGTCCGGCTGACGATCGCGGCTCGGTTGAGATTCGTGGGCGTGCGCACCCGCACGCCCCAGGCGACGTTGGGTCTCCATCCTGCATCGCGCAGATAAGCGGCGATCGAGGCAAGCCCGTCGAGCTCGTTCGACCAAATGTCGGCGTAGCCATCGCCGTCACCGTCGGCACGCAGTCGCAGTGCCACCGATGGCATGAACTGCGGATAGCCCGTCGCGCCCGCCCAGCTGCCCTTGAGGCGCCAGCGCGGCACGCCCTCGTCGAGGATTTTTAGCGCAGCGACGAACTCGCTTTCGAAAAAATCGCGACGACGTCCGTAATAGCCGAGACTGGCGAGAGCCTGCAGCAAATCAGTATTGCCGGTTACGGTGCCATAGCTCGTCTCCAGGCCCCAGATGGCCATGAGTACTGCGGGATCGACGCCGTAGCGTGCTTCGATGCTCCGGAGTGCATCGTAATTGTTGAAGTAATTCGCCTGGCCGCGACGAATCAGCGATTCGGTAACGTGCGACCGCAAATAAGGACCGAGTGCTCCGACAACGCCGCCGGTGCTCCGGGCGACAGGTTCAGTGCGCTCGAGCTCGATGACGTGCTGATTAAGCGTGAGCCCGGGAACATTGGCTAAAATGGTCGCTTCTCGGACGCCCTGCTGCCGTGCGAGCGCGGAAAGACGCAGCTTGTAGCCGTACCACGGATCCATTGCTGGCGCGGGCTGAGCGTTGGTCGGCTCAAGACCACTTGCCTGCGCGAGCTCAACCGCTGGCACCGCCGGACCGGTACGGATCCCAACTGGGCCGCTCGCGGTGCTCAGCGATACTACCGCCAATCCAATGCTTCCCCACCCGTTCGCTACCAACACGCTCTCCTCAAGACATCCGAGGCTAAGGTTCAAAACGGCGCCGAGGCCAGCTTTGTTCATCGCGCGCAGTGCACGGCTTGTCGGGAATGTTGGCGACGCGCTGATTAAGGAGGGCTGGCTGAACAATGTTGGAAACCAACGATGGCCCCGGAGAAGCGGTTGCTAGTCTCTGTTCGTTTCAAGTCGAATCGCAGAGTGTTTGAGTGGCTTATCCGGTGACGCGGGGACCGGTGTGCGCGTCGGCT
>Ga0070717_10002917_pt1 | contig 12146 bp, 11 predicted proteins | sample LARL113metaG_FD_71366 | JGI IMG/M metagenome (GOLD analysis project Ga0070717, IMG submission 71366) | Corn, switchgrass and miscanthus rhizosphere microbial communities from Kellogg Biological Station, Michigan, USA - LAR L11-3 metaG | ecosystem: Host-associated > Plants > Roots > Rhizosphere ...
TCAACCGCGTTTCCGTCCATGTCGGTGAATTGCTCGGGGTCAAATGGACTCATGGGGATGGCTCCCAATGCTGGGTGTGGAATCGATGAGGTCGCTGACTCCGCGGTTGCCGCGATTGGGGCCGCTACCTGCCCCCGCCGCCTGTGGGGCGAACTGGGCCATCGGAGGGGGCCGAAGGCGGCTTGCGCACGATGCTGGTCGCCATGCTGACGACGGCGGCGAGGTCGGATAGCTCTCCGGGTATCACGAGCGTCGTGCTCTCCTTCGCCAGCTTGCCGAATTGGCGCACGTACTCCTCGCCGATGCGCAGTTGCATGGCTTCGATCCCGCCATGCTCACTCAGGGCGCTCCCGACCCGACGCAGACCCTCGGCGGTGGCGGTGGCGACTGCCAGGATGGCCGCGGCCTGGCCGTCGGCCTCGTTGATCTGCTGCTGCTTGGTCGCCTCGGAGGCCTTGATGACGCGCTGCTTGTCGCCTTCCGCCTGGTTGATCTTGGCGTCGCGCTCGCCCTCGGAGGCGAGCACCACCGCGCGCTTCTCGCGCTCGGCGCGCATCTGTTTCTCCATCGCCGAGAGCACGTCCTTCGGCGGCTCGATGTTCTTGATCTCGTAGCGCATCACCTTCACGCCCCAGGTCGCAGAGGCCTTGTCGAGCTCGGCCACGACGTTGGCGTTGATGAGGGCGCGCGCCTCGAAGGTGCGATCGAGCTCGATCTTGCCGATCTCGCTGCGCAGTGTGGTCTGGGCGAGCTGGGCGATGGCGAATGCGTAGTTGGTGATGCCGTAGGAGGCGAGATGCGGATCGAGCACCTGCATGTAGAGCACCGCGTCGACGCCGACCTGCACGTTATCGCGGGTGATGCACACCTGTTCCGGGACATCCAGCGCCTGCTCCTTGAGGCTATGCCGGTAGGCGACGCGTTCGACGAAGGGAATGAGGATGTGGAAGCCGGCCTGGAGCGTGCGGCTGTACTTGCCCAGGTTCTCGACCACGTAGGCGCTCTGCTGGGGCACGACGGTCGCCGTGCGGAACACCAGGATCACGACGATGATGGCGAGCGCAATGAAGACGTAGGACGTGTACATGGCTCTACTTTTCAGGTCTCACGAGAAGTGTCAGGTTCTGCACCCGCGCGATGCGCGCCCGGCTGCCGGAGGGGATCGGCGTGTCGCTGTCGTTGCGCACCGTCCAGAAGGTGCCGCCGTGCTCCGCCTGGCAGCTCTCGCCTGCGCCGAGTGTCACCTGGAGTGTGATCGAGCCGCCCGCGGGGCCGGTCTCAACGTGCGGCAGCGCACGATTGAAGCGTTGGTAGACGCGGCTGCGAAAGGTCACCATGGACACGATCGCTAGGATTCCGAAGAGTGCCCACTGCAACCAGGGCGCGAGCGGCACGAGTAGTGCAACGAGGCCTACCAGGATCGCCGCACTGCCGATGAACACGAGGTAGAACTGCGCGCTCACGAAGGAGAGCTCTGCGCCGAGAAGTATCGCGCCCGCGATGATCCAGCCCCACCAGCTCATGCGTCCGCCCCTCTTTTGGCTCTGCACGAATACTCGACTGCGGCGTCGCGCAGTATACAGCCCGCCTCGCTGAAACACGGTGAACGCGTGTCATTTGCGACTCGCTTCGCGGCCGGCGATTTGCTTCCATCTGCACGGTCGAGGCACACCGCCGTGTCAGAAATCCAGCTGCACCGGGCCGCGGAGCTCCTGGCGCTTGCGCGCGAGCGCATGCGCATGCGCCATCTCGCGCTGCGCACCGAGCAGGCGTATCTGCAGTGGCTGCAGCGTTATGTCGACTTCCACGGCGGGCGGCATCCGCAGGAGCTCGGCGCCCATGAGCTCGAGCAGTTCCTGACGCATCTCGCGGTGCATCGCAAGGTGAGCTCCGCCACGCAGAACCAGGCGCTGCAGGCGCTCCTCTTTCTCTATCGCCACGTGCTCGGGATCGAGCTGCCGTGGCTCGAGGGCATTACCCGCGCTGCACCGGCGCGCAAGCTGCCCGTGGTGCTCAGCCGCACTGAGGTGCGCGCGCTCCTGGCGCAGCTGCAGGGCACTTCGTGGCTCATAGCGAGCCTGCTCTATGGCAGCGGGCTGCGCCTGATGGAAGCGATGCGGCTGCGGGTGAAGGACCTCGCGCTCGAGCGTGGTGAGCTCATCGTGCGCGAGGGCAAGGGCGGCAGGGATCGTGTCACGATGCTGCCGGCCGCCCTCAACAATTCCTTGTGCGCGCATCTCGATCGCTTGCGCGCCTGGTACGAGGAGGAGCGACGCCGTGCACGCCCCGGGGTCTCGCTGCCCTTCGCGCTCGCACGCAAGTACCCCGAGGCAGGCACGCGCTGGGGCTGGCAGTACCTGTTTCCCGCCTCGGGCCTGTGCCGCGATCCCTACAGCGGACTCGCCGTGCGCCACCATCTGCACGAGAAGATCATCCAGCGTGCGGTGCAGGGCGCGGTGCGCAAGGCCGAGCTCACTCAGCCGGCGAGTTGCCACACGCTGCGGCACTGCTTTGCCACGCACCTGCTGGAGGACGGATACGACATCCGCACCGTGCAGGAGCTGCTCGGGCACTCCGATCTCAAGACCACCATGATCTACACCCATGTCATGGCGAAGGGTGCGCGCGGGGTGCGCAGCCCGCTCGATCGACAGGCGCCCTCTGGCCCCTCGGCTCAGTAATCGCGCGCGGCTCAGGGCAAATCCGTGCGCGCTGTCGGCTCGCCCCCGGTGAACCCGTTCTGCCGCCAGGCCTCGTAGATGACGAGCGCGACGGCGTTGGAGAGGTTGAGACTGCGGTTGCCGGGTCGCATGGGGATCATGAGCTGCCGTTCGGGCGGCACCAGGGCGAGCGCGGCGGCAGTGAGGCCACGGGTCTCGGCGCCGAATAGCAGTGCATCGCCGCGCTGAAAGCATGACTCGCTGTAGAGCTGCTCGCCGCCCGTCTCGATGCTGAATAGCCGTGCTCCGGCGAGCGCTTCGAGGCAGGCATCCATGCTCGCGTGCACGCGCACCGGGGCGAGCTCCTCGTAGTCGAGTCCCGCGCGGCGCACCGCCCGGGCTGTGAGCTCGAAGCCGAGCGGCTTCACCAGATGGAGCGTGGCGCCCGTGTTGGCGGCGAGCCGGATGATGTTGCCGGTGTTGGGCGGTATCTCGGGCTGGATCAGCACAATGTGGAACATGGCCTCACCGCGGTGGAATTGACGCCTGTGCGATAATGCCTGTCGTGGCGAGCTTAGAACCAGACGCATCGGTGCGGCCGGCCGCGGCGGGCGCATCGCCGGTCGCCCTGAATTTCTGCGGGCTGGAATTCGCCTCCCCGATCGTGCTCCTCTCGGGATGCGTCGGCTTCGGCGAGGAGTACACGCGCATCGAGGGATTCTCGAACCGCGATGCGGGGGCTGTGGTACTGAAGGGCACGACCGGCGCGCCGCGGCTCGGCAACCCGCCGCACCGCGTCTACGAGACCCCCGCAGGGATGCTGAATGCGATCGGTCTTCAGAATCCCGGCGTCGACCACGTCGTGCGCGTCATCCTGCCGCAGCTCGATTTCACCGAGACACGCTTCATCGCCAACGCCTGCGGTTCGACCATCGAGGAGTACGTCGAGGTCACGCGGCGCTTCGATGCGTCCCCGATCGATGCCATCGAGATCAACATCTCCTGCCCCAACGTGAAGGAAGGCGGAGTGGCCTTCGGCAACTATCCGGACATGTCGGCGCAGGTGGTCGCCGCTTGCCGCCGCGTGACCAAAAAGCCGCTCATCACCAAGCTCTCGCCGAACCAGACCGACATCCGCGAGAACGCGCGCCGCTGCATCGAAGCGGGTACCGATGCCCTTGCGGTGATCAACACCGTGATGGGGATGGCGATCGATGTCGAGACGCACCGGCCGGTGATTGGCAACGTGCAGGGCGGGCTTTCCGGGCCCGCCATCAAGCCGATCGCGCTGCTGAAGGTGCACCAGGTCTATGAAGTCGCACGTCCCCACCGCATTCCGATCATCGGCCAGGGCGGCATCACCACGGCGCACGATGCGCTCGAGTTCATCATCGCTGGCGCGACGGCGGTCGGGGTGGGCACCGCGCTCTTCTATGATCCACTCGTGTGCCGGCGCATCAACGAGGGCATCGCCGCCTACCTCGCTGCGCAGGGTTTGAAGAGCGTCACCGAGCTCGTCGGCACGTTGCGCACCGCCAGGGATATCGCCGACTGCGCCCTCTCGGGCTGACGACCGGCCTACAGTAAGCGCCGCTGACCGCTGTCGTCCGCACCCGCGGTGCCTGCCTGCCGGTGCAGCCGCACCGGCGTGGGTGCGACGGCGCTAAATACGACCCCAAGCGTGCGGAAGCGCTCGAGAATGCGCAGATTGATGCTCTGCTGCGCACTGGCGTACACCTGGTAGTCGGGCGTCGTGACGAAGAACACCACCTCGAACTGCAGCGTCATCGGCATGCAGCGCAGGAGGTGACAGCGGTCGAAGCGTACCTCCGGGGTCGCCTCGATGATCTCGCGCACCGCTGCCGGGACTGCGGCGAGCGCTGCCACCGGGGTCTCGTAATGCACATCGAGCACGAACAGCGCACGCCGCTCGAACATGCGGCCGAAGTTGCGCACCCGAGACTTCAGGATGTCGGCGTTGCCGAGAATGATCTGCTCGCCGTTGACGCTGCGCAGCCGTGTGCTTTTGACGCCGATGTGCTCGACCGTGCCCTGGCAGTCGTCGATCGCGAGGAAATCGCCTGCCATGAAGGGCTTGTCGAAGGCAATCGACATCGAGGCCAGCAGATCCCCGAGCACGGTCTGCACGGCGAGCGCCAGCGCGATACCGGTGATGCCTAAGCCCGCGAGCAGCGGCTTCACTTGGATCCCGAGCCAATCGAGTGCCAGCAGTGCCGCGAAACCCCAGATGAGCAGCCCGACCGCGAACAGGATGACCTCCATCGAGCTCTTGAGGAGTGCGTCCGGCGATAGCGAGCGCTTGCGGCGCAGGTCGATGGCGTGGCGCACGGCGGTCATGGCCCAGATCGCCATCTGCATCCAGAAGAGCAGCACGAGTACGGTCGTGAGCCAACGCTCGAAGCGCGGCGGGAAGCTCAGGTCGCGGGAGCCGAACCAGACGGCGAGCCCGAGTAGGAACACCCGGCTGGTGCGCTCGACCAGCGCCGCCGCCAGATCGAGCGCGACGAAACCACCCTGTCGGTCCTTGAGGTGCAACCGCCGGCGCAGCGCGCTGATGAAGCCGCGCACGAGCGGCAGCACGGTGAAGGTGATGAAGAAGATCGCGAGTGCGACCGCCCATTGACCGAGCTCGTTGCCCAGGAACTCGGAATGCCACAGCTCGCTCCAGCCCGACATCGACCCTCCCTTCGAGGGGGGAACCTTACCGGGTTAGGAGCGCCGCGACTATTCGTCTGGCTCCGCGGCGCCGTTCATGCCGAGCTCGCGGAGCTTGCGGGTGAGGGTGTTGCGTCCCCAGCCGAGGAGCTTCGCCGCGTCCTGCCGATGTCCCTGTGTGCGGCGCAGCGCTGCGCGGATCAGCACTCGCTCGAATTGCGGCTGCGCGGTATCGAGGAGCGGTGAGCCGCCGTTGCGCACGTGCCGCTCGGCCCAGTCGGCGAGCGCGGCCGTCCAGTCGGCCTCGCGCGCTGCGGCCGCTGCAGTGCCGGTGATCTCCGGCGGCAGATCGGCGAGGTGCACCTCGCTCCCCGGCGCTAGCACCGAGAGCCGCCGGCAGAGGTTGACGAGCTCGCGCACGTTGCCGGGCCATTGGTAGGCGGTGAGTCTCGCCTGCGCGTCCGGCGCCAGCACTTTCGGCTCGACGCCGAGCTCGTGTGCGGCGATGAGCATGTAGTGCGTGAGGAGGGCCGGAATGTCCTCGGCGCGTGCCGAGAGCGGCGGCAGCTCGATGCGGATCACATTCAGGCGATGGTAGAGATCCTCGCGAAAGAGTCCGCGCGCGACCCGCTCCTGCAGGTTCTGGTTGCTCGCGGCGATGACCCGCACATCGACGTGGATCGGGGTCTGGCCGCCGACACGATAGAACTCCCCTTCCGCCAGCACCCGCAGCAGCCGCGTCTGGAGCGCGAGCGACATGTCGCCGATCTCATCGAGAAAGAGCGTGCCGCCGTCCGCCTGCTCGAAGCGGCCGCGGCGCTGTGCGTCCGCGCCGGTGAACGCTCCGCGCTCGTGTCCGAAGAGCTCGGACTCGAGGAGATCGGCCGGGATGGCTGCGGTGTTGAGCGCGATGAAGGGGCGTCCGCTGCGCGGGCTGTGCTCGTGCAGCGCGCGGGCCACGAGCTCCTTGCCGGTGCCGGACTCCCCGGTGATGAGCACGGTGACCGAGGAGCGCGACAGTCGCCCGATAGCGCGAAACACCTGCTGCATCGCCGGCGCCTTGCCGAGGAGCTCAGGCATCTGCGGCGCCGCGCCGGTTTCACTGCCACCGCCGAGGGCGCCGCTCGCGGCACGCCGCACCAGCGCCACGGCCTCATCGATGTCGAAGGGCTTCGGCAGATACTCGAAGGCGCCGCCCTCGTATGCCGAGACCGCGCTCCCGAGGTCCGAGTGCGCCGTCATGACGATCACCGGGAGCGCCGGACGCGCGTCGCGGATGCGCCGCAGGAGCTCGAGGCCCGAAGCGCCCGGCATGCGGATGTCGGTGATGAGGACATCCGGAGCATCCCGTCGCAGCGCATCGAGCGCACCTTCCGCCGCCTCGAAGGCGCGCGGCGCCATGCCCTCGTTGCGCAGTGCCCGCTCGAGCACCCACCTGATCGAGGCGTCGTCATCGACGAGCCATACCCGCAGCGCATTCATGTGTTGTCTCCGAGGGGCAGCAGCAGCGTGAACACCGTGTGCCCGAACTCACTCTCGAACTCGATGATGCCGCCGTTGCGCGTCACCAGCTCCTGCGCCACGGCGAGCCCGAGACCGGTGCCGTTGGCGCGTCCGGTGACGAGTGGATAGAAAATCGAGCCGCGCAGGTGCTCGGGGACTCCTGGACCTGAGTCCTCGACCTGCACGCTCGCTACCAGGCGGTGCATGGCGGAGCCGATGCTGACATTCGAGCGCGCGCGCGTGCGCAACACGATGCGGCCCTTGTCGCCCTGCGCCTGCAGCGCGTTGCGCGCGACATTGAGCAGCGCCTGGATCATCTGGTTCCGGTCGAGCCGTGCATTCGGCAGGCTCGGGTCGTAGTCGCGCTCGATGACGAGTGTCGGCGGCGCCTCGCCACGCAGCAGGTGATACACGTGCTCGCAGATCTCGTGCACATTGAGGATCACCGGGCTCGGCGACTGACTGGGTCGCGCCATGGAGTCGACGAGCGCGGTGAGGCGGTCGGCCTCACCGATGATCACGCGCGTGTATTCCTTGAGCGCCGCGGCGGGCAGCTCGCGCTCGAGCAGCTGCGCCGCGCCGCGCAGTCCGCCGAGTGGATTTTTTATCTCGTGCGCGAGCTGCCGAACCATGAGGCGGCTGCTGTCGAGACGCGCGAGCAGGTTGTTCTCGCGCGAGATGCGCTGGCGCTGCGTGGTGTCGGCGAGCTCGAGCAGCAGGTGGCGGCCGGTCACTCCATCGAGCGGCGTCAGCGTCACATCGAGGGTGCGAGCTTCGCGCGGGGACGCCGCGGGACGCACCGTGAGCTCACGGTCGGCGATGATCTCGCCGCCTGCAAGCGAGCGGCGCAGGATGGCGGCGAGTCCCTCCGGCTCGTGCAGGAGCTCGGTGAAGGGGCGTCCGCGTGCCATCTTCAGGCTGAAAGCGAGCAGGTCCTGTGCGGCGACATTCGCGTACACCGGACACAGCTGTGCATCGAGCATGACGATTCCGGTAGCGAGCGCATCCAGCAGGTCCGCCGGATCGAAGTGCGCGAGCGCCGAGGGAAGCGCGTACTCAGCGGCCACGGTCGCTCCCGCGCCCAAGGGCCATCTGGTTGGGGCGCTCGGCGACGGCCGCGCGCGCGAGACTCAGTGCGGCGTAATTCGGTTGTTGTTGGGATTGAGGACCGAGTTCTGCTGCACGTGGAAGGTCACGGCCGGAGTCTGGCACTGCACGGCGCCGCCCGCGTCCTTCACCTGGGCTTGTGCCGTGTGCGTACCGCGCTCGACCGGTGAGAGCACGAATTGCGCGCCGGTGGGGCTGCCGCCATTCAGCGCCTGACCATCCACCGTGACGTAGACCCGGTCGCCGGTGTGCAGCTGCTGCGGATCGGTCTGCACGACGACCGTGAGCGAGTCGATGTTGGCGAAACTCTGATCGTCCTGCGGCTGTACGATGGCGCAGCCGCGGTAGGGAGCCACTGCCGGGGTGGGCGTCTGGCCACCGCCGCCCCCCGGTGAATTCTCGAGCGCCGCCGGCTTGTAGCTCTGCGCCGCGTTCACGTGCAGCTTCTCCGCATTGGCGTGCGGCTGATCGGAGTAGTGCACCACGCCGTTCTCGTCGACCCAGCGGTACACCGTTGCCCCGGCGAGCGCCAGCGAGCACAGCAGAGACATTAAGGTAAATGCGAGTGCGCGCATGCGGCTCCAGCATAGCGCTGCGCGAGCCGGGCGACAAAAGCGGGTGACGGCATTTTGTGAACGCCGCCACCCGCACCCCTTCCCCTTGAGGCTGCGCGCAACGCGCACCGCGGCTGCCGTGCGCAAGGCTCGCCCGCAGGGAACTCACGCACCCCATCTCAGCAGCTGTAATACAGCTCCATCTCCACCGGGTGCGTCGACATGCGGAAGCGGGTGATCTCCTGGAGCTTCAGCGCCATGTAGGCATCGATCACATCGTTGGTGAATACGCTCCCACGGGTGAGGAACTCGCGGTCGTTGTCGAGGTGCTCGAGGGCCATGTCGAGCGAGTGGCATACCGTCGGGATGTGCTTCGCTTCCTCGGGCTCGAGATCGTAGAGATCCTTGTCGGCGGGATCACCGGGGTGGATCTTGTTCTGGATACCATCCAGTCCCGCGAGCATCATCGCCGCGAACGCGAAGTACGGGTTGGCGCAGGAATCCGGGAAGCGTACCTCGATGCGCCGCGCTTTCGGGCTCGAGACCCACGGAATGCGGATCGAGGCGGAGCGGTTGCGCGCCGAGTAGGCGAGCAGCGTAGGTGCCTCGAATCCCGGCACGAGCCGCTTGTAGCTGTTCGTGCCCGGGTTGGTGATGGCATTCAGCGCCTTGGCGTGCTTGATGATGCCGCCGATGTAATAGAGCGCCAGATCCGAGAGCCCGCCGTACTTGTCGCCGGCAAAGAGCGCGCGGCCTTCCTTCTGCAGGGACTGGTGCACGTGCATGCCATTGCCGTTATCGCCCACCAGCGGCTTCGGCATGAAGGTGGCGGTCTTGCCGTAGCCGTGCGCCACGTTGTGCACGGCGTATTTCAGGATCTGCACCTGGTCCGCCTTCTGCATCAGGGTGCCCGCGCCGATGCCGATCTCCGACTGGCCACCGGTGGCGACTTCGTGATGGTGCACCTCGACCTTGAGTCCCATCTCCTCGCACGCAAGGCACATCGCCGAGCGGATGTCCTGGTACGCATCCACCGGCGGCACCGGAAAGTAGCCGCCCTTGACGGTCGGACGATGGCCGCGGTTGCCCTCCTCGTAATCCTTCTCGGAGTTCCACGAGCCCTGCACGGAATCGATGCGGTAAAAGGCGCCGTTGATCTCGCTGCTGAAGCGCACGCTGTCGAAGATGAAGAATTCGTTCTCCGGCCCGAAGAGCGCGCTGTCGGCGATGCCGGTGGACTTGAGGTAGGCCTCGGCGCGCTTGGCGAGCGAGCGTGGATCGCGCTCGTAGCCCTGCATGGTGGCCGGCTCGATCACATCGCAGCGGATGTCGATCGTCGTCTCTTCGAAGAAGGGATCGATGACCGCGGTCGCTGCCTCGGGCATCAGGATCATGTCGGACTCGTTGATGCCCTTCCATCCGGCGATGGAGGAGCCATCGAACATCTTGCCGTCGCGGAACAGGTCCTCATCGACCAGGCGCGCCGGGATCGTCACGTGCTGCTCCTTGCCGCGCGTATCGGTGAAGCGCAGGTCCGCGAACTTCACCTGCTTTTCTTTTATGAGTTTCAGAACATCGGTCGGTGTCATATCGCCTCCGAGAAAGGGGTGTAACTCGCCGCACTGGCGGCCCGCAGCCTCTTCAGGTGTGACTCATGCGGGTCGGGCGGGAAGTGCCCCGGGGCATTGCAGGGGCTGTGCCAGCCGAGATAGACGCACAATCAATGAGTTAGAGACTTTCAGGACCGGTCGGTGCACCACTTTGGTGCGCACCCGGACCATTATTGCACCAGAGCAGTGCTCGAGGCAGCGCTGTTTGGGATCTCAACGCGCTCCGCGCTCGTAGTGGAGGCCCATGGCGGTGCAATTGTGTGTTTTTGGTGCGCCGGCACCGAGCCGCTGGCGAGCACCGTATACTCGCGCGCTCTTTCGGTCCTGATTCACGCAGCATGAAAATCGGCCACGCGCCGCGCACCTTCCAGCAGCTTATCTTCGCCCTGCAGCACTACTGGTCGCAGCAGGGATGTGTGGTGCTCGAGCCCTACGACATGGAAGTCGGCGCCGGCACCTTCCACACCGCGACTTTTCTGCGCGCCATCGGACCGGAGCCGTGGCGCGCCGCCTACGTGCAGCCCTCGCGGCGGCCGACCGATGGCCGCTATGGAGAGAATCCGTTTCGGCTGCAGCACTACTATCAATACCAGGTGGTGATCAAACCCTCGCCACTGCCGATCCTCGATCTCTACCTCGGAAGTCTGGCCGCGCTCGGCCTCGACCCGCTGGTGCACGATGTGCGTTTCGTCGAGGACAACTGGGAATCGCCGACGCTCGGTGCCTGGGGGCTCGGTTGGGAAGTGTGGCTGAACGGCATGGAGATCACGCAGTTCACCTACTTCCAGCAGGTCGGCGGCCTCGACTGCCGGCCGGTGACTGGCGAGATAACCTATGGGCTCGAGCGGCTGGCGATGTATCTGCAGGGCGTCGAAAGCCTCTACGACATCCTCTGGAGCGAAGGAGTCGACGGCCCCATCACCTACGGCGACGTGTTTCGCCAGAACGAGGTCGAGCAATCGGCCTACAACTTCGAGCACGCGGATGTAGCCACCCTTCTCACCCACTTCGAGGATTACGAGCGCGCCTGCCAGAGCCTGCTGCAGGCGAAGCTGGCTCTGCCGGCCTACGAGCAGGTGCTGAAGGCTTCACATACTTTCAACCTGCTCGATGCGCGGCGCGCCATCTCGGTCACCGAGCGGCAGCGCTACATTCTCAGGGTACGCGCGCTCGCGAGTGCGGTGGCGCGCGCCTATCTTGCGAGCCGCGAGGCGCTCGGCTTTCCGCTCCTCAAGGCGCACGCGGCGCACGAGCGCGTGGCGCGGGCGGCGTCCGCCCGCACGGGTGCAACCGCGGATGCGGCGACTCCGCGGGCGCGCCCATGAGTGCAACGCGCGATTTCCTCATCGAAGTCGGTACCGAGGAGCTGCCGCCGAAGGCTTTGAGCACGCTCTCGGAGGCGTTCGTCCTTGGGGTCACTGCCGGGCTCGAGAAATCCGGGCTCGCCCACGGCGCCATCGCAGGATTCGCCACCCCGCGCCGCCTTGCGGTCAAGGTGTCGCGCCTCGCAGAGCGGCAGCCGGAGCAGCAAGTCCGCCGCCGCGGCCCGCCGCTCTCAGCGGCATTCGATGGTGCAGGAGCACCGACCCGGGCAGCGCTCGCCTTTGCTACGAGCTGCGGCACGACGGTGGAAGCGCTCGGACGGATCGACGAGGGCAAGGGCACCTTCCTCTTCTTCTCCGGCACGCGCGCCGGCGAGCGCACCGTGCAGCTGCTTCCGGCGCTCATCCAGAGCGCGCTCGATCAACTGCCCATTCCGCGCCGCATGCACTGGGGCGAGGGGCAGGCGATGTTCGTGCGGCCGGTGCACTGGATCGTGATGCTATTCGGTCGCGATATCGTGCCGGCGACGCTTCTCGAGACCGAGACCGGCCGCCACACTCGTGGCCATCGCTTCATGGCCCCGCGGCCGCTGTCACTGGCGAGTCCGACGGCCTACGAGCGCACGCTGCGCGAGAAGGGGCACGTGCTCGCAGATTTCAGCGGCCGCCGCGAGCGCATCCGTACCGAGGTCGCGACCGTCGCCGAGGCGGTCG
>Ga0070717_10002919_pt1 | contig 12144 bp, 5 predicted proteins | sample LARL113metaG_FD_71366 | JGI IMG/M metagenome (GOLD analysis project Ga0070717, IMG submission 71366) | Corn, switchgrass and miscanthus rhizosphere microbial communities from Kellogg Biological Station, Michigan, USA - LAR L11-3 metaG | ecosystem: Host-associated > Plants > Roots > Rhizosphere ...
CGCGCTTTTGCGGAATGCGGTGCCCGGGTATTGGAAGTTGGTCGCTATACTCATCCCGTAGTACACGCCGGCGCCGCCGCGAACTACGGTGTTCTGGTGCAACTGGTACGAAAACCCGAGTCTCGGACCCCAGTTATTGCGATCAACCGGAACATGTCTCATTCCTGCAGTGTTGGGGAAGAGCGTAGTCCCAATCAGTTGTTTCTGCCCCAACCCAAGCGACTGCAAGCCGAAATTTAGCCCATTGCCATTTCCATCTGTCAGCGGTGCGTTGCCACTACTTAAATCGATGTTCATCCCGCTATTGCCGGTAAAGTTGCTGAACTCGATCCGGTTGAATCGTTCCGTGTAAGGCGTGCTCCATTCGTATCGCAGACCAAGGTTCAGCGTTAGCCTCGGGGTCACCTTCCAGTCATCCTGAAAATAGAAGCCGGTTTCTTTCGATTTGTTTGCAACCGCTGGGAAGATGTTGATGGAGCTGCCATTGTCGGGATAGCCGAAGAGCAGGCTGGCGAACGGGTTTCCTTGGGTGCCGCCTTCCGCACCGCTATTGGGAGAGTCCGAAGTCACATCATCCGTAAAGTTGAAAAGGCCCGTCGGGTTAGGAGGCTGGAAAAAATTATTGAAGAAGATCCGCTGCTCGCCACCTAACTTCACCAGGTGCGAGCCCCTCGAAATCAACAGTTGCGAGGAGTAGCTGTAGAGAGTGTGCGCGAACGTGGTGTTGACGCAGCACTGGTCATACAAACTGGTCCAAGGCTGAGCGCCCGACATTTGAATTGTGGGCATGCGGTCAACCCCGGCATTGGCTGCAAGGTAGGAAGGAAACCCGACGCTCGTGAGGGTGGGATAATCGTCCGTCTCTTTCTCCCAGACTCGATCCACCGCGAACCGGTTTGTCCACACGATTCGCGGATTAACCGTCCAGGCGTGTTCGAGCGAGATGTTTTGCACGTGCGTCGGTGTGGAGGCGATGCCATCTTGGAAAGTGTCTCCGTCGCCCAAAACGGTAGGAATGCTGAAATTGCTGCTGAGCCGGCTGTACCGCCCCGAAAAGCGCTGCGCGCTCGAAATTTGGTGGTCTATCTTGATGTCAAACTGGTAGTCATCTGAGTGCTGTAAGACGCTCTTCCGGAAGTTATTGAATTCCCCGGGCAGATTCGGTTGTGGATATAAATTGATTATCTTTTGTCCCACTGGGTCGATTTCGCTCGGAGGGATTACGTTCAGCACACCGTTTGATTGCACCTGGTTCCGGCTCGAGCAGTTGGGCGAGCAGGCAATCGGGTCGTAAATCGGATTCTGCGTCGCCGAAAAATCACCAGTACGCTCTGCAATGGTTGGCACACTGGCAACGATGTTTTGCGGTTCGTTGTCGCGGACCTTCTCAATATCTCCGAAGAAAAATGTTTTGTTCTTTACGATCGGCCCGCCGATTGAAAAGCCATATTGATCTCGCTTGTGGTCGGGCTTGGGCCCAAGCGATGCCGGGTTGAAAAAATCCCGCGCATCGGTGCCCGCGCGTTGCATGAAATACCAGCCGCTTCCATGAAAATTATTGGTGCCGCTCTTAAGCGCCATGTTTACGACAGTGCCGCCGTTATTTCCAAATTCCGCCGAGAAACTGTTGTTCTGGATCTTGAACTCCTGAATCACCTCGACCGAGGGCTCGTAATACACATTGCTGGTTGCGCCTTCGCCCTGCTCCGGTGCGCTGATCAGCGCCCCATCTATACGCACCTCAGCGGTCGCATTCCGCTGGCCGTTGGAAACAAAGTTTGTCCCGGTCGGGTAATTGTCCTGCGTGCCGGAGCCGGCGGTTTCTGTAACTCCGCCAGACAGAAAAGTCAGGTTGAAAAAATCACGGCCGGACAAAGGAATATTTTTAATGTATTCGCTGGTCACCTCGGTCCCCAGCGTCGGGCTTTCAGTATCAAGCATCGGCGAAACCGAGTTGACTTCCACCGCCGTGGTCACTGCTCCCGGCATGACCGTGACGTTGAGCGTGGTTTGTTGGTCAACCGCGAGCACGATCCCGGTCTTCTCTTCAGTACGAAAACCCTGGGCTTCGACCTTCAGAACATACGTAGATGGCTGCAGCCCAGTGAAGAAGTATTCTCCCTTGTCATTGGTACGCGACGAACTGGCGATATTCGTTCCCACGTTGGTGATGGTCACCCTCGCACCGCGCACCACCGCGCCGCTCGCGTCCTCTACCACTCCGCGCAGTTGTGCCCGGTAACTGCCCTGGGCAACAAGAAATACCGCAGAGCCGGCAAGAAAACACCAGGTCAAAATCAAACGAGCGATTTTCGCAGTTCTCTTCATAACGCTCCATTCTGGCGGGCGAGTTGCGGCGGCAAACTTCGCCCACAATTTACGCGTAAATATTTACGTCCTGCACTACCCGGTTGATCACCCCATTCGGACTGGGTGAATCCGGCATTAGATTCCATCGAATCGAGCTGAATAGCCCCAGCAATTGTCCGAAAATCACATCCACCGGCGCGCGGTATAAGTCCCCCACACCGCTCGCGCCGGACGGTGCAAGATAATCTTCCGCATAGGAATCGCTGGCAAGTTCACTCCCCCCCACCACTATCCGGCGTCTTGCGATTTTTTTTGCTCCAATCTCTCGCAGCAGATCTCGCTCGTACCCCTGCACTCGCTTGTCACCGGAAAGAAAGCAAACAAACAGGCTTTGGTCATCCAGTGCGGCCATGGGCCCGTGACGCAGTCCCAGTGCCGACTCGCTCATGGTCAGGGTCTTTCCCGCCGTCAACTCCAGAACTTTCAGCGCCGATTCCTTCGCAACTGCCCGTAGCGGGCCTGAGGCGACAAAAAATGCCTTCTTGTATTCCTGCTTCGCCAGGGCCGCCGCGCAATCGGCTGCTCGCGGCAGCAAGCTCCTGCCTGACGCCACCAGTTTCTTCAAAACTGGTTCGTAAGCTTCAAGGGTTGCTATATGGGCCATGCATTGCCCGAAGACAACCATATTGGAGAACGAGCTGGTCATGGCCAACCCGCGGTCGTTCGCCTCGTCTATCATGCAAATCCCAAGGGCCTTTGGATTTCCGGTGCTTTCTCTTAGCATGCGGCCGTTGGCGTTGCAGGAAATCACAATGTGATGAATCTCGGGATACCTTTCGCACGCCCTTGCCAGAACCGCCACTCCCTCCGAGCTGTCACCTGACCGGGAAAACGAAATCCACAAATATTTCCGCCCGGGGAGAATCAATTCTTCCATTTGCGTGATCAGATCTGTGCTTGGCACGGCGATCACTTCGCATTGCCAGTTTTTCCGCAGCAGGTGGCTGATCGCTTGCCCGGTATAATCCGATGTACCCGCGCCCACCAGAAACACAATCACGTCAGACGCAGTGACGCCGGTTATTCCTGCATGCAAAAGAAATTTCTGAATCTCGGCTCTGTTCCCACGAAATAATTCAAGAGTCGAACCCCACGTATCCGGCTGGTGAGCAATTTCCGCCGGCGTGTGGACCAAGCCTCGCTTTGCTTTTTCCGCCTCTGGTAATTCCAACAATTGCGAAAGCTCGTCCAATTTCCTGAACTCCTTATTTATCTTCGGGGCTTGAGTGAATAGCTCTGCCTTCGTGGGCTTACTACCCTTCGTGATTAATGAAGTTAGGTTTTGTGCAGTTTGGTTTCATCTATGACGGCTTCCACCAGAACACCGCGCCTTTCTCGATCGCAGGCAGAGTGAATGTGACCACTCCACTGCTGGCGACACCCTCCACACTCGAGACTTTTCCCAAAAATGGTAAGAAGAATCCGCGAATGTTCTTGTCCCCCGACACCTCAACCCGCACGCCGCTTTGCGAAGTTTGCACCGGATTTAGTCCTCCTCGCAGTCCTGCGAAATTCGCAAAGAATACGTGCGGCTCGTCCTCCACCCGTGCAATAGATGTCGCAATGGCTGCTGAAGCAGACACGCGTACTGGACTCGAATTCCTCAGTGCATCCAGAAACGCTTGCTCTTGCTCTGGCGCAGCTGCCTCAAAATTGTTTTTCAATGCTGCGAAATATTCGGCTCCCGGGTCTTTCCCGAAGTGAACAACATTCTTTGTATCCCCCAGTTCAGTCGCATCTTCGCCAGTTATGATCAGGATTCCCCCGCCGTCAACGTACTTTCGCAGCGACGTTTTCTCGGCATTATTCAGTACCCGCACATCAGGAAGCACTAGCGTTTTGCCCTCAAACTTGGTCAGCGTTCGCGGCGTCACAATTTGAAATTCGAGGTGCTTTTGCATCAGGAGAATCAAAATTCCGCGATACGAAGCAATGAACTCGTCGGCAAAGTAGTCGCGCGTCTTCGGCGAGAAGTACACGCCTACCGGCGAGATCGGCGTCCGGGGTTGATAGAAAGTATTTTCATGCGCCTTGATCCAGGAGAATATTTCCCGTCGCGTGGGATAATCATTTGAACCCGCCATCGAATGTCCCGGCGCATCCCAGAAATTCGCTCCCGCCATAATTTGTGACATGGCAAGATTTTTCATCGGCTCTGGGGGAGCCACTTTCTTATCGCCATCCCACGAATAATTTAGGATCCATGTCGCTTTGCCTTGCGCAAATGCCCGGAATGAATGCATTCCCACCTGGTAACTGAACCAATCGAGCGGGTTCCGCGAGGAGGCCATGTGGTCGCCCTCGCCGTATTCATATTCATGCGCGACCGCGTCCACCACCGGATAAAGGCTATAAACATCCGCGCCTACCCGCACTGCCGCCTCTTCAATTCCCGGATAGATTTCCGGAATGACCTTAATCTCTGGATTCACTGACTTCGCGTTATGCCCGATCTCCTGCATGAAATCCGTAAATGTCTGGATTCGGAAATCGACCCACTTGCGAAAATTAGGATCGCCAAAATCGCCGAGCTTCAAATCTTTCTTCGCGTCCAGACCAGTCTGCTTGCGGAATGCTTCGACCGTGTAATCGTCAAAGCTGGCCCAGGTGTTCTCCCATCCTTCGAAGTGCGTCATCCAGTAAGGTATATCGACATAAATCCCATCAATTCCAGTCCCCGCGATCTGCCTCACCCGTTCCATGTAAATTTTGCGCCACTCGGGCGCGTAGGGACTCACCCATACATCCTCGTCACCCTTTTTGATCCAGAACGCGGTCCCTCCACCAAAGATTGCGGGCTCCCCGCTGATCTTCCGTTGCAGCCAGTCGGGATGATCTTTCGCCAGCGTGTGCACGGTCTTGTCAGCATTGGCTGTGATGCACTCGGTTCCGGCAATATAAACGAAGGCATGATTTCCCACTGCATGCGCCTTCTTGGCCACCGCTTGAATCGCCCTTAGCTTCACCTCCGGATCCAGGAAGCTTTCGTATCGACCCTCAATATCGTTGTCCACCTCAATGCCGAATACGTCGTCGCGGTGCGCGTTCTCGACGATGGCGCCGGCATTATCACTATTCAGTCCATATGCGCCGATACGAACCAAATGAGTCCAGTCCTGTTCCACGGAATCAGAAGCAAGACTGGGCACAAGCCACAGGACCAGCAAAAACAAAACACACCGCCCACGGATTGCAAGCCTCAAATTCAGCACGGAGAGGCTCAGCCGAGGCCGGCCATTAGCTTCCGAGGGGTTTCGTATCATTTCGTTTCATAACTTTTAGTTTCGATATCCGGCGTTTGTCAAGTATAAAATGCGGATTCACTTGCGCTAAAGACGTTGCCGATTCGGCCACGCCAACTGGAGAACCTGTGCTTAACGAAGAACGCCGCCGCCTGATCGTAGAGATGGTTAAGCACGATGGCCGTGTGCTGGTTGGAAGTCTCGCGAAACAGTTCCGCACTTCTCAGGTCACCATTCGCAAGGATCTGGACATGCTACAGGCGCGAGGGCAGATTCACCGCAGCCACGGTGGTGCACTGCCCGCGCAGATCAGCGTTCTTGAAGATCCCACACTGCGTGAAAAAGAGAAGGTGCACCGCAAGGAGAAGTTGCAAATCGCCAGCGCTGCCGCCCACATGGTGAGAGAAGGCCAGGTGGTAATTCTTGATTCCGGGACCACTACCACTGCAATCGCCCGCGTCTTGCGTGAGTTCAAAAATCTGACCGTCATAACCAACGCGGTGAATATCGCAGCCGAACTGTCCGGATCTTCGCTGGAGGTAATTTTGACCGGCGGCAGCCTGCGAAAGAATTCATTCTCTCTTGTCGGCCCCATTGCCGAAGAAACCCTGCGCCGGCTGAATGCCGATATTCTTTTCCTGGGCGTGGATGGTTTCGATCTGCACTATGGCTTAAGCACGCCTAATCTGCTCGAAGCCAAAGTCAATCGCGCCATGATGGATGTTGCCAGAGTCACGGTTGCTGTGTGCGATTCCAGCAAATTCGGACGGCGCAGCCTCTCTTCGATTGCGCCGGTTTCAGACATTCAACATCTCATCTGCGACCGCGGAGTCTCGAAGCACGACTTGGCCGCGCTGAAAAAAGCTGGGCTGCAAGTCACTCTAGTTTAGCGCCGGCTACTTCTTGGCCTGTATCGCCCCAACCCCCCGAAATTGCCCGAACATGCGCTCCGCATTCTTGTGATAAACCTTTTCGAGCACCGAGTCTGGAAGCCCCATGCCAGAAATCTTCCACCGTCCTTGTCCCGGCGCTCCCCAGTAATCGAAATATTCGTCGGCAGTTTCCAGCCAGCGAAAATGATTGCGGTACATCGCCTCATCCATTCCGTTGTCGGTGCCGAACATGATCCGGTCCTGATACTTGAGGAAAAATTCTCGCGCCCGCCTTGGCTGACGTCCGAGTTCCGCCTCCCGCGCTCCAAACTCAGTCATTACATTTGGCAAGCTGTCCAGCAGATGCGAAACGTAGGCCAGATTTTCCGGCCAGTTCGCCACGTGCAACGCCACAAAAGTCGTGTGCGGATGTTTGGCAAACATACGGTCTCGCGCCGCCAGCAGAGCCTCTTTGCTGGGAACTTGCGGGCCGTAAAAACTCCAGTCGGGGTGCTCGATCAATTCCTCATAGCGCTCATTGGTGTTGTCGATGGGATGAAAAAACGCCTCTGGATCGCTGGTGTGAATCGAGACCGGAATGCCCAACCGTCCCGCCTCCTCCCATATGGGATCAAGCCGTGGGTCATCAATCGCAATCAGCTTCCCAGATTTATCCCGGTCCGTTAGGCCGAGATCCTTGAGTTGCTTCAAACCACGTGCGCCGCGCCGCACGGCATCGTCCAGCTGTGCGACCATTTCCTGGCTGAAGTTCGGATCGTCGATTTTGCTGAAGTCAATTTGCGAACAAACAATGAAGCGCCCTGGATACGGCTTCACCATTTCATCGATCACATGCTGCAGCTTCTCGCCCCACATGCCGGTGAGAATCACCACCGTCTTCACATTGGTGCTGTCCATAATCTGCACCACTCGTTCGGGAGGCATGTGCTCGTCGATGCCCATTGCGTCATTGACGTGATTGTGAACGTCAATCACGTAGTACTTTGCCTTGTCAACGTTGTGCGCCTGCGCATGCAACATCGAAACCGGATGAAAATCTTTTAGCAGAAGCGTTTTCTTCTGGTCAGCGTCCGCGGCGGCGTGATAGCCGACTTGCGGTTGAGTTTGCTGGCCCCGAGCGGCATGGATCGCCGGCCAAAGTCCAATTCCACACAGCAACAACAAAGGAATAATTATTCTGGGTTTCATGACAAGCTTCTCCTGTTTGCAAAATGCGCGGTTGACAATCCTGACAAACGAAAGTAAAAGTAATCGTTCGCAATATACCGCAACTGCAGCCTGTAGTTCACAGGAGAACGCGAATTTTCCGCACCGATTTATGCGAAACATGAGTGAACAGCGGAGCATGATCACCATCGGACTGAGCTTGGCCGTATTTGCCGTGGCAGCCTCGGGATCGCAAGCGCCTACCACCCAGATTGAAGATTCCGCGGTGCTGGTCTTCGCTAACGCGAAAACCGGCGCCTACACGTTGCGCGAAAAAAACGGGCCGGCACACCTTACAGCTGACGTCGCAGCGAAGGTCAACGGCCGGTGGCTCAGTTCCACCGATTATCCCAAGCACAGTGTCTCCTCGTTGGCTGCGGCAGACGGCGATCAGACTCCACAGCTCACCGTTACGCATTCCGGCTTAGCAGGGGAACCCGATCTCGTGGGCGCCGTACGCCTGCATTCGAACCCCCCTTACGCAGAGATCACCGTCACCGTCCACAATACAACCCGGCAGCCGGTGGAAGTGCAGGGAATTCGCGCATTAGAAATTCGCGATCCTCGACTGCTCGACCTCGGCGGTCCCGCATCCGCCCTGCGCATTCTGTCCGATAGTTTCAGCGAAGACCGTCCAGCCATGGCCATCCACGATTTCGGCGACGATTCTGCTGGTTTGTATCGTGGCGTGGGCAGCCAGCTTCTTTACAATCGCCAAAGTCATCAAAGCTTGTTCGTTGCCGCCCTCGCTTCAGAGCACTGGCTCACCATTCTGCGGTTGCACGCGCCTCAGGCGAAGCTTACCGCCTACGAAGTTGAATCCGCTGGTACCACTGAACTCGAAATCGACAATTCTTTGCAAACTTCTTCCGCTGATGACCGGATCGAACTCAGCCTGCCGGTCGCGCCCGGATCAACCATTTCTGCCGAAAACGTCATGCTGGCGCTGGGCTCCGATTATCACGCGCAGCTCGAAGCTTACGGGAGAATCATTCGCGACCTGCATCACGCTCGGGTCAGCGTGCCATCGCTAGTTGGTTGGTGGAGCTGGACGGCCTATTACTTCGGACTCAATCAAGGGGCAGCTCTAACCAACGCGCAATTCCTCGCCGAGCACCTAAAGGATTTCGGCTACAACTTCTTTCACATCGACGAGGGCTATCAATACGCTCGCGGTGAATACACCACCGAAAACGAGACGACTTTTCCGGATGGCATGAAAGCTTTTGAAAATAAGGTCCAGCATCTAGGCCTACAACCCGGTATTTGGACCGCGCCTTTTGAAGTCTCAGAACGTTCGTGGGTTTATCAACATCACAAAGATTGGCTGGTGAGCAACGCCAAAGATCAGCCTATCCACGCTGGCTTCGTAATAAATGACTCCGAACGCAAGCGGCAACTTGACGCGCTGTACATGCTCGACACTACCAATCCCGGCGCGCAAAACTATCTTCGCCAAACCTACAGCACGCTCGCGCACGAGTGGGGAATTCGCTATATCAAGCTCGATTTCATGGACGATTCCGCCATCGAAGGCCGCCATTATCATCCCAACACCACCGCCATGGAAGCGCAGCGAATTGGCCTGAAGATAATTCGCGAGGCCGTCGGTGAAGATGTGATTCTGGATAAAGATGGCAGCGTGATGCTGAATCCCGTTGGTCTGGTCGATTCAGGACGCATTTCGCAAGACACAGGCCATACCTTCGAATCCAGCCACGATGCTGCTACAGGCATTGCTGCGCGCTATTACATGAACCGGAATTTCTTCGTGAGCGATCCCGACGCGTTCACAGTCTCCCGCCAGACTGTGGATGAGCAGGAGTGGCATGGCGGCAAACGTCCGCTCACCCTCGACGAGGCGCGCGTTTCGATCGCATTGTCAGCAATCTGCGGTGGCATGTTCGAGATCGGTGACGATCTACCCACGCTATTCGCCGACTCCGACCGCATGGCCCTGGTCGAGAACCGCGATCTGATCAATATGGCTCGTTTGGGCCGCGCATCGATCCCAATTGACCTGATGACCTACGCGCCTGAAGACACTATGCCCAGCATCTTCGTTCTGCACGAAAGTAAACGGCAATCGATTGTGTCAGTATTCAACTGGACTGAGAAAGAGCGCCAGCATCAATTGCAATTCTCGGATCTCGGTTTGCAATCGACGGGAAGCATCCAGATCTCCGATCTGCTTGGAGACAGAACGCCCGTCCAGCAGGAGGCCACATCAATTTCATTGACCCTCGCCCCGCGATCGGTTCGCATGCTCAAGATTATCGATGCGTCTATCCCAACCGCCGCGCCGCAGGTAAACGCACACCTTTCGGAGCACGCACAAGTCGGCCACCCAGCCGGGTTTTCTGCCGAGACCGAAGCAGCAAGCGTTCCCGCCCTTGATTTTCACTGGGATTTTGGCGACGGTACCAGCTCTTCCGGAGCCGAAGTAAACCACACCTTCACGCATCCCGGCGATTTCACTATTCACTTAATCGCTGAGGGAATCGAAGGCGTTTCATTTGAGAAGACCCAGCAGATATCCGTTTCCGGTTCTTTTGATTCGACCTTCAATCCTCAACACATCGTCCGGCGGAAACAATAACTTCTGAATTCTGACTTCTGCATTCCGGGCTTAGTCGTCGGCGTTTGCCGTGATCTCCGGGGTTCCGGTCGGTACCGCAACTTCCTGATCTTTATATTGCAACTGGTAAAGCTTGTAGTAGATGCCGCGCTGCGCCAGCAACTGCTGGTGCGTACCCATCTCTCGCAACTGCGCTTTGTGCATCACGATAATTTTGTCGGCGCGCTGCACCGTCGAAAGCCGGTGCGCAATGATGATTGAGGTTCGTCCTTCAACCATTTTGTTCAGTGCGTCGCGGACCTTGAATTCCGTCTCCGTATCTACGCTAGAAGTTGCCTCGTCGAGGATCAGAATCTTCGGCGAATGCGCCAGCGCTCGTGCAAAAGAGATCAATTGCTTCTGTCCAGTCGAGAGCGTCGTGCCCCGTTCCCGCACCTCCTCTTTATAGGTGTTCGGCAGCTGATGAATAAAGTCGGCAAGGTTTACATCTTCCGCTGCCTGCCGCACTTGCTCATCGCTGATCCAATCCGATCCCAGCCGAATATTTCCCTCAACCGTTCCCGTAAATAAAAACGGGTCCTGCAGCACCACGCCAAACCTGCGCCGCAAATCGGTTAGCGCCATATCTTTCACATCTGTCCCATCAATCCGGATCGCGCCTCGCTGCACGTCGTAAAATCTCAGCAGCAGGGAAATAATGGTGGTTTTTCCAGCTCCCGTGTGACCGACAATCGCAGCCGTCTCGCCCGGTTCGATGGTGAAGCTCACATCCCGCAGCACCCAGTCCGGCTCTCCCTGCAGTGCTGGTGCGGGGACAGCCGCCCTCAGCTGTCCTGCTCCATTGGAAGCAGTCGGAGCATTCCTGTACGCAAACCACACCCGGTCAAACTCAATCCTGCCCGGCCCCTGGGGAATTTTCGTAACCGCCACTTCATTGATCTCCGCGGGAGTATCGAGCAATTTGAAAACTCGTTCCGATGCTGCCATAGCCGACTGCAGAATGTTGTATTTTTCGCTGAAATCTTGGATCGGTCTAAAGAAGCGCTGTGCGTACTGCATGAACGCAATGAGTACGCCAAGTGTGGTCAAATTCCGAGCTACACCACGCGCGCCGAACCAGATAACGGATGCGATTGCGATGGACGATAGAATTTCGACTACTGGGTAGTAAACCGCGTGTGCCATAATCGCGTCTTTGTACGCGTCCATGTGCTGCGCGTTCACGTCAGAGAAGGTCTTAAATGCCTTCTTCTCGCGGTTGAAGATTTGCAGCACCACCATGCCGCTCACGTGCTCCTGCAGGTGCGCATTGATCCTTGCAATTGCCACGCGAATGCGGCGGTAGGAGTCGCGCACACGGTCGCGAAAAAGTTTGGTCGCAAAGGCAATACACGGTAGCACCGAAAACGTGATCAGGGCCAGCTTCCAGTTAACCGAAAGCATAATGGCCATAATTCCAGCGAGGACGAAGATGTCCTCGAATATCGAGACCACACCCGAAGTGAACATTTCATTCAGCGCGTCCACATCGGTGGTCACTCGCGTGACCAGCCGTCCCACCGGGTTCTTGTCATAAAACCCAATGTGCATGCGCTGCAAATGGCGGAAGATTTCGCTGCGCAAATCGAACATCACCATCTGTCCGACCCATTGCATGAAATAGGTCTGGAGATATTCGAGCAGGAAGCTGATAAGCATCAGCCCAACGTAAATTCCCGCAATCTCTGCGATGCCCGTAAGAGGCCGCGGACTCAGCCAGTTCGTGAGCCACGCAGGTTGCTGGTGTACAGGCACGAGATAACGATCAATTGCTACCAGAGTCAAAAAGGGCCCTAGGGCATCGGCACCAGCCTTC
>Ga0070717_10002920_pt1 | contig 12143 bp, 9 predicted proteins | sample LARL113metaG_FD_71366 | JGI IMG/M metagenome (GOLD analysis project Ga0070717, IMG submission 71366) | Corn, switchgrass and miscanthus rhizosphere microbial communities from Kellogg Biological Station, Michigan, USA - LAR L11-3 metaG | ecosystem: Host-associated > Plants > Roots > Rhizosphere ...
GACGGCGGACCGAGATCACGGTGGCGCCGGCCGCCAGCGCGTTCAGCCATTCGGTCGCCGCCGCGAGCCCCGCACCGACGACGCAGACGCTCTCGCCGTAGCCGTGCGGCTCGTACGAGTGAACGGCGCGCGGGTCCTCGGCCAGCTCCTCGGGAACGGTGAGGCCCGGGTGGCCGGTGGCGACGAGGACGTGCGCGAAGGGGCCGAGCCCGTCGAGCTCGAAGCCTCCGCGGACGGGCGTGATCCGCTCGACGCGCGCCTGGACCACGCGCTCGCTCCACCCGCTCCGGACGCGCTGCGTCTCGACGTGGTCGAGAAATTCCGCGACGGTCGGGTGGTAGCGGTCGCAGGCGCTCCCGACGAGGGGCCGCAGAGAGCGCCGCCGCTTCGCCTCGGCCACCGCGAGACCGGGGAAGCTGGTCGGCAGGCAGTGCCCGTCGCTCTCCGAGCGCATGTGCGTCTGGCGGATCGCCGCCGCCCGCCGCCGCCAGGCCGCAGCCGGGTCCACCTCCGACGAGAACACCGTCACGTCGTCGACGCCTCCGCGCTCGAGGGCCAGAAAGGCCGTGAACCCGACCAGCCCGCCGCCGACGATCGCGACGCTCCCGGCACCGGCAACCCGACCCGTGCTCACTTCACCGACCCCGCGAGCAGGCCCTGCACGAAGTACCGCTGGAAGGCGAAGAAGACGAGCAGTGGGACGACGAGCGAGATGAACGACGCCGGCGCGATGATGTCGATACTCGATCCGAACTCGCGGAGCTGTCCGAAGATCCACACGGTGATCGGCTGGGTGTTCTGCCCGAATACGAGCGCCACGAGCAGGTCGTTCCAGGTCCACAGGAACTGGAAGATCGCGAGCGACGCGATCGCCGGCAGGCCGAGCGGCATGATCAGCCGCAGGAAGATCCTGATCTCGCTGGCGCCGTCGATCCGTGCCGACTCGAGGATGTCCCTCGGGATCCCGATGAAGAAGTTCCGTAACAGGAAGATCGCGAACGGGAGCCCGAACGCGACGTGGAAGAGAATGATCCCGAGCACGGTGTCGAACAGGTTGAGCGAGTCGTAGAGCCTGAACATCGGGATCAGCGCCATCTGCAGCGGCACGACGAGCAGCGCGATCACGAAGATGAAGATCCAGTCCCGGCCCGGGAAGTCGAGCCACGCAAACGCGTAGCCGGCGAGTGCGCCGATCACGATCACGAGCAGCGTGTTGCCGACGGCGATGTAGGCGGTCGTCTTGAGCGCGTCGATCAGGCCGCTGTCGTGGAGGAGCGCGTCGTAGTTCGACCAGGTGGCGCGGCTCGGGTGGGCGAAGATCTGCCACCAGCCCTCGGAGGCGAGCGAGGACACGGGCAGGATCGAGGTCAGGAACAGCCCGATGGTCGGGACGAGCCAGAGGCAGCCGAGGAGCACGAGGAACAGGTTCACGGGCGCCTTCGCGGTGAAGCGGAGGATCCGGGCAGCCGTGCTCTCGTGCGGCTTTCGGACCTCGATCGCGGGCGCTGCCGCGGCCATCAGGCCTCCCTCCGGAAGCGGCGCACGTTCAGAAGCAGCACCGGCACGACGAGGACGAACAGGAACGCGGCGATCGCCGAGCCGAGGCCGAAGTCGCCGGCCGTGAACGCGGTGCGCCACATGGCGAGTGCGATCACGTTCGCGTCCGCCTGGGTCGACTCCGGAGCGAGCGCGATGATCAGGTCGAAGACCTTGAGGACGTTGATGATCATGGTGATGAAGACGACCGTCAGCACCGGCGCGAGCAGCGGCACGGTCACGCGCCGGAAGACCTGCCACTCCGTGGCGCCGTCGGTGCGGGCGGCCTCCAGGACGTCCCGCGGCATCGCCGCCAGGCCCGCGGCGATCACGACCATCGAGAACCCGGCCCAGATCCAGAGGTACGCGATCATCAGCGACGGCGTGATCAGCTTCGAGCCGAGCCAGGAGATGCCCGACCAGGACCTGGCGAAGGTCTGCGACCCGATCGCAGCGCTGTAGGTCCCCGCCGGGACGTTCGAGAACTCGAACGTCCCCGTGTCGTCGCTCGTCGCCGACTGCACGGTGTGCCCTCTCGCGTCGCGGAGTTGGACGCTCACCCCGGGGAGGCCCAGCTCGCCCTTCTCGACCTTGCCCGGGATGCCGCCGCCGGGCTTGAAGTCCCGCCAGACGACGCCGACGACGCTGCCGGCCTTCGACGGCGGCAGAACGGCCTGCTTCGCGCTCTTCGGCGTCTGGTCGGGGGGGATCGCCGTCAGGCCCATCCTGGCGACGTCGCCCGGATGCAGCGGCGTCCGGAGCACGAGCGTCCCGGCGCCCGTCGCCTGCAGCGCAGGCATCGACGGACTGGCGCTCGACAGCACGCCGGGCGGGCTGACCGAGTCGGCAAAGACCTTGCCGAGCGCGTTGATCGCTCCCTGGCTCGGATCCTGCTGGTACATGAGCCGCCACGTCACGCCGGTGGCGAACGCCGAGATCGCCATCGGCAGGAAGACCACCGTCTTGAACGCGACCGACCAGCGGATCCGCTCCGTCAGCACCGCAAAGATCAGGCCGACCGCGGTCACGAGCGCCGGCACGACCGCGACCCAGAGGGCGTTGTTCTTGATCGCCGTCGTCAGGGTCGAGGTCGTGAACAGCGCCTTGTAGTTGTCGATCCCGACCCAGTTGCCGATGTAGCCCTGCTGTCCGAAGAAGCTGCGGACGATCGTGTAGACCGCGGGATAGACGATCCACATCCCGAGCACGATGAGGGCTGGCAGCATGAACAGGAGGGCCGTCAGGTACCGGCCGTATCTCCGCACCCCGCCGGGGGCGGGCGGAGCCGCGACGGGTGGCGGCTCCGCTGTGATCCCGCCCGACGGCAAGCCCTACTTCGCCTTCTTGTAGGCCTTCGCGGCCGCGGACTCGAGCTTCTGCGCGATTCCCTTCACGTTCTTCGGGTTCCGGAGGAAGTCCTGGAACAGGCCCCACTCACCCTGGCCGGCGGTGGCGCCGAACGAGGCGGGCTGTTCGTCAGACATGTCGAACACGATCGCCTTCGCCGTCTGCACCGGGACGGCGGTCGCGCGCGTGATCGGGTCGGGGAACACGCTCGGGCTCATGTTGTGGTTCCCGGTCGAGAATCCGCCGGACTTCGCCCACGCGGCCGCGGCGGCCGGCGTCGCGAGGAACGTTTCGAACGCCCGGATGGCCGGGTTGTCCCGGAAGGTGACGATCAAGTCGCCGCCGATCTCGACCGCGGTCGCGGGCGCGCCGGACGCGATCGACGGGAAGCTGAACACGTTGAAGCCGCTTCCGGCTTTCGACTTCGTCGTCGACGTGATCACGCTGCCGACGAAGTCGCCCTCGAACACCATCGCGGCCTTCGCCGGCTTCGCGAACGCGTTCGTGACCGAGTCGTTGAAGTTCGTCTGGATCGCGCCCGACGTGCCGCCGTTGATGTTCGGGGTGTCGCCGAGGATCTTCCCCATCGTCGTCAGCGCAGTGATCACGGACTTGTCCGTCCACTTGATCTTGTGCGCGCTCAGGGCGTCGTACTTCGCAGGCCCGAACGTGCGCAGGTAGATGTTCTCGAACAGGTCGGTGAGCGTCCATCCCTCCGCGCCACCGATCGAGTAGGCCGGCGTTCCGGACGCCTTGAGCGTGTTCGCGTCCTTGAGGAGCTGTGTGAAGGTCTTCGGCTTCGAGACCCCCGCCGCCTTGAAGGCGGGCACGTTGTACCAGACGGTCGACTTGTTGGCCGCCTTGAACACGATGGCGTAGAGCTTCCCGCTGAACGTCCCGAGCTTCAGCCAGGCCGGCGCGAAGTTCTTGGCCAGCGTCGACCTCGCATACGTGATCGGCTTCAGCTTCCCCTGGCTGGCGAACTGCGCGACGAGCCCGGGCTGGGCGATGTCCGCCATGTCCGGCGGATGGCCGCCGGCGACTGCCGTGGACAGGACGGTCGGGATGTCGTTGCCGACCGGCTTGTAGTTGACGTGGACCTTCGGGAACTTCTTGTTGAACACCTTGATCACGTCGGCGAACTGCTTCTGCCCGGTCGACGAGGTCCAGATCCCGTCGAACGAGATCGAGCCCGAGACGGCCGAGGTTCGCGAGCGCGCGCTCGTGCTCGCGCCCGCCAGGCCCGCCACGACGAGTGCCGCCGCGACTGCGACGCCGGCGACAAGGGTGAGCGCAATGCTCTTGCGATTCATGTCGCTCCTTTCTCGTTGATGTCGTCGTAGATCCCCGAACCGGAGTCCGGGTCGAAGAAGTGGAGGTTTCGCGTGTCGACCGCGACGTCGATCGTCTCGCCCTCCGTCACGCGGGAACGGGCGCCGAAGCGGCCGATCATCGTGGTCTCCCCGGGGCGCTCCTGCAGCGACTGGACCGCTGCCTGGTCGACGTCCTCGGCGAGCTCGAGCACGTGCTCGGTCACTGCCTGCCTGGCGTCGACGTCGAAGTGCACCATGATCTCGGAGCCCAGCGCCTCGCGGAGCCGCACCCGGCCCCGCAAGTGGCTGTGCGGCGTCGCGTCGGAGGCCAGCGCTGCGTCCTCGAGGTCCTCGGGCCGGATGCCGAGGACGACCGTCTTGCCGGCATAGCCCGGCAGCGCCGGATGCGCCGCGAGGGTCTCGTCTCCGAGCTCGACCACCTGTGACCCGACCTGTGCGGTCATCGTGCCGTCCTGCTCCGCGAGCGTCGCCTCGAGCATGTTCATCGCCGGGCTGCCGATGAACCCGCCGACGAAGAGGTTGACCGGCCGGTCGTAGAGCTCCTGGGGCGGAGCGACCTGCTGCAGCCTGCCCTTTCGCATGACGGCGACGCGGTCGCCCATCGTCATCGCCTCGACCTGGTCGTGCGTGACGTAGATCGTGGTCACCCCGAGCTCCTTCTGCAGGCCGCTGATCTCGGCCCGCATCTGGACGCGCAGCTTCGCGTCGAGGTTCGAGAGCGGCTCGTCCATGAGGAACGCCTGCGGCTGGCGGACGATCGCCCGGCCCATTGCGACCCGCTGCCGCTGTCCACCGGACAGCGCCCGCGGCTTTCGCTTCAGGTACGGCTCCAGGTCGAGGATCCGCGCGGCGTCCTTCACGCGCCGGTCGATCTCCGCCTTCGGCACCTTCTTGACGCGCAGGCCGAAGGCGATGTTCTCGTACACCGACAGGTGCGGGTAGAGCGCGTAGCTCTGAAACACCATCGCGATGTCCCGGTCCCGGGAAGGGACGTAGTTGACGACCCGCTCGCCGATCTTGATCACGCCGCGCGTGACGTCCTCGAGGCCGGCGAGCATCCGGAGCGCGGTCGTCTTCCCGCAGCCCGAAGGGCCGACGAGAACGACGAACTGACCGTCTTCGACGTTGAGGTCGAAATGCGATACAGCGGTCGTCCCGTCGGGATAGACCTTGCTCACCTGTTCGAACTCGACTGCCGCCATGAGCGGTACCGGCGAAGCTCGGCATACCCCAAACCGACGGGCGCCTAAACGAGGGAAGAAAAGGCCGCCACCCCGCGTCTTGGGGACAGCGATGAACGATTCCCGTGCATTCGACGAGGAGCGGATCGGCCGTCTGATCGGACTGCTGGAGCCGGCCCCGGAGGGGTGGGTGCGGGCAGCGCAGGAGATCCCGGCCTTTCGGGCGATGCTCGACGAGATCGTCGCGCGGGCGGAGGCCGACCAGGCTTTCCGGGCGCAGGTCGTCGCGAACCTCGAGGCAGCGGTCGCGGAGGCGGGCTACGAGCCGCGGCCGCGGGCCGTCGAGGAGCTCCGCAGGCGGATCGAGGACAGGGAGTGATGCGCTGAGCGGGGTCACCGCACCACCGACCGGGGTACTGGGAGATCAGCCGACGCGAGCGCCGGCGAGACAGAAAGGAGCACGACGTGGCGAAGGACGAGAAGAAGAAGGATCTCGAGCTCAACGAGACCGACGCGGCCGACGTGAAGGGCGGCCAGGCGCGTCCGGGGAGCAAGAGGCCGGGAGCAGCGCGGCCGGGAACCACTCGCCCGGGCATGAAGAAGTCGATCAAGAAGACTGTCTGAGCTTCACACGGTGAACCGCGCGATGAGGGCCTCGCTCCGGCGGGGCCCTTTCGTTCTAGGCATTCGAGCCGTGCGGGGTTAGGGTCAGCGCACGGACGCGGTAGTTGACACGAGTATGGGAGAGAAGCAGCTCTTTCGCGTCGGCGACGCCGTCTACGCGTGGAAGGACGTCGCCGCCCGGGCGCGCGAGACCGGGGCATGGGCGGCGCTGGAGCACGAGGTCCGGGCGGGACTGGGAGCGCTCCGTGGCGCCGGCCCTCCTGACGAGGACGAGGTCGATGCCGCGGCGCGGTCGTTCCGCTACGCGCGCGGGCTCCTCTCGGGGGACGACCTGGACGCCTGGCTCGACTCGCGCGGCGTGACCGTCGACGCATGGCACGGCTACCTCCGCCGCGCCCTGGCCCGCGAGCGTGCCCCCGGGACGGAGCCGGCGCAGGACGATCCCGCCCCGTACGTCTGGGCCGAGGGGATGTGCTCCGGCGCGCTGGAGGCGGCCGCTCGCGCGCTGGCCGCCGAGGCGGCGATCGCCCCCGCGGCGCTCGACGACTTCCGCCGGGGCGCGGCGACCGACGCGGCAATCGCGAAGGAGATCGAGTCCAACCGGCTCGAGTGGGTGCGCGTCCGCTACGACGCCGTCCTCTGCGAGGACGCGGACACGGCCGGAGAGGCGGCGCTCTGCGTCCGCTCGGACGGCGAACCGCTCGCGACGGTCGCAGAGCGGATCGGCGTCGAGCTCTTCGACTGCGACGTCTGGCTGGACGAGCTCGAGCCGGAGCTCGCGGCGAAGTTTCTCGCCGCCGACCCCGGCATGCTCGTCGGACCGGTGCAGGTCGAGGACGGCTTCGTGCTCGCACACCTCGACGACAAGACGCCGCCGGCCGCGGACGACGAGGGTGTGCGGGCGCGGGCGGCGGAAACCCTCGGCGAGCGCGCGGTGGCCAGGGCCGTCGACGACCGGGTGAGGTGGATTGAGCCTCTCTGAGCTCTCGCCGTCGGAGGAGAGCCTCCGCGTCCTCGACGAGTTGCCCGCATTCCGGGCGATGGCGGAGGACGTCCGCCGCGTCGTCGGCGAGGCGTTCGAGCCGGTCGCATACGACTTCGGCCAGGTGATCGTCCGCGAGGGCGACCCCGCAGACGCGTTCTTCGTCATCGTCTCCGGCCCGGCCCGCGTGCTCAAGCGGGCGGACAACGGGGAGGAGGTACCGCTCAACCTGCTCGGCCGGGCCGAGAGCTTCGGCGAGATGGGGCTGCTGACCGATTCGACCCGCACGGCCACGGTACGCGCGAGCGGTCGCGTCCACGCGCTACGGCTGGACCGGGAGACATTCTCCGAGATGACGCGCTGGCATCCCGCCGTCCGGGCGCAGTTCGAGCGGCTCGCCGACTACCGGACCGTCCAGGACTTCCTGCGCCTGCACTCGGCGTTCGCGACCCTGCCGGTGGACGGCCTGGCGCTGATCGCCGCCTCGCTCGAGCCCGTCGAGGTCGAGGCCGGCGAGCTGGTCGTGCGCGAGGGCGACCCGCCGGGGCCGATGTACGTGATCGAGGAAGGGCGGCTGCGCGCATTCCTCGAGCGCGACGGCCACCGCGACGACATCAGGTACCTGCGGAAGGGCGACAGCTTCGGCGAGCTGTCGGTGCTCGAGGGCAGGTCGCGCACGGCCAGCGTCGAGGCGCTGACGCCGTCGCGCCTGCTCCGGCTCACGCCCGAGCTGTTCGCGAAGCTCCTCGACGAGTACCCCGAGTTCCGGGAACGGCTCGAGGAGCGGGCCGCCGAGCTCGACTCGCTGCCGGTCGCACGCGTGCCGCTCGACTTCGCCGAGATCCTCCCGGCCGAGACCGAGGTCGCCGCCGTCGGGCCGGACCAGGTCGAGGACGAGCTCGAAGCCGGCCCGGCGGATGCGGAGGCGGCCGAGGAGTTCGAGGCGCACGACGCCGGGCCGAAGCGGCGCTGGTGGCAGCGGCGCAGGTACCCCCACGTCTACCAGCTCGACGAGATGGACTGCGGCGCCGCCTGCCTCGGCGCGATCACGCGCTACTTCGGGCGACCGGTCTCGCTGCCGCGGATCCGCGAGCTCGTCCACACCTCCGTCGACGGGACGAGCCTGCTCGGGATCGCGCGCGGGGCCGAGGCGCTCGGCCTCGACGCCCGCACCGTCCGCGCCTCGAAGAGCAAGCTCGACACGCTGCCGCTCCCGGCGATCGTCCACTGGGAGGGCAACCACTGGGTCGTCCTCTACGAGGTGGGGGAGAGCCATGTGCGGGTCGGCGACCCGGCGGTCGGGATCCGGAAGGTCGACCGCGCCGAGTTCGAGCAGAAGTGGAGCGGCTACGCGGCGCTGATCAGCCCGACGCCCGCGTTCGAGGAGCTGGAGCCGGCGCAGACGAACCTCGCCTGGCTCAAGCCGTTCCTGCGGCCGCACCGGAAGGTGCTCGTCCAGGCGACCCTGCTGGCGCTGGTCGCCGCCGGGCTCGAGCTCGTGATCCCGATCTTCACCCAGCTCGTCGTCGACAACGCGATTCCGCACCACGACAGGCAGTTGCTCGTGATCGTGCTGCTCGCCATGCTCGGCGTGCTGGCCGTGATGGTCGGCGCGACGATCCTGCAGCGCTACATCCTCGCCTTCGTTGCCGTCCGGATCGACACGGAGAGCCTGGACTTCCTCACCGCGCGACTGCTCTCGCTGCCGATGTCGTACTTCACGACCCGTCGCACCGGCGACATCGAGCGGCGGCTCTCGGGAATCCGCGAGCTGCGGCAGTTCTTCATCGAGAGCGGTGTCGCGGCACTGACCGCCTCGACGCAGCTGCTCGCATCGCTCGTGCTGATGTTCGTCTACAGCTGGGAGCTCGCGCTCGTCTACCTCGCCCTGGCACCGGTCTACGCGCTGCTCATGCGCTTCTCGTCGTCGCGGCTGCGGCCGATGTTCGACTCGCTCGAGGAGGCGTTCGGCCGCTACGGCTCCCAGCAGATCGACTCGATTCGCGGCATCGAGACCGTGAAGGCGGGCGCGGCGGAGGAGGCGATGCGGCAGACGATGCTGGCGCGGTTCTCCCAGATCGCCGACAAGGTCTTCCGCTCCGAGTTCCTGATCATGACCTACCAGGGCGCGATCCAGATGACCACGTTCCTGTCGCTGGCGCTGTTCCTCTTCGCCGGCGGGCTGCTGGTCATCGACGGCGAGCTGTCCCTCGGGCGGTTCGTCGCGTTCAACGCCCTCGTCGCGCTCGCGAACGGGCCCGTGCTGATCCTGCTCTCGCTCTGGGACGAGGCGCAGTACGGCCGCATCCTGCTCGACCGGCTGAACGACGTGATCGAGCAGGAGCCGGAGCAGGGCGCCGACCGCACCGGCCTTCGGACGGTGACGACGCTGGAAGGGGCGGTGCGGCTACGGAACGTCGGCTTCCGCTACGGCGGCCCCGAGGCGCCGCCGATCCTCGAGGGGATCGACCTCGACGTGAAGGCCGGCACGACGGTCGCGATCGTCGGGCGCAGCGGCTCAGGCAAGACGACGCTCGTGAAGTGCCTCGCCGGGCTGCTCGAACCGACCGAGGGGCGGATCGAGCTCGACCACATCGACCTGACGACGCTCGACTACCGGAGCGTCCGGAAGCACATCGGTGTCGTGCTCCAGGAGAGCTACCTGTTCGACGACACGATCGGCCGGAACATCGCCTTCGGCGAGGAGCCGGACGAGGCGCGCGTGACCTGGGCGTCGAAGCTCGCGAACGCCCACGACTTCGTCCAGCGGCTGCCGCTCGGCTACGACACGCGCATCGGCGAGAGCGGACTGCGGCTCTCGGGCGGCCAGGCGCAGCGCATCGCGATCGCGCGGGCCGTCTACAACCGGCCGCCGATCCTGCTCCTCGACGAGGCGTCGAGCGCGCTCGACACGGAGTCGGAGCGGCTCGTCAAGCAGAACCTCGACGAGCTCCTGCAGGAACGGACGTCGTTCGTGATCGCGCACCGGCTGAGCACGGTGCGCGACGCCGACCTGATCGTCGTCCTCGAAAAGGGCCGGCTCGTCGAGCGCGGGACGCACGCCGAGCTGGTGGAGCGGCAAGGCCTCTACCACTACCTGGTCAGCCAGCAGCTGGAGAGCTAGAGCGGAAGCTCGGACAGGTCGCCGAGGGCGCCGACCGTACGGCGCACGTCGGCGAGGAGCGCAAGCCGGTTGTCGCGGAGCTCCGGCTCCGGCGCCATCACGAGCACGTCGTCGAAGAAGCGGGCGACCGTGGGGGCGAGCTGCTCGGCGGCGGCGATCGCGGCCTGGACGTCGTCGCCCTCGAGCGCCGTGCGTGCCTCGTCGAGCGCCCGTGCGAGCTCTCGCTCCGCGTCGTCCGCGAACAGCGACGCGTCCCAGGCACCCGCCTCTGCCTTCGCGGTGATGCGCTGTGCGCGTGTGAACACCTCGTGGATCGTCGCGAGCCGGTCCTGCGGCAGTGCGTGCAGCGCCTGCGCCCGCCCGGCGACGCCCGCCAGGTCGCGCGCGCTCGACCCGCGGGCCGCGCGCGCGTATTCGACCGGCACGTCCAGCAGCCCTTCGAGGCGCTCCTCGACGAACTCGCGCACCTCCTCGTCGAGCAGGGCGCGCGGGATCTCGAGCCCGCCCTCGATCGCGAGCCGGTTCAGGCCGATCGCGGCGCGGCGGAGACCGTACGGGTCGCGAGAGCCGCTGGGGCGGTTGCCGAGCCGGAAGGAGACGTTCAGCGCGTCGAGCTTGTCCGCAGCGGCGAGCACCCGCCCGGCTGCGGTCGTGGGCAGCGGCCCGTCGGCCGCATCCGGGAGATACTGCTCGCCGATCGCCGCGACGACCTCCGGCGCGCGGCCCGCCATCTGCGCGTACGTCGCGCCGATATGGCCTTCGAGGTCGGCGAACTCGCGGACGAGCTCCGCGGCCTGGTCGGCCTTCGCGAGCCGTGCCGCCTCGATCGCGTGCTCGTCCCCACCGAGCCGCTGCACGAGTTCGACGAGGCGATCCGACTTCTCGGCGAAGCTGCCGGCGCCCTCGAAGTAGCTGATCGAGGCGAGCCGGTCGACGAGCCCGTCGATGCCGACGGCGACGTCGCGGTCGAACGTGAACTCGGCGTCCTCGAGCCGCGCCTCCAGCACCTGGACGTAGCCGGGCAGGACGACCCCCGGGTCGCCGCCGTTCGCAACCACGGCAAAACGGTTCCGCTCCAGCGGGAAGTAGCGCTGGTGCGACTGCATGGCGGTCTCAATCAGACGCGGCGGGAGCCGGAGGAAACGCTCGTCGAATGCCCCCTCGAGCACGACCGGCCATTCGACGAGGTGGACGACTTCGCGCAGCTTCCCGAGCGGATCGCGCCAGGCTCCGAGCCGGTCGAGCCCTGCGCGGATCAGCCGCTCGCGCTCCGCGGCGTCCGGCTCGACGTCGGCCGCGCGCAGCGTCTCCGCGTACGACTGCGCCGACTCGACCTCGATCCGCCCGTGGGTGAACCGGTGGCCGTAGGTGAACCCGTCGAGGATCGTCTCGGTGTCGAGCTTGGCGCACGTCCAGCGCACCGGCCGCGGGAAGCGGAGGCCGCTGTCGTCCCAGCGCATCGTCTTCGTGAACTGGAGACCGCTCACGATCCCGTAGAGGCGCTCGTCGAGCACCTCGCGCAGGGGGCGGCCCGGGACCTGCGCCCAGAGGAAGTCGTCGCGCTCCTGCAGGTCGGAGGCCTCGAGTCCGTGCTTGCGCGCGAAGCCGGCCGCCGCCTGGTCGCGGAGCCGCACGGGCGGTCCCTTTACCCACTCGTCCGCGGTGCGCTCCGGGAGGCCGTCGACGAGGATTCCGAGCCGGCGGGGGCCGATGAACAGCTGCGACGGCTCCGCGTCGAGTTGCTTGCGGACGAGTCCCGGCAGCTGCTCGGCCGCCTCGTAGCACGCCGATGCGGGCAGCTCCTCGCAGCCGATCTCAAGGAGGAGCGTCGGCACGGTGCAGCGAGTCTACCGCCCTGCTTGCGGCCTTCCCGTCAGGAGGCGATGCCCGGCAGCGACGTCCTCGGACGCACCACCATGTAGACGAGCACCCCCGCCACCGGCAGGAAGATCACGAACAGCGTCCACCCGGCCTTCGCGAGACCGCTCTGGTCGTGTCGCTTGAAGTTGTCGTAC
>Ga0070717_10002921_pt1 | contig 12143 bp, 11 predicted proteins | sample LARL113metaG_FD_71366 | JGI IMG/M metagenome (GOLD analysis project Ga0070717, IMG submission 71366) | Corn, switchgrass and miscanthus rhizosphere microbial communities from Kellogg Biological Station, Michigan, USA - LAR L11-3 metaG | ecosystem: Host-associated > Plants > Roots > Rhizosphere ...
CGAACCCTCATCGCCCACTATGCACACCGGCACGGGATATCTTTCCTGGGTGAGAAGACCAAGTTGCTTTGCGGGATCGAGCAGCCGCCCGATGGCAAGCACCGAGTCTTCCTTGGTCACATAAGGATTGAAGAAAATGGGGTTGCGTCCGTGATGAATAACACTCTCGCGCGGACCGCCGGAGTAGTGGGACCGGACGGAATTCAGCATCCACTCGCTGGGCGCAACCACCGCGGACGCGCACGACAAACCTTCAGCCAGTGCGTGTCTATACCAGCGCAACCAGCGGCTGTCTTTCGGTTCGCGACCATGTACGGCCTTCCACCACGTCACTACATCTCCGTGAGCGACCACGATTCGCGGGATGGTAATGGGAATGGCCCCATAGCACAGGTGATTGGAGTGGAAAAGATCAGGCTTGATTTCCTTGACCAGCGAGCACAAGTAGGCGGACGCGTCTTGAAAGTCGTGCTCGCCCTCTTCCATCCAGTCCAGGCGAAACGCGGTGGGATGATAGGTGAGCCCGTATAGCCGGTCCATCCACGCGGTTTGCTCGGGAAGCGGAATCTCGCCAAAGCTCACCAGTGTCACCTGCATCCCACGCGTGATAAGACCGGCGACGAGTTCCTTGGTATAGGTCCAGGTGCCATTCAGCGTGTCGGAGGTGATCAGAATGTGCATGGCGAACCTGGGCCTTGCTTCATTCTATTTTGGATGCGCGCTTTCGCGAAACACTTTCTGCGGGTGCAGGCGTTAAACCACGCTTGTGGCACTTATTACCGCAAATGATTGCGCTATTGCTATCAACCTGCTGCACATTCCGTCCTCATCTGGATGAACACGCTGCGCACTGCATCCGCTACAATTCACGCATGTTTCGACTGCTTTGCGTCACAGCTCATCCTGACGATGAGGCTGGCAACTTCGGGGGGACGCTGCCCACTTACAAAGATCGAGGGGTGGAAACCTGCGTCATTTGCCTGACTCCGGGGCAGGCTGCAACCAATCGCGGCCTCGCCAAGAACGATCAGGAGCTGGCTGCGATGCGCAAGCGCGAGTTCGCGGCATCTTGCGAGATTCTGGGGGTGTCCAAGCCCATAATCTGCGACTACCCCGATGGGCAACTCTACCGCCAGGAACTGAACCGGATCGTTTACGACCTGACTTTGCAGATACGCACATTCCGTCCGCATGTGGTGCTCACATTCGGGTCGGATGGCGGCGTCACCGGACATCCCGATCACACGATGGCAGGAACATTCGCAACACTTGCGTTCCAATGGGCTGGACGCGCCAACCGCTATACCGATCAATTTCATTCGGGAATCGAGCCGCACCGGACGCAAAAGCTCTACTACGGCACCGCGGATTTCGTTCTCCCCGGAAGGCAGCCGGTGACCTTCCCTCCCCAGACCGCGGTTATCGAAATTGGCAATCACCTGGAAACAAAGATTGCCGCGTTCAAGGCGCACACCACGCAACAGCCGCTCTGGTCGATGTTCGAGGAAAACGCGCGCAAGCGAGGACCGCGCGAGCTGTTTCACCTTGCCGCATCAGTGAAGTCTGGGCCGATCAAGCACGAGACAGACCTGCTCAACGGCCTGGATGAGTGACCAAGTGAGGACGTTTCACCTGGCGCGGATAATTTCACTCAGCCGGTCTGGTTTCGACTCGTCTCGCACCAGGTTCGGGTACTTTTCACCTTCGTGATAATCCAGAGTGAAGGTGCGGAAGTAATCGGTGTTTTCGATGAGGAGTTGCAGCGGCTGCGAACTATTTTTCCCTTGTGCCAGAGCGTCATGAAAGACCTCAGGAGCAAACCGGCGGCCGTTGACGGCTACAATCCTCATACCCGGGCCGATGCCGGCCTGTGCCGCCGGCTTGCCTTCGATGGTGTCTTCGATAATGCCGTCGTAGCGGCAACTGCCGTCTGAAGTTGTACTCTCGCAAATAGTGCCAACCACCAGCCCAACTGAAAACGAGGCGTTGATCTTTTGGTGAGCGTCTTCCCACGCCCGTATCATCTCCGAGCGGTCTTCGTTATAAACCACTTTCCAGCCGCTGTTTTCCACTCCACCCAACGGCCCGCCGGGTCCGTGATTGGTAAGTCTCTCGGTCCAGAAACCACGCCAGTCATAGGGAAAGACCTGGTTGAGCGTGTTCACGACATCATCAAACGTGTAGGTCTTGACCATTGGAGGTGTGCTGGGACCGCCGTGAAATAGCTTGCAAAAATCATCGAGCGACTTCGCGCCTTTTGATTGTTCGCGAATGATTGTGTCCGCCCACAGCCAATCGAGCTCGCCTTCGTCGTAGTAATCGACGTCGCGTCGCCATGAGTCCCACTGGTGCGGCGCATAGTAAAGTTGCGCTGCGGCGTCGGCAGTATCTTGCAAGTTGCGCCAGGTCCTTCCCGGGCGCATGTCCATACGAGCGGCAACCTCTGCCAGGTGTTGACGGTACTGCTCAGGCGTCCAAAGGCCGCTGCGCGCGGCCAGCACATCGCCGTAGTTCTCAGTGAGGCCCTCGTACACCCACAGCAGATCGTCCTGCATGGTCTGCTGATAGTCAGGCGTGGTAAGGTCCGCGGGCCGGCGATACTTCCCATTCCACGAGTGGGTGTATTCATGGGACAGCAGTGCAGCCGAGAGTTCCCTCATCTCGGGATCGATCAAAGCCCGCTCGCTGCTGCGGCTGTCATTGGCCTCATGATGCTCCAAACCGAAATGCGCCACGTGGTCGCTAAGGCTGAAAAGAAAGTGGTAATCCCGGTAATGGGTGGCGCCGAATAACGCCCCGGCCTGTTTCACTAAATTCTTGTAGTGGTCCCACACCTCCGCCGGCGGTTCAAGCGCGATCGCGCTGTCAGCGGCTATATCCAACTCGGCGGGAGGGTCCTGTCCCGGATTCAGCGGAACAACTTTGAAATACTCCCCGGTGATTATGGGCGAGTCGACCAGCGTGTAAAGAGAAACCGGGTTAAACCGAACTTCGTCACCTGACTGCGAGGCGACCGGCAACGGAGTGCCGAACTTCCAGCCAGACGGAAAACGCACCGACGCCGAATACGTGATCTGGTCAGCCGTCCAGCCTTTTGGGTACAGCAAGACCTGATTCCAGCTGATTAAGGCCATTTTCGCCGTGGCCGAAGCACCAGCGGAAAACAGGCCCTGCGCTGTTTCAACTTCGGAAACAAAGTCGAGGCTCGCGTGGATCTCCTGTACTCCGGTGGGGACCTCCACACGAACCGTCCAGTTGTCGTCCAGCGCACGGCGCCACTTCAAGAACTGGCCATTACCGGTGAATTTGAGACCGGTGAGGTCGACTGCGGGCCCACTCGGCGCGTGCTCGCCGGGAATCCATTTGGGATAGTAAAGAATCAGTGTGCCGGGACTCGCGGGAATGGTCAGCTGCGCATGAAGGATCTTCCGCGGTGCATCGGTGGCGTCGAGCGCGATGGTGATGTGTGGCGCGGCAGGCGCAGCGTTCGATAATGCCGCACTTAAAAGCACAAATAATGCCAAGCCGGAAAAACGACGGTGCCAGAGGGTCACGAGGGTCTCCTAGTCTCAAAAAGCAAACTCACGAATATATCAGCGCACGGGCAGCTTCGTCACTGCCGTGATCCCGTTGATGAGCACTGGAATGGGGTGTGTCTGCAGACAAATAATCGGTTACGAAATCCACGCTCGCACAATCAGCACATAATCCCACGAGCCTTCGTCATTCTTCTTCAGAACGATATAGTACCCGCTGCCGCAGAGTATCCCGCATGTATAGGACACTGCTATCAACATGCGGCTGTCTTGGATGTTGCGCGCAAGCGGCTTGATCTCAGCTGTCTGTCGTACATCGCTCTTCAGAAAAAATAGCGATTGCCTGAGAACATCTTCGAAGCTGGTCGGCACGGGCTTCAAGCCGTGAGCTGCGTGCCGGGCCTCGGCGACCAGAGCATCTGCGTGGGACGCCACTTCAAAGGGGAGCATATCGCTGGAGTTGGAGCTCTTGGCCAGCTTTGACCTGCGTGTCAACAACTTCTCGGCACGCGCCGAACCGTCTAGGACGAGCCCGTACACGATCGATTCATCTATCAGCGGCATATCCTCTTCCTTGCATTTCCCGGAGTCTTCGCAGGCTCGAGGTCTGAACAGGTGCTCAAGTCTCCCGAAATCCGCCTCGCTAAAATGGTCGGCAGTAAGCAGCATCGCCGGGGGATCCTCTTGGTGCAGTCGATTCGCGCACTCTCGAGTCGAGTCACTCCCGATCAGAAGCAATAGCAGGTACGCTTTAGGACCAATATCTTCGTCGCTGGTTGCGCACGCCTCGAGCAGGTCAGGGGCTAAACCTTCGCCGTTCGCGAAAAACGTGGCCAGATCTGCACTCTCGTCGTCACCCATCCCATCCCACTTCGATAAGGTCTGGAGAGTCTGTGGATAGGTGGAGGAAGTGACGCTTTCTTTCTGGGAATATATTTGTCCGCAGCACGACAAAGCGAACGCAATCAGGAGCAGAACGCGTGATATGGCGCAGGGTGCTTTGACCATCGCGGAAATCAGCACCGACATTATATCTTCTGATCGGCATGCCAAAGTAAGCCACACTTCGTGCTGTTATGATCGGTGCGTGGGCCCAAGGCGCGGGAAATTCATCACTTTCGAAGGCCTGGATGGGTGCGGCAAAAGCACGCAGCTAGAGCGGCTTGCGGGAAAGTTGAAGGACGCAGGGTTGTCCGTCACAGCTACGCGAGAGCCTGGCGGCACGGCGACCGGGGATAAAATTCGTCAGTTGTTGCTCGACACGCGCACCGCAGGCCTTAATCCGACGGCAGAACTCGCGCTGATGTTCGCCTCGCGTGTCCAGCATATGAATGAAGTCATTATCCCCGCGCTTGCTGCCGGCAATGTAGTACTGTGCGACCGGTTCACAGATTCCAGCGAGGCTTACCAGGGCGGTGGACGGAAGCTGGGAAGCAAGGTGGTCCTCGAACTTCATCGCGTGCTGTGCGGCGATCTAAGCCCGGAACTCACGATCCTAATGGATTCCGACGTAGCCGCCAGCGTTGAACGCGCGCGGCGCCGTAATCAGGCTCGCGGCCGCGAGGAAGCTGTCGACGAAAGCCGGTTTGAGCGCGAGAACCACGCCTTTTTTACTCGTGTGCGTGATGCTTATATGGAAATTGCCAAGCGCGATCCCCAGAGAGTTGCGGTAGTCGACGCGCGAGGCACCCCCGACCAGACCCACCGCAAAATTCTCGAGATAGTGTCTCGAAAGTTAGGGCTGGTGAACTCTCGCAGCAGGCCCGGGCACAAGGACGACGATGCCTTTCTCCGACTTTCACGGTAATTCAGAAACCGTCCAACGTATTCGCGAGATGCTGGCGCGCGACCGCTTTCCCCACGGCGTAATACTCACGGGCCCGGCCGGCTCGGGAAAGTACACTCTGGCCACCATGGTCGCGCGTGCCATGAATTGCCTGGAACGTCCTAAGACTAACGGGTTGCCAGACTTTTGCGGCAGGTGTTCGAACTGTGCGCGCATCGGCCAAGCGGAAGACCTGGACGTCCTTTGCGCCAACGCCATCGAAGCCCGCGACGCACTCAAGGAAACCGAGAAAAAAGAAACGCGCCTCTTTATTCAAACCCATCCCGACGTTCTAATCATTCCGCCCGATCCGCCGCAGATGATGATCAAAGTCGACCAGGTCCGCCGCCTCATTGAAAATATCTACTTCCTTCCCGCCGAGGGGCGCGAGCGCGTATTCATCTTTACCAATTCAGCCTTCATGAAAGAAGCCGCCAATTCTCTTCTGAAGGTGCTGGAGGAACCGCCGGAATTCGCGACAATTTTTCTGCTGGCCGAGAATGCGGGTGAATTGCTGCCCACCATCCGCTCGCGTTGCATGATTGTTCCGCTTCGTCGCTTGTCTCTGGCTGAACTCGAAGACTACCTCGCAAAACATCGCCCTGAGTGGCGGCCACAGCAGCGAGCGTTCGTTGCGCGGCTTTCGGACGGAGCAGTGGGCCGGGCTCGAAGCTTTGATTTGGAGGCTTACTCAGCCTCTCGCAACGATGCGCTGACAATCCTTAGAACTGCCCTGCAGGCGAGAGAACACTCGGACCTGTTTAAAGTGACCGAGAGCTACCGCGCCGGAGCTGAGGGCAGAAGGAAAACCGATCTGCTGCTCGGCAGCCTCTACTCGCTCCTGCAGGATTTATTGTTTCTGGATTCCGGATCGGGCAACCTGGTGCGGAATACCGACGTTCTTCCAGAACTTCAGAAACTGCGAGAATCCGCGGATTTTGACTGGCTGGTGGCGGCGTCTGAACGCCTCAACGAGGTGGAACGCGGCATGCGAAGGAACCTGCTTCGTTCACTGTCTCTGGATGCCTTCGAAGCAGCTCTAGAAAGGACCTAGCGGTTCTTTTTTCCTCCGGATTGCACAAGGCATCTGGAGTATACTGCGCTCAAGACTTCAACTTTTCTTTCCAGGGAACGGCAATCATGAGCTTAAGAGCAGTCGAAGAGGTATCCACCCAGGTTCCGGCAGAAGATTTTCAGGCGCTTGAAGAAAAGGTTTATCGCACTATTGAGTTGTACAAGTCGGCGCGAGAAGCGAGGGCGATCGCCGAACGTGATGTTAAACGTCTGCGTGAGCAGTTGGAGGAACGTGAAGAGGAACTGGAGAGTTTGCGACGCGAGATGGTCGGCATCCGCAAGGAACGCGAGGATGTCCGTTCCCGAGTAGAGAAGATGCTGACGCAGATCGATCGCATGGTGGAAGAGCCGGCTGCAAGCTGAAGCACGCGATGGAGCAAATCATGGCAACTGCTACGAAACAGCCGCAGATCCAAAACGCGAATACCGCCAGTGTCCGTGTCGAGATTTTCGACCAGGGCTACAATCTGCGCGGCACCGATCCGGAATATATCCTCAAGCTGGCGGAATATGTTGATTCGAAGATGCGCGCAGTCGCCGAACAGACCCATACTGTCGATAGCGCGCGACTGGCAGTTCTAGCTGCCTTGAACATAGCTGACGAATACCACCTGCTGAAGAGAAACTTAGATAGCGGAACTCCCGATTCCTCCAAGAGAACGCGCCAGCTCCTTAATGCATTGGATGAGGTCTTGACCGAGTCGAGACGCGCTGGTTAGCTAGTGCGATCTCCGCAGGAACGACGCTTCCCCGCCGCGTTTGGCAATTGATGTAAGCAGCAACTCTGCGCTCAATCCCCTGGCTCGCAGCCGGTTTGCGACTCTTAGCCGACTTTTTTCCACTGGCAATTTTGGATCGAGAAATATCAACACCGAAGGTCCCGCGCCGCTGAGGGCAACACCCAGTACACCATCGCTCTCGGGAAAATCTTGCAATGCCGGTAATAGCGGGCAAAGTTCCGCCCGATATGGCTGATGAATCCTGTCCTCGAGAGAACAGCCAAGCAATTTACGATCGCCCTGGAACAAAGCTGCGAGCAGCAGCATCGAGTTTTGAATGTTGGCCACAGCGTCAGCGCGCGAGTATTCCTGCGGAAGCAAGGCACGTGCTTTCTCCGTGGAAAGGTCCTCGTCGGGAATAGCAAGCAGCAATGGCCACTTGCCCTTCGGAACAAAGCGCGCCACCAGAGCGTCGGCGTTCCCGCACACCCGCGCCACCGTGACTCCGCCCATCCAGCAAGCAGCGGCATTATCAGGGTGTTGCTCGCGGCGTGACGCCTCGGCGATTATGCGACTGCTGTTCCATCGCAAATGTCCGAAGTGGACCGCCATAGCGATGCCCGCCAGCCGAGCCGCCGCTGACGATCCGAAGCCTTTGCCGATGGGAAATTCGTTGCGGATTGTGAGCGCTAGCGGCGATGCAGCTTTCTTTTCCGCCGCCAGCACATCTTTGTAAGTCGACAAGATCAGATGGCCATCGAGACGGCTGCAAATATCCGAATCGCGCCCGATCGCAACGATAGAAAACTTTTTAGCTTTGACTGCGCGCACCTGCAGTGAAAGATCCAGTGCCATCGCGGCCGCGTCAAACGCAGGGCCAAGGTTCGCCGAAGTTGCCGGCAGGCTGATATTGAATTCGCGCATGGTCTTGCTTTACCTTCGTGTACCTTTGTGTCCGTCATGGTGGGAAATCAAGCAAACCACGAAGGACACTAAGGGACACGAAGGAAGTCTACTTCTCTGCGGATTGCAACAACTCAATTACCGCTTCGACGCTAGGCTCAAGCGTAATTGGCAAACGCTGCTGTGCCTTGAGCACGTCACTTTGTTTCTCAAACGCGGTTTCCGCAAACAAATCGCCCCGGTGAAACTTGAGAGTGTACTCCGAATCTTTCAGCACGTGGCCGGTAAGCACCAACACCACCGAGTCGTTCGGCTTAACAAAACCTTGCATCACTAACTTTTTCAGGCCGGCTAGCGTAACAGCAGAAGCCGGCTCGCAACCAACGCCCTCGGCTCCGATTTCAGCTTTAGCAGCCGCAATCTCAATTTCGCTTACCTGCTCGACCGTACCTCCGCTTTCCCGAATCACCCGCAGAGCCTTCTTCCACGAAGCTGGGTTTCCTATGCGGATTGCCGTAGCCATGGTGTCGGCGTGAACGGCAATGAGTTGCTCGCCTCCATTTTCTCGAATGGTACGCACCAGTGGATTCGCGCCTTCAGCCTGAATCACTGAAATCTTGGGCAGGCGCGAAATGAATCCAAGCTGCTTCATCTCGCGCACCGCCTTTCCAATTGCCGATGAGTTCGCAAGATTGCCGCCCGGAACAATGATGTGGTCAGGGGGTTCCCATCCGAACTGTTCCAGCAATTCGAAGGCGGAGGTTTTCTGTCCTTCAACGCGATACGGGTTAACGGAATTCAGAAGATAAACCGGCATTCGTTGAACGACTTCATTTAGAACTCGCACACAGCCGTCAAAATCGGTCTTCAGCTGGCACGTGATCGCGCCATAATCCAGCGATTGCGAGAGCTTGCTCCACGAAATCTTGCCATCGGGTATCAGCACCAGGCTATGCAGCCCGCCCCTCGCGGCATAAGCTGCCATCGACGCCGAGGTGTTACCCGTCGATGCGCACGCCACCCACTTGTATCCCGCCTGTCGTGCGAACGAAGCGGCGACGGTCATGCCGGTGTCTTTGAACGACCCGGTCGGATTCATCCCCTGATGCTTGGCGTAAAGCCGATCGACGCCGGCGCTCTTGGCGCAATGCGGCAGTTCGTAAACCGGAGTGTTTCCCTCTCGAATAGTGATGATCTGTGGCCGAGCGATTTCAGGCAGAATTTCCCGGAAGCGCCACACTCCGCTCTGGTCAGCAGGATCAAGAGAGGAACGGCGATCACGCCAAAGTCGTTTCAGCGCGACTGAACTCAGTCCGCCGGGACCTCGATCCTCCCAGCCCGGATAAATTATTTCCAGCAGGTCTCGGCAATGCTCGCAGCGAAAGCGGTCGGGGAGAGCAGTTTGGCCGCAGCCGATACAACGAAGTTCGCTCGCACTCTCTGTTTGTGCTGCGGATTCCGACATAAGCTAAAGAGGTTTCGGTTCGTTTCCGTCGAAAGACCAGGAAGGGCACGGCTTACAGCGATGCCTCAAAATCATACTTAGAAGCTAAATTGGCACGACTTAAAGTCGTGCCCTTCCCGCAATCGGCGATGATCCCAAGGGTACCAGAGAAGGAAGTTTATTTCCGCAAATAGCTGTCGGTCTTGGCGAGCCAGTCGGCGCGTGGAGGATGAAAGATGTCGAGATCAACGGTGTCTTCGAGCGCTTCTGCTTTGTGCGGCATGTTGGGCGGGATGGTCAGTACCTCGCCAGGACGTACGACAATTTCGCGGCCATCAATCCAAAACTTCAACGCGCCCTCAAGAATGTAGGTCAACTGCTCATTCGCATGGCTGTGCAACGGAACGATACATCCCTTTTTGAGGAGCACGCGAGCCAGCATGACCTCCTGGCCAACAATCAGCTGCCGCTGGAACAAAGGATTGATGTCCTCGAGCTCCACCTGCTCCCAGGGGAGATACTGCAATTCAGACTTGGCCGCGGACTTCTGCTTCATCGCTGTGCGCTTCAATACGAATGCCCTGTCACGAGACGAACTCTTCCTGCCTGCTTTCTTCGCTTTCGCAGGTTTTCTTTTCTTCATACGATCAAAGCCCCTTGTACGCACCACCATCTACCAGAATCGTTTGACCGGTTACATAAGACGCTCGGTCGGATGCGAGCCAGACAATTGCGTCCGCCACTTCGCGCGGTTCCGCTACTCGTTTTAACGCAGCCTCGCTGGCCCAGGCGCTAAATACTTCTTCCTCGCTCTTACCTTGCGCTGCAGAGCGAGCACGCGCCAATTCCTTGAGGCGATCGGTCGCAGTATATCCCGGACCGACGTTGTTCACGGTAATGCCGTCTTTGCCAAACTCGTTTGCCAGACTCTTGACCAGACCAACCACGGCAGCGCGGACTGCATTGGACAACACAAGGTCCGGCACGGGCTGTTTGGTGCTGATTGAAGTCAGAGTTATGAGCCGGCCCCAATGCTTGCGCTGCATGTGCGGGATCACCGCGCGGGCGAAATAGACTGTGCTCAGGAAATTCGCGTCGACTGCTTTGCGCCATTCTTCGAGGCTGGCAGCCATAAATCCCTTCGCGGGTGGTCCACCGGCATTGGTGACGCAAATATCGACGCCACCGAACTTCTCAATCACGGAGTCGACGAACTTGTGAACTGCGCCTGCGTCGGTCACATCGAGAGCCTGGGTGAGAACTTCCGCCTGTGACTGCTGGCGAATTTTATCGGCGGCAGCTTCGAGCGACGTCGGATTCCTGGCGCACATCGCGACTCGACATCCCTCTTCGGCGAAGCCTTCCGCGGTTGCCCTGCCAATGCCCTGACTCGAGGCAGCGACAATGGCTACCCGTGCTTTGAGGCCGGTCTCCATAAGCACTGGATTATAACGTTTGCAGACCCTGCTGCTTGCCGCATCTCCGCACCAGGCTTAACATTGGAAAATTGCGACGGAAAACTGCGAGGCTTCTATGAAACATCGGTTTCATCCAGAAACAGAGTCTGTGCGCGGCGGCGTGAATCTGAAAAAGCGTCACGCAGCCATGGCACAGCCGATTTATCAGACTTCGACCTTCCAGGTATCGGACTCGGACCAGCAGTTGCGCACCACCGGCAGCGATATGTATTACACGCGCTACGGCAATCCCACACACACCGCGGTCGAACAAGCTATCGCGGAACTCGAAGGGACCGATGCGGCGTTGCTTTTCTCGTCCGGAATGACCGCGATTACTACCAGCATTTTGGCATTGGTGAAAAGTGGTGATCACATTGTTGCGCAGCGCGACTTGTATGGCGGTGTGACGAAATTTCTTTCAACCTGGGCTTCGAAGTTTGGCATTGAAACTACGTTTGTAGACACCACTGACTACGATCAACATGCTCGCGCCATTCGTCCTAATACCAAACTGCTCTATCTGGAATCGCCCACCAATCCGACCCTAAGAGTGGTTGATTTGCGCAGGGCTTCCGCAATTGCCCGCGAGCACGGACTGATTACGCTGATTGACAGCACCTTTGCCACGCCGATCAACACTCGCCCTGCTGAATTTGGCATTGACGTTGTGCTTCATTCCGGGACCAAATACCTGGGCGGACACACCGACCTGATTTGTGGGGTTGCGGCTGGCCGTCGCGATCTGATCGACAAGATCCGCGAGACTCGCACCACGCTTGGCGGTGTAATGGATCCGCATGCGGCTTTCCTGTTGCTGCGGGGAATGAAGACGCTTGCGGTTCGCGTCCAGCGGCAAAACCAGAGTGCGTTGCGCATTGCGGAATTTCTCTCGCGGCATTCCCAGGTCCGCTCGGTGAATTATCCATTTTTGCAAGGGCATCCGCAGCGGGCGCTAGCCATGGAACAGATGAAGGGCGGCGGTGGGCTGCTCAGCTTCGAAGTGGAAGGCTCTGGAGAGGACGCAAAAAAAGTCAGCGAGTCACTGCAGTTGTTCACTCTGGCCCCGAGTCTGGGCGGAGTTGAATCGCTGGTCTCGATTCCGGTGCTTACCTCGCACCTGATGATCTCCGCCGAACATCGCGAGAAGATGGGAATCAATGAGCAACTGGTTCGCCTGTCAGT
>Ga0070717_10002922_pt1 | contig 12141 bp, 10 predicted proteins | sample LARL113metaG_FD_71366 | JGI IMG/M metagenome (GOLD analysis project Ga0070717, IMG submission 71366) | Corn, switchgrass and miscanthus rhizosphere microbial communities from Kellogg Biological Station, Michigan, USA - LAR L11-3 metaG | ecosystem: Host-associated > Plants > Roots > Rhizosphere ...
TAGAGACAGTTCGGGGGAACTGAAGAACTCGGATCGGGGAGGATAACTGCTTCTTCCATGCCCTTTTTTCCCTCCTTTTTGCCTGTCTTTGCTCGTTCCCCGAGCGTTCTCGCTCGGCTTCTTTCCAGCAATGAGCCGTTTTATGTGTTCAGATACATTCAGATTTCTGCAGATTGCTACATGCGTGAAGCTGTCAATTACGCTGTCAGATTTTTGTCCCTCCATATGGCTCGTCGCGCGACTTCGGTAGGCAGAGACACACGCCGTGAGTACTACCGCACCCACAACAGCCAGCATCAGCTGAACCATTCAGGATACCCTTGTCTCATTATGACATCGTTGCTTTCACTCTACCACCCCACAGCTTCTCTTCGCAAGCCACCCATATCCTTTGGCGACCATGCTGAAACTCCCTCATGGGTGGTGATCTGGGGAACAATACAGCTTATACATTGTCAATCAGGGTTTCAGGCCACTCTCACGTTTGCAGTTCAAGAATGGGACTGGCAGAGAGCTAGGCTAGTGGCCGACGAGTGTACGGAGAACAGCGGATATGAGCCGATACTCTTTCCTTTACCACCTTGAAAACAACGAAAGAACCTGCTATGCGCTGAGGCGACGAGCTACCATCGAAACATGCTGGTTCATTATCGTGAAGATGTGTGAAGAATAGGAACTGCTACATGCTCCTGTGGGCTTGCCTCAATGGGAGTTGGACTCCAGGCGAACCCCCGGCCCTGCCGATTACTCCACAAGAACTGGCCCGTGATGCGCAGCGCGTCGTCGCGGTAGGGGCGCGTGACCTGCATATCCACCTTCGCAACGCCCAGGGAGAGTAATCGCTGGCGACCAGAACATCGCGGCCGCTCTCATCGCTATTCATGAGCACTGCCCTGGTGTCCCTCTCGGCGTGAGTACTGCACTGTGGATCAAACCCAATGTCGGGCGCCGCCTCCAGCAGATTCAGGCGTGGGCAGTACTGCCCGATTTTGCTTCGGTGAACTTCTCCGAGCCAGGAACCGCCGAGCTCTGTACGCATTTGCTCTCCTGCAACGTGGGGATCGAAGCTGGCATCTGGACGGTCCAGGATGCACACCTCCTCCTGAAACTCGGTCTTGCCAAGTGCTGTCTGCGGATCCTCATCGAACTGCGAGAGCAAGAGGTGGGAGCAGCACTGGCAATGGCTGAGACCATTCTGCATTGTCTAGACGAAAGGGATATTCACCTTCCCCGGCTGCTGTAAATTTGGGAAATAAGCTGGTGATTTCTTTGCAATTACTCTGTTGAAAGCATCTCTACTTTTTTAGCCTATGGAGCCATTCCAGAGGCAAATAGGAGAGAGTGAACAAAAAGTCACCAGCATAATTGGCAAGATTCCACCAGCTTATTTCCCAAATTTACAGATCCGAATAGGGATATGCTCTGGCGAAAATTTATCAACGCGGCAGGTTTTTACGGCGCTTATCATCCTGATGAGCAGTTCGGATCACGTCTGGCGTCAACGGCGCTCCCTTGATGAATTGGTCCAGCTTTTGGAGTACCTTTTACCGCCCCCGAATTAATGGTATGGCTGGCCCGCAAAGAAGCGAGGAAACTGGAACCGGCGAGCCGCAGGAGGCCGGAAAAATCTACTCTATCCAAAGCAGCCAACGAATATATATGTACTCGTGCTCAATCCATTCAGTAGAGGCTAAAGGAGATCAGGTGCTTGCTTTAGATACTTTCCTCGCTTGTATGATCTCTCTTTTACGAATGCTCCGTGTTTTATTATAAAGCGATCAAAAGAGTAGCTTCAATTGTTTGTCCAAAAATAGTTAATCTGTTCTATATTGACCTTTATGGTATCTTATAAGTGATTTATCAAGTATTTTCCATATCCAGGGGAAATGTCGTATGGAACACCACATTTATTTCTGTTAACCAGAGTAATGCATTGATCTTATTTTTAGAAATGGGATCAGTTCTTTCGTAGTCTTGCTTTCTATTTTCGCGAGAGGTGAGTGGCGGGATGGCTTCGTTTACAGATGTAATCGCTCACTGTATTTCTTTGAAGCGCGCTGAGTTTCTGGCAGGGTTGTCTCCCCATCCAAACAGCGATGTCGAGCATTTCCTTATGACACAGGTGCAGGCTCATTGGCATCCGTTCTCGCGTGAGCGTGTCGAGGGTTCTCCTCCATCTCGATGGCGTGTGGGAGCGGTTGATGGTTCTCACGGGATTCGTCCCTTGAATGTTGGCGCGGATTGGATTGTTGCTCAGGCTCTTCTGCTTGGCCCTGAGGGGCGGCGCATATCAGAAGGTGACACACTTCTTCTGCGAGGTGATGTCGAGCGTCCAGCGGTTGACCGCTGTGCTTCGCTGCTTATGCGCTCGCTTGAGCTGAAGCTCGCACTACAATTTGTTCAAGAGGACATTGGCAATGTCCTGCTCCTTGATGGTTCGTTGTATGCTGACCTTCCTTATTTGCTCTACAATCTTGCTATTGGAGGGTACGAAGACCTGCCGCTCAAGGTATTAGGGCAATATCTTGACCTCTTTGCCTTATGTCAGCAGCGCGATGTTCTTCTCCTCGGTATTGCCAAGCGCACTCGTTCAAAAGTGCTGGGACACGCTTTACTTGCAAATAGCCGCACTCTACAGAGTGTTGAGGCGCAAACGGGTGCTTTGCCGGAAGCAGAAAACGAGAGGAGGTCTGAAGCATTCACCGATGGTCACCACCAGCATTCTGAATTGTCTGATGCGGATTCACCCTGGTTGCCATCTGATGGCGAACTACTCCATCGCTGGACTGAGGGTTGTGGCCTGACCGATCCTATCCTGCTTGGTTCAGCGTCCTTTGGGCACATAAGCGCACGCAGAGTTGCTCAACTGGCTTCGCGTGCAAAGCAGCCGCTCGCGCAATCTGCATCGCCATCCGCGATCTCGCAGGACCGTATGCAGGAGCGGCTCAGTCCTCTTCAGGAAAGGCTGCTTGCCGCACCGGCCATTGGGACCTTTTACGTGCGCTTGGCCCCCGGAGATGATGCCTTGCGTATCGATGGATTAGCCAGCACCTTTGGCCGTAATGATCTCCGCTTGCTTGAGTTTGCCCATAATATAACGACACATACTGCAGTCTTCCCTCTTCTCCAGTACTTGCTTGGTGATTATGGCGGCCTCTCTGTGTATAATGCCGCACTATATGTTGTCGATCAGGAAGTGCGACTGCATGCGGAAACGGTCGATCAGATCTACCTGCCCATTCTGCGCAGTCAGCTCGGCTATCCCATCCAATATGACCGTTCAACCCGGCGCTTTTTCAGTTAAAAGATCAGCGTGAGGAAAGTATTCCAGGAGCGTGAGGAAAGTATCTATGCAAGACAGCGAACCTTCTCTTTGCGGCCAAGAGGCGGGTTTTATTGTTGGAGAAACCAACCCGCTGGAATTTACCATCGTGAGCAGCCGGGAATTGCTTCCCCCGCGTCTGGAATATTTGGTGGTGCCTGGAGTGGAAGAAAAAGGGGGCGGATCGAGCACCCCTTTCAGGGAGCACGTCGACATTCTCGCCCAGGTGATTGAAATCGGCATCGGTTCGGCTGTGCTCTCTGAACGCCTCACCTACGAAGAAACGAGCGCAATCTTGCGCGGCTCCTACGCGCCTCTGCCCAAGATGTATGGGCGAGCACGTGTCATTGGCTATCTGGCCAATGGGGGTGTGCGCATTCCCAGGTGCGCAGTCATTCCGGGAAGCACGGTCTACGTCGCCTCGGATACCCTTTTACAGCAGTTTTTCAGTGTCGATGTGACGGAGGGCGTTCCTGTTGGTTCATTAATTAACCGGCCCGCGGTTCCCGTCTTGCTCGACCCCAACGGCCTGCGCCGCCACCTGGCAATTATTGCGCAAACGGGAGCGGGCAAATCCTATCTGGCGGGCAAGTTTTTTGAGAGCCTTCTCCAGCAAGGGGCAACCATTCTGGTCTTTGACCCAAATTCAGACTATGTTCAGTTGCGCAAAAAGACAGGACAGGAAACGCGCCCATACCATAATGCCGAGAAAACAGCTTTTGCAGAGGATGTTTTGGTGTACCGTATCCCTGGTATTCAGGGAAGGCGTTTCCCGGATGAGTTGATCGGACCTGTTCGACCTTTCACAGCGCGTTTTGCTGAGTTGGATCACGACGAAATAGCAGACCTGGCAGGTATTTCGGAAAGAGCTTCTAACCAGCGTCGAGCGATCGAGCAAGCATGCGAGCAACTCCAGCAGGAGAGAGCGGACTACCGGCCAGATGAATTAATTGCGAAGCTGAGAACCCTGGCAACGGGAAATACTCAGGAGCCAACAGGACCAGAAGAAGAAACGATTCAGAATAGCAGCGAAGAGCGGCGAGCGGCCCGTAAGGCTGCTCAGTATCTCGAAGACTTGCGACGCTTTCCTATCTGGGACTATCACGATGTCTCCATTGAAGACCTGTTGCAGCCACAAAAGCTCACGGTTCTCGATCTTGCCGGAGCGGACAAGGTTGTCGCAGCGTATGCTGCCGAGCGCATTTTACGCGAGATTTGGAAGCGTGCGATCACGGGGCGCCTGCATCATCCGGTTTTTGTTGTGCTAGAAGAGGCCCACAACCTGATTCCTGCGAATGGCCAGACGCGTGCCAGCCGCATCATCAATACCATCGCAGCGGAAGGCCGTAAGTTTCGCGTGTTTCTGACACTGATTACCCAGCGCCCCAGCAAAGTCAGCCAAGATACGCTCTCCCAATGTGGAAGTCAGATCATCATGCAACTGACCAATCCTGATGACCAGCATGCGGTACAGCGAGCATCTGAGGCTATTTCAGCAGAACTGCTCGCTGATTTGCCCGGCCTGAACAAAGGCGAGGCCATTGTCTTAGGGCAGCTCACGCGTGTCCCGGTGATGGTTCGCGTCTCCGGACGCACGTCGGCAGAGGGAGGCAGCGATATCGATCTCGTCGCAGAGCTGAAAGCCGCCAGAGAGGGTATTCCTGCGGCCCGCACAGCCGCTCGTCTCTACAATCGGGTCGTCACTCCACGACAGCAAGAAGAATGGTCGTGAGCGAGAAGCATCTGTCGTTTTCTCCACACAGGAGTGAAGAGAGAAGCGAGATAGCAAGCTCGCAAGAACTAGTGAAGGAGCAGCGTATGGATCGCGAGAATGGAACCGGGCGCGGGACAGGTGTCGTTCGAGTTGTCTTGACCGCCGATAACCATCTTTCGGCCTATATCCCAAGACTGTCTCCGACAAAACTGGCTGAGCGCAGGAGACGCCTGGGGATGGCGTTTAAGCAGACGGTAGATGCAGCCATTGAACGTCGGGCTGATCTCTTTATCCAGGCGGGTGACTTATTTGATAGTGTTGATCCGCGCAACCGGGAACGAGATTTTGTTGCCGAACAACTTCGCCGTTTGCAGAATGCAGGCGTCCGTCCATTTGGAGTGAGCGGAAATCACGACACGCCCCGCCAGAAAACCGAGCAGGGAGGTTTTGCTCCTCAAAGCATCTATGATCGCCTCAGCGGGATGCACTTTTTCGGCTCGTCGGACGTGATCACTACGATCATGGTTGAAGTTGCGGGGATGGGCATCGCCCTTGCCGGTCTGAGTTATCACCCACACGTTCCTCCAGGAGGCGATCCCTTAGATCATGTACAAGTCGTCGACCCTGACGGTGTTCTTTCGCGCGCTCACCTGGGCATCTTGATTCTGCATACTGCCATCGAGGGTCACGCCTTTCCTGGGACTATGGAAATTTTCGCGCGTCGGAACAGTCTGCTCAAGCTCGATGGTTTCCGCGTCGTTCTGGCCGGGCATATCCACGCCTATGACCATTTCTCAATCGCCGACAAGCAGATAGTGGTGTGCGGAGCCACTGAACTCATGGAATTTGGCCAGGACGAAGACAAGATTGGTTTTGTCTATCTCGAATTGACGCGCGATGGCCTGCAACACACTGAGCATATACCCATAAAACCACAGCCGCGCCATACAGTTCTGCTACGTACCACCGAACTGTGGCCCCGCGACGCATCCAATGGGAAAGTATCGTCGCAAAATCTCTCTGAAGGAGAAGAGCGAGCCTCACCCATCCAGGAAATTCCAGAGCTGTCCGTCACCGAACGTATCTGGCAGCAGGTGGAACCTTCCTGCACCGAAGATGCCCTGGTTCGTTTGACCCTGGAGGGTCCGCTTGCCCGTGAGCAGTATCATGAACTGGACCTGCGCGCTCTCTGGCTGCAAGGCCAACAACGCGCTTTCTCCTTTGAGGTAGATGAGAATCGTCTCTTCCTCACCAATGATCTCTATCAAGAAAATATCGAACGAGGCGACCGCATTGCACCACGTGAAATGGTGGAAGCGGTTGCCCTTGAATGGATGGAGCTCGCTGAGGCACCTGCCGAACGCTTGCTTTTGAGCAAAATGCGTCAACGAGTCCTTGATCGTTACGACGAACTTTCAGGGAGAGAGGCCGGCCGATGATTACGCTGCAGCGTTTGCACGTCAATAATTTTAAGGGATTACGCGAAGTCGATCTGCTTTTTCCTGAACAGGGCAGTTTATTGATTGAGGGATATAACGAAGCAGGAAAGTCGACCCTTTTTGAAGCTGTCCATGTTGCGCTCTACGGAAAACCGCTGGTAGGAGAGGATGAGAGAGCTCGTCAGGAAGAGGTTATTCAGTATGGCCAACCAAAGGCAACAGTGGAATTAACGGTGAGCGTTGGTCAGCAAATCCTCATGATCACGAGGGTTTTCGAGCGCGGGAGGTCGCAATATGCATCGCTGACCATCCAACAGCCTGGGATGGAGCCTGAGGTTGTCAGTCGTGTAAGGGCTGTGGATGAGCGCATCCTCAAGGAATTGGGGAATCTGGATGGGGAGAGTCTACGCAATTCCTGTTTCGTTGAGCAGAAAGAACTGGGGCGTATTGAAGCTCTCAGGCGCTCCGACCGGGAGCAAGCCATCCAAAAACTCCTCGGGCTAGAACGTCTCACCCAACTTATGGAAGAGTTCAAGCCCCGCGTCCAACAGGAACGCGAGATAGCGCAGGCGGAGAAATACCTGGACCTGGCGCAGATCCAGGAGAAGGTACGCCTCATTTCTACCCAGGAGATTACATTAGCAGAACGCTTCGATGCCGTACAGATTGCTTCACATTTCAAACGCTTAACTGAGATTGCAACCCAGAAAGATGCTCTGGCGTTTCGCCAGAGCGAACTCACATCGAGCATCCAGCAAGCGCAAGAACTTCTGGAGCGGTGCGGTGCAATCAAAGATCAGCTAGCTCATTGCAATCAGGCGATGCAAGGTCTCACAGACGTTTCCCATGCGCGCCGTGAACTCAATCGTCTACAGGAAAATCTCGCCCGGCTTGAGCACATCGAGCAGGTTGATCTCCCAGCGGCCCAGGCGTACCTCGATGAGGTCACGAAGGCCGCCGAGGCAGTGGGGCGGGTTGTGAAAGCAAGAGCATTTGTGCAGGAGGCTGAGACGGACGAACGTGAGGCGCAGCGCTTCCTTACGCAGCTTCAACAGGCCGAGGCCGATCAGCGCCAAAAAGAGGAAGACGTGTCGCATGCCCAAGAGCGCGTAGAGCAGCGGCGCCGGGATGCTGAGATGGAACAGCAACGGCTTGGACAGCAGCTCGACCAGTTGGAAGCCAAAGCGGGCCGCTTGGATCAGGCACTGGCTCTGGTGAAACAATGGGAGGAAGCCTGTCAGCACCTGTATGCCCTTCAGCAGGAGATTGGCGCTACCACCTCCCGCCAGCAAAAACTATTCGAACTTCAAGGAGCATTGCGACAGCGGGAGAATGCTGCCCGTGAGAGGGAAGAGGCGACTGATCGGGCTGCACAGGAGTTGCAGAAAGCCGCTGAGGCTGTTCGTTTCGCCGCCGCATCTGACGCATTAACCGCCTGGGTGAGATTAAAGGGTGTGGAGATTGCCCTGACCGGGTATGCAGCACGACAAAGCGAATTCCTCGCCAGCAGGCAGACCGCCGAAACAGTGCTTCTTGCTGGGCGAAGCAAAGCGCGACTGTCATTGCTCATCAGTATCGCGCTCACTATTTTCGCAGCTCTTTCGCTCCTGGCAGCCTTTCTCTGGCTCCCTGCCTTTCTTGCAAGTGGAGGTTTAGCCGCTGGAGCGATTGCAAGCTGGATCTGGTTCAGCCGAGAGAGAAAGAGCGTGCAAAAACGATCCGGGGAACGGGATCACTGGGTGACAGAATTGCAGCGGCTGGACATGCAACGTCAAGTAGCTATGCAGACAGGAGGCGACCCCGCTGCCCTGCAGTACCACGAGCGTCAAATTCAAGAGGCCGGCCTGGGGATACCAACAAACCTTGAGGGCGGTCAGAAACTGCTGGAGGATGTAAGACAGCGGCCTGGTCATCTCGCATTACACGAGGCAAGGGAAGCCGCACAGGCCGCGCGAGATACCCATATTCGCCTGTTAGAGCAGCTGACACAAGCGCGGGAGGCAGTAGAAGAGAGCAAACGAGCCTGCGATCTTGCGCAACAGGCAGGAGACCCCACGGATCAACTGAAGAGCCTGGCCACCCAGGTCGCTGACCAGGAAAAGGTGGTGGCTTTGACAGAGCAAGAGGCGCATCAATCCTTAGGAGAGGATGGTCTCTGGCCGACGAGTAGCCATGAAATCCAGGCAACTCTTTCTGCCTGTGAGGCCGATCGCCGTTCGACTACTGAGGCCCAGAAACAACAGGAAACGGCCTCTGCCCATTTACTTGAGGAAGCGCAGGCGGATCAGGAAAAAATGCAGAATCTTTTGCGCCAGGTCCGGGAGACTGTTGCCCAGCGAAGAGTAAGTGATCCCGCTGCCCAGGTGACGCGCGTGCGTGACGTTTTAGCACAAGCACAAGTAGCGTGCAGCCAGCAGGAGAACGCCGTTCAGCAGTCCTTACAGAACGTACATCTCCCTGCAGAGGCAGAGGTCGAGCCAGAACGGGGACGCGCAGAGGCACGCGTCCAGGCATTTGTGGACGAACTTGCCACTCGTTCAGGAGAAAACGAGAAGTGCGAAACACATGCCAGTGATTTCGTGCAGAAAGTTACGGCAACTGCGGCTTTGCTCGAAAACCTTCTCGCGGCAGCTCACAACCTTTCTGTACCGGGATTACCCACTGTTCCCCAAGTGGCCAGTCACAACGATAATTCATTTCCCTATGAAGCAGTCTGGTCAAAAGCATTTGAGAATATCCAAACTGCCCTGACACATACTCTGGCCAGCTTGGATGAGCCTGGTACAAAGCGCATGCGGGATGATGCCCTCGGTGAGCAAGGAAGAGTAGAGCAGCAGGCTGCTCTGTTCGAGCACGAGCAAGAAGAGAGCCAGCGGCAAATTGCCTCTCTTTTCTCAAAGCGCGCGCTCGCCTTCCCGCCAGCATACACGCAAGAACTGGTGGCGGCGTCCTGGCCACTCATCCTGCAGGTCACGCCTGAAGAGGAGGAGCACATAACACAGGCGCTGGAAGAGGTGAAGCAGCAACTGTATGCAGCCCGTCAGCGAGAAGAGACCCTCAATGCGGAGCTTCACTATCCGGGTACTCCGTTGAGTGTCGATATATGTCAACACAAAGTGGAGGAACTTCGTGAAGAGCGTGAGATTTGTCTCAGGGCAGATAAGCTTCTTCGCGAAGCGCATGATCGGATTGCGCGCCGTGTTCTTCCCATTACAGAACGCAACATGCAGCCTCTTTTGCAACAGTTGACGAGTGGCCGCTATAGAGATGTACGCTTGACTCCAGAAGATACGAATGGACAGCCTGGAGAGATGGATTATCGTATTCGTGTCTGGGACCCTGCGGCTGGACGTTTTGTCGCGAAGAATCTCTTCTCTGGCGGCACGCGCGATCAATGTTCGTTAGCCCTGCGTTTGGCCTTTGCCCTGGCAACCTTGCCGCAAGAATTAGGTGTGGCTCCCGGGTTCATTTTCTTGGATGAGCCGCTCAGCGCTTTTGACACTCAACGGGCGCAGGCTCTTGTAGGACTGCTTACAAGCGGTACTATCGCTCAGCAATTCAGCCAGGTGGTGCTGATTTCCCATCAACACGCATTTGATCGCGAAGCATTTCAATATCATATCCGTATGGAGGCCGGTCAAGTAGTTGAGTCTGACCTTCCTGATTCTGCTCGCTTACTCGCAGCAGAGACACCATTTGTTTGACAATAGGGCCTGTCGGTGCGATTCTGTCCAGTGTCTTTCGCAAGAGCGGATTGGCAAAAAGCCAGTTTGTGACTAGAACCATAAAATGGCGTTGAAAGAAAGCATATCCTGGCGCAAGTAAGAATAATTTGGCACACTGCGATGCTCAAATGTTTTCGGGCGAAGGTTATTGAATTCACCATAATATGAATCTTACGCAACTTTGCTGATCAATGATGTGGTATACTAGAAAATTGAACATTTTTTCGCTTTCCCCTTCTTTTTTCGAGGACCCAAAGACATCTTATGATCATTTTTCCAGACCTTCCCAATGTCGAAGTGGAAAGGGTAGAAGTAGCTGAGGAGATCATCCTGACCCTACGTACAACATCCCCACTAGCTTCTTGCCCTTTGTGTGGGACCGCATCTTCACGCATCCAAAGTCGGTATACACGGACGCTGCGCGATCTTCCCTCCATTGGGCATCCCATCCGTCTCATCATGCATGTGCGTCGTTTTTTCTGTAAAAGGAGCACCTGTGCGCAAAAGATCTTCGTGGAACGACTCCCAGATCTCTGCTGTCCTCATGCTCAACGCACAAAACGGCTGCAAAAAGCCCTCTGTGAGCTTGGACTCAAAGTGGGGGGCCAGGTAGGAGCCGATGTGGGAAGCGAGCACGGCATCAGCGGGAGTCGTGATACGATCTTGCGCCTGGTTCACCAATCGGAACCGCCCGCTCTCCGAGAGCCACACGTCATCGGTCTCGACGATTGGGCATGGAAACGCAGGCTACGCTATGGAACCCTGATCTGTGATCTGGAGCAGGGGTTGCCCATTGACGTGCTTCCCGACCGCACAGTCGAGACCGTCTCGGCCTGGTTAAAGAAGCATCCCACTATTGACACGATCAGTCGCGATGGTTCCTCGGAATATGCCTCAGCGATTAAGAAAGGCGCTCCCCAAGCCAGAGAAGTGAGCGATCGCTGGCACCTGGTCAAGAATCTTGTCGGATGTGTCTCGGTCCTGCTTGCCGAAAGTTTCGCTCAGTTTCGTCGTGCAGAAGCTGCGGGAACAGCCAACTCCCTTGAGGAGGAGCAACGCTCACACGAACCCCAAGGTCATCCCAGGACGCGAGCCGAGAAACGTGGACAACAAGCCCGTCAAGCCGAGCGGAGAGCTCGTTACGAGCAAATCACGGCTCTGCAAAACCAAGGGATGAAGAGTGCTGAGATTGCTGCTGTGATGGGCATGGCAGAGCGAACGATTCGCCAGTGGCTCAGTCGTGGAGACGTTCCTTATGCTGGCCCTCGCAAGCCTCGAGCGGGTCTCCTTGACCCGTACAAGACCTACCTCTTGGAGCGCTGGCACCAAGGATGTCATCAGGGAGTACAATTGGAAAGAGCATTGAGAGCAAAAGGCTACAAAGGGTCACAGCGAGCGATGTATCGCTATTTGGCCACCTTGGAGACATCTGTCGGCTCTCCTCCCAAGCGCAGTCCTACATCAGCCATGAGCCAGCCCAATCTCCTCTTAACTCTCTCCGCGCGCCAGGCCACCTGGCTCTTTTTCCGCAGGGAAGAGGATTTAAAAGCAGAAGAGCTGGAGTCCCTCCGACAGTTGAGACAAGCAAACCCACACCTGGAAACCGCCTATCAACTGGTGGAAGCGTTTCTGCACATGGTACGTGCGCGCACGGGAGAACAGCTTGATATGTGGCTCAAAGCCGTCCAAGCCAGTCATCTCGAAGCCTTTCAGTCCTTTGTGACTGGTGTGCAACAAGACAAAGATGCTGTACTTGCGGGATTGACACTCCCTTGGAGTAATGGCCCTGTCGAAGGGCAGGTGAATCGGCTCAAGCTCATTAAACGTATAGTTAGTTGGGGTTTCTCATTCTCTGTTGGAGAGGCAGGTCTCAAGCGGACTCAGGGCCTCAAACAACGTCGTCCATTGACAAACGTTCTCTCCGGAGTGGCCTGCTGAAGC
>Ga0070717_10002924_pt1 | contig 12133 bp, 13 predicted proteins | sample LARL113metaG_FD_71366 | JGI IMG/M metagenome (GOLD analysis project Ga0070717, IMG submission 71366) | Corn, switchgrass and miscanthus rhizosphere microbial communities from Kellogg Biological Station, Michigan, USA - LAR L11-3 metaG | ecosystem: Host-associated > Plants > Roots > Rhizosphere ...
ATCCGACTTATCACGATGCGATTCGTCTCTCTGACCTTTACCGTCCGTCGGATTGCCCGAACGTCAGATCAAAGACGCGCCAGCCGCTGTGACGTATCACACTCCCATGTTGATCGAGCCGCGGAGGCGGAAATCGGAGGCTTTCCCCCACACCAGGCGGCATCCCCGTACGCGCCGACCCCTTCGCGTCCTCGGTCACCTCACGAACCGACTTCACGACGCCGGTGGGCACCCCCACCGCGGCAAGCCGTTCGAGCCATACCGACGCGAACGCGCTCCGTATCCTCGATGAGAATTCTTTAATGATTCGCTGTCGTTGGGCAAGACGGCCGGCGTTCGTTGCCAGCTCGGGGTCGCTCGCAAGCGCATCGAGACCCAACGCTCGTGCGCAGCTCACCCACTGCCCGTCGCTCCCGACGGCGATCACCAGCGGCCGGTCCTTCGCGTTGAACAGCTGATACGGAACAAGATTTGGATGGGCGTTGCCCCAGCGTCCCGCATCCTTGCCGCTCACCATGACGTTCTGCGCCACGTTGACCAGCGCGGCGCGTGCGCTGTCGACTAATGAGATGAATAGGCGACGACCGCCGCCCGATCGGGCGCGCGCCACGAGAGCGGCGAGGATCGCCGCGGCTGCATCCTTCCCGGCGAGCACGTCCGCGAGAGCGACACCCACTTTCATCGGCTCACCATCCGGCTCGCCGGTTATGGCCATCCACCCGCACTCGGCCTGCGTCACGAAGTCGTAGCCGGGCCTGCCACTTGTCGGACCAAAACCGGTGATCGTGCACCATATGAGAGCCGAATTCCGTCGCATCAGCTCGTCAGGATCCAGCCCTCGTCGCTCGAGGGTTCCGCGCCGAAAGTTGTCGACGACGACGTCGGCTTCGCCCGCCAGACCTTCTATGAAGTGCCGATCCGCTGAATCTTCGATGTCGAGGACGATGCTCAACTTGTTTCTGTTGGCCGAAAGGAAGTACGCGCTCTCACCATCTTCATTGAAGGGCGGGCCCCAACCGCGCGTCTCGTCGCCCGTTCCAGGTCGTTCGACTTTGATGACGTCAGCTCCCATGTCACCGAGCATCATCGTGCAAAAAGGGCCGGCGAGTACACGCGTGAGGTCGAGAACTCGAATACCGTTGAGCATAGTCTCGCATTTTGGTGGCTCGATCGTGATGCCGATCACGATCACCTGCAACTACCCGCATCGGGCCGCTGAAGCATGCGGCTCGCGCTTGCGTGGCCGTTTCTGGCATCTATACTTCCGCCACGACGAGCCAGGCATCGGCGCGCGAAGATAGCGCGAGTTGCCGGAGAAAAAGAAGCACGTCGGCGATCGGTCCCCCTCCCTTCGACTGACTCATGGCGGACAAGCCGCTTTCCCCTTCCACACCGCCTGCTCTACCGTCGCCTGAGGCGCGGACAGGATCTGGAAATTCATCCGGATCTGTGCCCGTGGCTGGCCAACGGTCGGCTCAACGTCCTGCTCAAACGCGCGATGCGATGGCCGAAATGGCCGAGCGGGCGCAGCTGATCAGCCTGGAGGCTGGCACCAAGATCGCCGCGGCGATGAAGGAAGTCATCGCCGCCGCGTCCGGCATTGCTGGTTTTGCGGTCGAAAGCGCGCGCGACCTTGTTCAATACATGGTTCGCCGCGGCCAGATGACTCAGGACGAGGCCGATAAGCTCATCAAGGAAGCCGAGGACGCTCACAGGAAACGAAATCCGGAGCGTCGCAGTGGCCCGGCGAAAGCGCCGAGCAGTGAGCGGGCATTGACGGGCAAGTCGCGCGAGGTGACGCGAGATGAGCCGAAGGCAACGGCGAGCTCGGCCAAGCGGGCCTCCGGCGCGAGTCCCGCGGTGAAGCCGGAGAACAAAACAACCACGAAACGTCCCGGCGCGAAAAGGGCTGGCAAGGACTCCGCGCCAAAGAAGCGGCGCTGATTCCCGTTAGGTTCGTGGGCCGCCCTCGTCTCGCGCGGACGTGAGCCACTCGAGGAGACTGCGCAGCGCGGCAGGGTCCGGCGCGAGGAACTCCGCGCTCGTGTGCGTGCCGTCGGGAAGGGTAGCCGTACCGACGTGAATCGTGACTGCGGTTGATCGCAGGGCACGCAGCGACTCGATCGCGTCTTCGTCCGTGCGGTCATCGCCCGCGTAGAGCGCGGAGCCCTGCATGCGACCGCGTGCCAGGACACCAAGCGAGGTGGCCAGCTCGAGGAGAGCCGTGCCCTTGGTGATGTCGACCGGCGGCCGAAGCTCGAAGATCTTCCTTCCCTCGAACATTCGCAGTCCAGAGCCGCCCGCGACGTCGCTTACGATGCGACGCACGTCAGGTTCGTCATCCTCCTTGGCTAGGCGAAAGTGCACGCTGAGGGTCCACGTCTTGTTCTCGACGAACACACCCGCGAATGCACTGAGTGGCGGCCGCAGCGAGTCGTACGCGCGCGCAACCACCGGCGCGAAGGCCTCCGCCAATGCGTTCACTCGTAAGGCGCCGAGTGGATCGATGAGCTCAGCACCGTGATTGCCGATCGTCCAGCTATTGGGAACACCGACAAGCTGACGGCCGTCACGGGCAGCGCGCCCGGTGACCATGGCGACGTGCACGTTAGGCCTTGCCGCGAGTTGCTCGAGTGTCTGGCGCGTCTCGGGCGGCACGGCAGCGTCCTGTGGCGTCGGCGCGATCGGCGCGAGGGTGCCGTCGATATCCAGCGCGATCAGCAGTGGCGACGCCGATAGCCGGTCGGCCAGCTCCGACGTTGGCGGCAGCAAGTCGCGGGGCGCGGCGAGCGCAGTGCGAGCGTCGATGCTCACACCGTCGCGTGCTGTTGCGACATGATTGCCGTCGCTCGCGACAGAATCGAGTCGAGCCAATCGAAGATGGTGGAGTTGTGCAGCTGCCGGCGCATGCGACGCATCCGGCGGCGGCGCTCGTCAGGCGACATGTCGAGCGACATCCGGATGGCGCTGACAAAGCCATCGACGTTGAATGGATTGATGAGGCATGCCCCCTCGATCTCCTCCGCCGAGCCGGTGAAGCGGCTGAGCATCAACACGCCACGCTCGTCCACCTGGCAGGCGACGAACTCCTTCGCCACGAGGTTCATCCCGTCCTGTAACGACGACACAATGCAAAGGTCGCCGGCACGGTATACGGCCGCGAGCAAGTCGGCGTCGACGTTCTCGTTGATGAGAACAATTGGCGTCCAGTCCTTCATTCCGTACTTCTTGTTGATGGCGATGGTCGTATCCGCCACCTCGCGCTCGAGTGAATGGTAGGCTGGCACGTTCGAGCGCGATGGGGTCGCGACGAAGAGAAAGGTGAAGCGGCCGCGCAGCTCCGGCGATTCAGCCCAGAGGGTATCGAGCGCACGCAGGCGCTCGGGAATTCCCTTCGTGTAATCGATACGATCCACGCACACGCCGAGCTGGCGGCCATCTCTGGCGTACCGCTCGCGCAGGGTACGCACACGCTGCGTCGCGTCGTCACTCCGCGCCATCGCCTCGTAGCGCTCGACGTCGATGCTGATCGCGAAGGCGCCGACGTGGATCACCCGGTCGCGAAAGGTGATCGTCTGCCTAACGGGATCCACTCGCGCTTCGGGGATGAACTGCTCGACGCAGTCCATGAAGTTCTCGGCGTACCGGTCGATCTGAAACTCAGCCAGGTCATTGCCGAGCATCCCGCGCAGCAGCGATTCGTGCGTCCCCGTCGGTAAGAGACGAAGAATGTCGGGGGGTGGAAAGGGTATGTGCCAGAATTGATGGATGAAGAGCGACGGCCGCATCGCGCGCAGAAACTCCGAAGCGAGCGCGAAATGGTAGTCCTGAATCCAAGCCATCGACCGACCAGTGCACCGCTCGGCTTCGTCCGCGACGGCATGCGCGAATCGCAGATTCACGGCGCGATATCTCTCCCAGTATTCGGTGCGAAACTCGAAGTGCTGGATGAGCATGTGACACAGCGGCCAGAGCGCACGATTCGCAAAGCCGTGGTAGTACCCATCGATATCCGACTCGTCGAGCCAGACCCGATGCAGCGTGTATTGCGGATCGTCGGGTGGAACCTGAACGCGGCCGGCTTCATCCGTCACGTCGCGGTCCGCCGAGCCGGAACCCCATGCGACCCAGGTCCCATGGGTGTGGCGCATCGTTGGATCGAGCGCGGACACCAGACCACCGGGCGGCTGCTTGATCTCGATGCCGTGCGGACCGCGCATGTGCTCGTACGGCTCGCGATTGGACACGAGAATGAACTTGCAGTCGTTCAGATAGTGGACGAAGTCGAGCATGGCGACTGACTGTGGGCAACTGGTATGCCCGCCACGACGGGCAAAATCGCACGCGACCAGCGCGCCGTTGCGCGCGGCGCTGGCAATTCACGCTATCATCGATACGTTACGCACTCGTGCAAGCTAGCCCACCTGTCATGTCGGTTTCCATCTGACGCGCACGGTGCCACGCGCGATCGTCCAATCGGGCACGCGGGCGCCGACACGAATCGACTTCGGCGGCGGCTGGACGGACGTGCCGCCATACTCCGAGCGCGAAGGCGGATTCGTCTGCAACCTGGCGATCGCGCGTTATGCAACGGTGCTGCTCACGCCCGCCGCCAAGACTGACAACCCGTCATTGTCGGCGGATCGCGCCCGAGATCAGCCACTCGTCGAGGCGGCGGTGCGACGAGCCGGGGTCACAGGGGCCGACGTTGCTTTATATAATGATTTCCCGGTCGGTGCCGGGCTCGGCGGCTCGTCCGCCGCTGGCGTCGCGCTCGCTGACGCTCTGAGTCGATGCGCGGGGGAAGTTCTCGACCCGGCGGCGATGGCGGAGCGGAGCCGCGCGACCGAAGTCGAGGAGCTCGGCATCGCCGGCGGCCGCCAGGATCATTATGCGTCCGCCTTCGGCGGGGCGCTCGCTCTTCGCTTCTCCGATCGCGGCACCGATGTCCATCAGATCCCGCTCACTCGTGAGTTACGCGAAGAGCTCGAGCGTCGCTGCATCGTCGTGTATACGGGCGAGTCGCGAATCTCCGGTGATACCATCACCGCCGTTACGAGCGCGTACGCACGACGCGATACGAAAGTCCTGTTCGCACTCCGTCGCATGAAGGAGCTGGCGGAAGGAATGGCACGCTCACTCGAGTGCGCCGACGTCGACGAGCTCGCGGCTCTCGTCGGTGAGCATTGGGCGCACCAACGAGCACTGCATCCGGCGATTCCAACGCCCCGCATCGATGCGATCATCGAACGGGCTCGCATGGCGGGAGCGCTCGGCGCCAAAGCACTCGGGGCGTCAGGCGGTGGCTGTGTGCTTATGATCGCGCAACGTGGAAATGAATCCAAGGTGGCATCCGCGGTGTCCGCACTCGGACCATTGTTGCCATTCACCATCGCCGAGCGCGGCGTCGAAACTTCACTGACTGAAGCGATTGATCTGAGGGAATCGTGAGTATCGCGAATGGAGACGCCGTCGCGCTCACGCGCGAGCTCGTGCGAGTGGATTCGCGCAATCCGACGCTCGTGGCGGGCGCCCCCGGTGAAGGACGGATCGCGCGAGTGCTTGCCGACGTTCTTGCCGCATGGGGATTTCGGGTCGAGGTCATCGAAGCTGCGCCGGGACGACCAAACGTGATCGCGCGAATGGGGAACGCGAAGCAAGGCTCGCGTTCACTGATGTTCAATGGTCACATCGACGTCGTTGGTGTCGAAGGAATGGTCCACGCCCCGTGGGACCCGGCCGTGCATGACGGACGCCTCTATGGTCGCGGGTCATCCGATATGAAGGCCGGCGTCGCGGCGATGTGCGCGGCCGCGGCGCGCGCACTCAACGCAAGTGGTGGGGATCTGAATGGTGAGGTCATCATCGCCGCCGTCGTCGACGAGGAGTATTCGAGCCTCGGTACTCGCGCACTCGTTGCGGAGGGCGTTCGCGCCGACGCGGCGATCGTCACGGAGCCGACGGGCCTCACCATAATGCCTGCGCACAAAGGCTTCGTCTGGGTGGACGTCATCGTCGATGGACGCGCGGCGCACGGCAGCCGATGGGACGTGGGCGTGGACGCGATTCGTCATGCGGGCCTATTGCTCGCCGCGCTCGACTCGCTCGACGCCGAGCTGCTGCCGTCGCGCGACCATCCATTGCTTGGTCGTCCCTCGCTGCACGCATCAACCATCGAAGGCGGAATAGGATTGTCCACGTACCCTGACAGATGCCATTTCACTATCGAGCGCCGTACCATTCCCGGTGAAACGACGGCCGCGGTGATGGCCGAGATCGAAGATGCTTTTGCGCGCTTGCGCGCAAGCCGGCCGGAGCTCAGTGCAACTGTCTCACTGATCTTCGAGCAGCCGCCGAGCGATGTTTCGACGGACGCGCCCATCGTGCGTTCATTGGATGGTGCGCTGCGTGCCTGCGGTGAAGAAGTGAAGGTGACCGGCATGAGTGCCTGGACGGACGCGGCAATTCTGAACGAAGCTGGCATTCCCGCGATCTGCTTCGGCCCGGGTGACATCGGGCTCGCGCACGCTGCGGAAGAGTACGTGCGGGTAGACGAGATCGAGCGGGCGACACTGGTGCTCGCGGCGCTCGCGATGGAATGGACGCGCGGAGGAACGTGAGCGTGGCATATCTCTCACATAGCGATTACGAGGCGCTGGAGCGCGCGATTCGCGTCGGTCAACGGATTGTCGTGTGGCGTCGCGGCGTCGAGTACGTCGTGATGCCAACGGACCTCCATCTATGCGGTGGCCGAGAGGCCATCGAGGCCCGCCGCCCGACCGGGGATCTCGTAACGCTCTTTCTCGACGAGATCGATACGATCGAGGTCGTCGCGTGAGTGACGCGCATCACACGGACTTGCCCATGCTCGCGATCTTCGCGGACGAATCGTGTCTTGGGAACGGTCGCGAGGGAAGCAACCCCGGAGGGGCTGCCGGTGTAATCGAATATTGGAATGCAGCCACGGAGCGGCTGTCTCGTTTCGACTACTGGGCCTCGGAACCGGCGACCACCAACAACCGAATGGCGCTGCGGAGCGTGAGCGAAGCTTTCCGCGCCGTTTCTCGTAAGGGAACGAGGTTTCGCGTGCTGTTCACGACTGATTCACAGTATCTCGTGAAGGGCATGACTGATTGGGTACACGGATGGAACGCACGGGGATGGAAGCGAAAGGGAGGAGAAATCGAGAATCTCGAGCTGTGGCAGGAGGCTGTTTCGAGCGCCGCAAGGCATGTAGTCGAGTGGCGGTGGGTCCGTGGCCATCACGGCCATCCGCAGAACGAGTACGCGAACTTTCTCGCCATGCGGGCTGCGCGCGAGCAAACGGCGTCGAATGGCGTGGTCGCGTCGGGTTTCGATGATTGGCTGGCCGCAGAGCGAGCGAAAGGAAAGATGTCCGCGGAGCCGGATCCGTTCCCGCTGCAGCGCCCGTTTCGACCGGCCCGCGCCTTGCCACTCGTGACCAAAGCTTCACTCACGTCGTGATAAGGGGAAACGTGAGCGAGAGAAAATATGAAGCCCCTTATTGTCGGCTTGTTGCTAGGTCTGGCCGTCGGATACTGGCAGGGATTCGGCGACGGAAAGACTGGCAGGGATAATGTCGCAGTACGAGCGCTGAACGCATTCGGCGTCGCCAAAATCAAAGCAGCGGAAGAGTCGCGAGCCAGGAGCCAGGACGAGGCAGCGCGACCCTGACATCCGCGCTAGCACTCTGGAGCACGACCCAACGATGGATGCTCTCGATCGCACGTTCCGACATCTGTTGCAGACGATCCAAGCGCGCTATCCGGCGTATCTCACCCAGCCATTCGAGGTCGCCGAGGTCTATCAGAACATCCTGCCCTACCGTCATCATCGGCGAGAGCTGGGGCTCGAGACCAATCAGGATTACGAGGTGGTGCTGCTCCAGCTGCTTTCCGGCGCGCGCGACTACCTCGTCGTGAACGACGAAATGCGGCAGCGGCTGTCGCAGGAGCTGGCGTCGGCAAATCCAGACGCTGGAGCTTTTCGAGAGTTCTCAACAGCACAGATCGCGTTGTCGCCGGCGGCCGTTCGGCGATTTCAGAATGGTGGTGTACCAGACGCCGAACCAGCTCTGGCGGCTGCCGGAGCATCCGTCGGCAGCGAAGCACCGACACGCGCGGCTTCAACGCGAAGCTCTTCATCGAGCACGACCGCTCCACGAAACAGTGCATCGACGACGACCGCTCCGATCCTCGCGGCGCAACCGGCGCCCCGACGTGCAGCCGCAAGTAGCGTGAGCACCGGTCCGCGCGCCGCAGCGGCGCCCGTTGCATCTCGTCCGACCCAGACGATCGTCCCGCAGGCGGGCGAGCAATGCCGCTACTGCAATGCCGCGCTCCCGACCGGGCGTAAGATCACGTTCTGTCCGCACTGCGGGCAGAATCTCACGGTCGTGAATTGCCTTGCCTGTGGCACCGAGCTCGAGCTCGGGTGGAAGTTCTGTACAACCTGCGGCCGTCCCGTGTCGGCAAGCTGAGAAGGCCGCTCCCGTTAGGTACGAATACCCGCCAGCCATGACCTTGCCATTGTGTTTCCCGGCCGCGCGCCGGGCGCTGTCGGTGTTTCTGTGCGCCTCCGCTCTTGGGTGCGCCACGGCGATTGTCCCTTCCACCGCAAGTACGAGTGCCGGCGCGAGTACGATCTCGCGTGACGCGGTTTGGCCAACGAGCACGCGCGAGCACGTCGATCTCTGGCTCCACGGATACGCGCTCCTCACGGGCGACACCGCCCGCATCCCGTTCTTTCGACGCGGATATCGGCAAGAGATGCGCGAGATCCGTCGGTCTCGGAGCATCTACACGCAACTCGACGCGAACGCGGACAAGCTCTCGGCCCGCTTCCTGGCGAATCCCTCGCTCGTCAACGGGCAGTTCGTGCCGTTCTACTTTTCGTCCTTTCAGCAGATCCAACAAGTCACCGATCTGTTCCTGCAGACTGGCGGCGATCCACGCGCGGTAGACAGTCCCGCGGTTCGGCAATTATTCGCCGTTCTGAACAACACATTCGCCTCCCCGGCCGACCGCGATTGGCTGCGCCTCTTCGTCCAGTGTCTCGCCGACGAGAACAGCCGCTTCTACCAGAGCTACTGGACCAACGAGTCGGCCGGTCACGCCGCGACCCGGCAGTCCGTCGACTCCGTCTGGCAGCGCGTGTACCGCCCGAAGCTTCAGCGTTTCTTAAACAACACTCAACAAGGCAACGGGGAGCTCATCCTGTCCCTGGCCCTGGATGGGGAGGGCCGCACCATCGGCTACTCGCCGCAGCAGAATTCCGTCGCCGTTGGCTTTCCCGATTCACCGGCGGCGGCCATCGAGGCGGTGTATGTCTTCGCTCACGAGACCGTCAACGCCATCGCGACGACGGCCATTAACGACAACATCACTCCGACCGAGCAGCGCAATGGTACGGCCGCGCGCTACGCGGCCAATGTCGCCGTTCGGTCGGGGGCAATACTGCTGCAGCGAGCCGCGCCGGAGCTTGCCCAAGGCTACATGCGCTTCTATCTACGCTCGGCCGGCATCACACCGCCGAGTGGCGATCCGACCTCGCTGTTCACCACGATTTTCTCCATTCCCGACGCCATTCGGGACGCGGTCATCCGGCAAATCGAGGTCGTCCTCGGCGGAATCTGAACGGAGAAATGCGCCGTATATTTCGGCGTATGGCTGGCGATTCCAATCTCCCATCGCGCAATCAATCCTCTGGCCTCGACCGCGGCGCGCTCGAGCGCGTGCTGGCGCGCGCAGCTGAGCTCCAGGTTGGGACCGGCGAGCCCGAGGAAGTCCTGAGTGAGGAGCAAATCCTCGAGCTGGGGAAGGAAGTCGGTCTCTCGCCGCAGCATCTCAAGCAAGCCTTGGCTGAAGAGCGGACGCGGGTTGCACTCCCGCCTGACGAGGGTGGCCTGAGCGCGAAGCTCCTCGGCGGTGCACGCGTGGGGGCGAGCCGAACCGTCTCGGGAAAGCCCGGCGATTTGCTCGAGGCAATCGATCTCTGGATGCAGCGCCAGGAATGTTTGCAGGTGAAGCGACAGTTCTCCGATCGCATCGTCTGGGAGGCTCGTCGAGATCTCATCGGAACCGTACGCCGGGCGTTGAATGTCGGTGGACGTGGCTACGCGCTGTCGCGAGCGCACGAGGTGGCTGCGACGGCGGTAGCAGTCGACGGCTCACGAACGCTGGTACGAATCGATGCGGATCTCGCGCCCTTTCGGACCAGTCTCGCACGCCAGGGCGCTGGCGCGACGGCCGTCAGTGTCGCGGCGGTACCGGCACTCATCGCGCTCCACTTCGCGGCGGCGATTGCCGTCGCGCCAGCGCTAGTCGTCGGCGTGGGCGCATTCTACATCGCGCGCGGCATCAACGCCCGTACGGCCACGGCGGCGCAGCTCGCGCTCGAGCAGCTGCTCGACCGACTCGAGCGTGGGGAGATCACGAAAGCGCAGCCCTCGATCCTCAGCGTGCTCGCGGCCGCCGCGTCGTCGATCCCGCGCAAGTACTGAGGCGCGCGGTCGTGCCTAACGATACGGTCACGCTCGAAAGGACGGCCCCGTCGCCGCCGCCGGGATACCGCGGCGTCTTCCGAATCGACCAGGATGCCCGCGCGGTGTATTCCGAGGCAGCGGGCATCGCGCGCATCATGCCCCGCGCCGTTGCCGTGCCTTCGGACGAGGCCGATGTAGCTTCGCTCGTTCGCTGGGCGAAAAAGAATGCGACGCCGCTCATTCCGCGCGGATCGGGCAGCAGCATGGGAGGTGGCGCCGTCGGCGATGGCGTGATTGTCGACCTCAGTCGATTGCGGGAAATCGAGTCGTTCGAGCCCGAAGAACAAACGATCGTCGTCGAGCCGGGGGTGCTGCGCGCCGAAGTGAATGCCGTGGCCGCGCCGCATGGCTTGCGGTTTCCCGTTGACCCGTCGAGCGGGGACTTTTGCACGATCGGAGGCATGGTATCGACCAATGCTGCTGGATCGCACTCGCTCGCGTTCGGCGCAACGCGGCGCTGGGTGCGCTCGCTCCGCTGCGTCTTCGACGATGGTACGATCGCCACCATCCGTCGCGGAGCGCCACCGCCGGCGCACGTCGAGGCAATCGAGCGATTTATCGCCACCGGACACGCGAGCATCGTCGCCGGCGAGGAGACGAATAGCGCTCGGCATCGCGGGGTGCGGAAGGAGTCGTCGGGCTACGGGACGGCCGAATATGCGCGGACGTACGATCTCGTGGACCTGCTTGTCGGTAGCGAAGGAACGCTGGCGATCGTCGTCGGCGTCGAGCTCGCCCTCGCTCCGCGTGCGAGCGCGACGAGTAGTGTGCTCGGCGCATTCCCTTCACTCGAGAGCGCGGTCGACGCCGCCGTGCGCGCTCGCGACGGTGGTGCTGTCGCCTGCGAGCTCCTCGACCGAACCTTTCTCGACGTCGCTCGCAGAGGCGGAAGTCACGATGTGCCGGCGGATGCGGAAGCGGTCTTGCTCTCCGAGGTCGAGGGAGAGAATCCAAATGATGCGGCACGAGCGGCGCATCTCATCGCATCACGATTTGAACAGGCCGGTGCCATGTCGGTGCGGGTTGCTCTCGACGAAGGTACCGAGACCGAGCTGTGGGAGCTGCGCCATGCGGCGAGTCCGATTCTCTCCCGGCTCGATCCCTCGCTCCGATCCATGCAGTTCATCGAAGACGGCGCCGTTCCGCCGGAGCGGCTGGCGGATTACGTGCGCGGGGTGCGCGAAAGTCTCAGCCGCAATGGCATTCGCGGCGTCATCTTCGGCCACGCCGGCGACGCGCACGTCCATGTCAATCCGCTCATCGATGTCTCGGCCGCGGATTGGCGACCACGCATGCTGCGCGTGCTCGATGAAGTGACGAGCCTCGTCGCCCGACTGGGGGGCACGCTCGCTGGCGAGCACGGAGACGGCAGGCTGCGCACTCCTCTGCTAGACCGAGTGTGGTCAGAAGACGCACGCACACGATTCGGCCTGGTGAAGAAGAGCTTCGACCCAAGCGGCATCTTCAATCCTGGAGTGAAAGTCCCTACAGCCGGCGAACGGGCAATCGAGGCGATCAAATACGATCCGTCGCTCGCACCTCATCCGCCGAACGCCGCGGTCGCGCTCG
>Ga0070717_10002925_pt1 | contig 12132 bp, 8 predicted proteins | sample LARL113metaG_FD_71366 | JGI IMG/M metagenome (GOLD analysis project Ga0070717, IMG submission 71366) | Corn, switchgrass and miscanthus rhizosphere microbial communities from Kellogg Biological Station, Michigan, USA - LAR L11-3 metaG | ecosystem: Host-associated > Plants > Roots > Rhizosphere ...
GTTACCCTCGTGAACGATTATCTTGAACGCCGGCTGGCGGAATTGAACAAGCAGCGCGTGGCGGACAAGGCGCCCTGGCTGTTGGTGCAGCCCTCCGGCCTGTTTCCGCTGGTGGGACCCGTATTCAACCCCGGCGAGAGCGCCTGCTGGACCTGCCTGTTCGACCGCATGATCAGGAATCGCGAGATCAAGGGGTTTCTCGAGCGAGGATCGGCGCGGCCCGTCGCCGTTTCACCGCTCGTCCGCAACGTCTTCGGGCAAAACGCCATCCAATTTACCGCTGTCGAAGTCGCCAAAGCGGTCGCCTCCGGCTTTCGCACCGATTTACGCGATCATATTGCGAGCTTCGACCTGTTGGGCGCGACCATCGCCAAGCACTATGTGGCGCGCCGGCCGCAATGCCCGACCTGCGGCAGCAAGAAATTTCAGAATCCGCGTCGTGCGCCGCAGCCGGTCGAAAACGGCCCCAGCGCCAAGCTCGTGATGACCAGCGGCGGATATCGCTCGGTGCCGTCGCGCATCACGGTTTCACGCTTCAAAAAGCACGTTAGCCCCCTCACTGGCGTCGTGAAGCGGCTCGAGCCGATCGAAGCCGATCTGCCGATGAACACCAATTTCTTTGCTCAGCATAATTTCTCGGCGCCGGCCATGAGCGTCGATCAACTCAGGTCGGGATTGAGCGGAGGCAGCTTTGGCAAAGGCTCGACCTCCGAACAAGCCGAGGCCAGCGCGCTGATGGAAGCGATCGAGCGTTATTCGGGAATTTTCCAGGGTGACGAGATCAGGATGAAGCGGCGCTTCATCGATTTCGCGCCGGGCGATGCCATCCTTGCCAACGACGTCCAGCTCTTCAGCGAAGCGCAGTTTGCAGCGCGGCACGAACCTGCGCAGGATGATTCACATCCCATCCCGGACCCGATCGATCCCACGGCGAAGATCGAGTGGTCTCCGGCCTGGTCGTTGCGCGACCAGCGCTTCCGATATTTTCCGACCGGCCTGATGTATTTCTTCTACCGGGACTTCCATACCGATTCCAACGGCTGTGCCGCCGGCAACACGCTCCAGGAGGCCATCGTCCAGGGCTTTCTTGAACTCGTGGAGCGCGATGCCTACGCGATCTGGTGGTACAATCGTTCACAGCGATCGGAGGTCGATCTCAGCGAGTTCGACGATTCCTACATTCGCGACATCAAGACGCAATTTACCGATGCCGGACGCAGGCTGTGGGTGCTCGACGTCACCAACGATCTCGGCGTTCCCAGCTATGTCGCGATCATGCACTGGATGAAGGACGGCCAGGAGAATATCGAGTTCGGTTCCGGCGCGCATTTCGATCGCCGCATTGCCTTGCTGCGTTCGCTGACCGAGCTGAGCCAGTTCCTGACGATCGGCATGATGGGGGGCGGAAGCGGCGAGAAATCGAGCCTCGACGGCGTCACGCCGTTGCGCCTCGAGAACTATCCGTTCCTGGTCCCGGCGGACCGTCCGACGGTTGCGCCGCCACTCGGCATCAACGTCCCGCTCGACAACGCGCACGACCAGGTCGAAGCCTGCGTCGAGATCGCCCGGCGTGCGGGCTACGATTTCCTCGTGCTCGACCAGACCCGGCCTGACGTCGAGGTCCCGGTGGCGCGGGTGATCGTTCCGGGCTTGCGGCATTTCTACCGCCGCCTCGGGCCGGGCCGGCTTTATGATGTTCCGGTCCAGCTCGGCTTGCTCGATCGCCCGTTGCCGGAAAGCGAACTCACGCCCTTCCTTCCGCATACTTGAAGGTGATCGGGCTTTGCGCGCGCCAGCAAAGAAGCGTGGGCGAAAGGCCGCAGCCATTCTTGCCGCCCGGCTGAACGAGCGCGTCACGCTCGAAGCGCAGGCGGACGGAACTATCGCCGCCTGCTTCGATGGCTACGCGGCCGGCTTGGGAAAGTTCAGCGCCGAGGCGATGGATCGCGCGCAGGGATTACGCAAGGGCCTGCCACTCGACCGCTTTGTGACCGGCAGCCGCAACGCCGACGAGGAGATCGATCTCCTGGTCCGTCGGTTGGGCCAACGCGGCCTTCTGGAATATCGGTTGGGAGACCGCAGCGGCAACAAGGACCAGGTCGTCATCGAGCCGCAACTTTCCGACTACTGGCCGCAAACGCCAAAGCTTCTCGACTCCGAGACGATCGTGCTGTCGCGGTTTGCTTATCTGCGACGCCGCGGCAACGACTTGATCTTGGAATCGCCGCGCGCCGGGGCCTTGTTCAGGATTTGCAATCCAAAAGTAGCTAGCGTGATTGCCACGCTGTCGATACCGCAAAAGATCAGCCGGCTGCGGCGGCAAGCAGGCTTCCCCGGGCTCGAACTGCTCGGATTGCTGATGGACAGCAAAATCCTGTTCAAGATCGACGCCCGTGGCGGCGATGGCCGCCGGGCCAGCGAAGGCGACGAACACCTCGTGCTCTGGGATTTTCACGATCTTATGTTTCACACCCACAGCACGGAAGGCCGGCAGGCCAATCCGCTGGGGGGCCTCTATTCATATGCCGATCTCATCGCACCGCCACCGGCGGTGCGGCCGTCCTGGCCCGGCGAGAAAATCGATCTGAGCCAGCTTTCTGCCCCGGCCGCGGAAGCAAACTCGCCTTACGTAAAGCTGTTGCGCGAACGTCATTCGACCCGCGACTTCGACGACCAGCAGCCGATCACGCTTGCCGAGCTGGCGCATTTTCTCGAGAGCACCGCGCGGGTTCGATCGAAGTGGACCAGCAAGCTCGACCCTGACGGCAGCGGTCCCGATGTCGCCTTCACCACGCGGCCATACCCAGGCGCCGGCAGCGCCTACGAACTCGAACTCTATCTGGCCGTCACCAATTGCGAAGGGCTGGATCCCGGATTCTATCATTATGATGCTGATCGGCACGCGCTGGTGCCGATCGCCGTTCGCGCTCAGGAACTGGATGCGCTGTTTCAGGGCGCCGAGTATGCCATGGACGTCCCTGCCCCGCCGCAGGTCCTGGTCACGATCGCGGCGCGCTTCAACCGGATATCCTGGAAATACGCATCGATCGCCTACGCGCTGATCCTGAAGGATGTCGGGGTATTGATCCAGACGCTTTACATGATGGCGACCGACATGGGGCTCGGCGGATGCGCGATCGGCACCTGCAACATCGATCTGTTCGCGAAGATGACGGGGATCGATTTCCACATCGAAGGCCCCGTCGGTCAGTTCGCGCTGGGCCGCGGCGTCAAGCCCGACTGATTTTTTTAGAATCCGCTAGTTCGTCTTGACGGGGTCCGTCTCGAGGCACTGCAGCAGATAGGCGGTACGCTCTCGCGGCATGACCTTTTCGACCTCCGCCTTCTTCGCGCATTCGCGCTGCTTGATTTGCTCGGCCCGGCGTTTTTCCGCGGCCTCCCGATATTCCGGAGCGACCGAAGCTGGATCGACGAGTTTTTGTGCGGAGACGGATGTCGTAAGAAACAATGAAATCAGCGTAAGACGAATGAAAAGGTTCAATCGGCCCTCCTAATATCTGGCTTCCTTGAAAAGGTACGCGTCAGGAAATGCAAGGAGTGTGCCGCTAACGGGTCGTTCCGTCAACTGCCGGAACCAGCGTGATCGTTCCTGACGGCAGACCGTTCGACTATCTAAGCTCGCAAAACTCCCGAGCGTTTAGTCTTCGGGGCGCACCAGTAGAGCGGTCACTTGCCTCGACGCCCCCGGCACACCCAGGAGAAAAGACTGGACGGCAAACTCGGATCGAGCGAATCCGCTCGGGGGCGTGCTCCTGTTTATAAAGGCCATACAACCCTTATCATCACTAAAGCAAATTGCCGCCCATCCTTTTTTGAGGATGGCCGGCAAGGGTGTATCCGCAGGATTCCACGCTCGTTTGTATTCGGGATGGTCCGGGCTGTAAAAGGCTACGGCAAATGTCAGCGCCTCATCACCGCTGCGGCGACCGGTCTTGCATCGGTCGCCTCCAACCATCCGGGCTGCCTGGAGGTCGTCGAAGACGGCGTCACCGGAGAGATCTTGCCGATCGCATCCGACAGCGAGATGTGCCGGGACATGTCCGCCGCTGTCGCGCGATACCTCGACACGCCCGCGCGTCTCGCGGCGCATCAGGAGGCCGCCTATCGGCTGTTTCAGTCGCGAGAGTTCAACCAGGACGCGGTCGTCGTCCGCTTCACCGAGCATCTTGGCGCCGACGCTGCGCCGGCGCAAAACCCGCTCTGACCCAAACGCTACAAGGATGGCGTTCCCATGTTGTACCTCACAGGCAGCGAACTCGACTTTCTCTCAAGCCTGATGGCCGGCTGGAGACGGCCCTATTGGAACGAGGTCGCGCGGCTCCTGAAAGAGGATGAGGATCGCTGCGACGACCTGCGGGACGCTCCATTCGCCGCCCCGCGATCCGGGCCCTGGAGCGGCTGCATTCCGCTCTAGCCGATGTGAGTTCCAACAGGGAGCCGAGCGGGCGCCTGCTGTCGGGCCGAATATTTGGCCGTCGCACGCGCGACCCGCGGCTATTTCTTCTCGCGCTGGAAGAAACCCTGGAACGCGGCGATCGCTTCGGGCGAACGCATCCGCTCGCCGAAGAAATGATCTTCCTGGCCCATCCTGCGGACGATATCCTCGGTCGGCAGCTTGAGTAATCTGCGCGAAATCGCGACTGCGTCCGCAGGCAGCGCAGAAATTTCCCGCGCCACCTTTTGGGCCTCAACCAGCGCATGGCCGGTCGGCACGACCTGATTGACGAGCCCTGCCTCGCGGGCATCCTCGGCGTTCATCGATCTGCCCATGACGAGCATCGCAAATGCGCGCTGGTGTCCGATCACCTGCGGCACAAGCAGGCTGGTAGCCCCCTCCGGAACCAGGCCATATTGAAGAAACGGCGAAGAAAATGACGCACTCGTGCTGGCGATCACGTAGTCGCAGTGGAACACCATCGTGGTACCGATGCCGACGGCAATGCCGTCGACCGCAGCGACGATCGGCTTCTTGTTGTTCACCAGCGACTGTAGAAACATCACCGAGTTTCTCGGCCGCACCACGTCGTCCGTCGTCGTCGCCGCCTGCAAAAAATCCCCGATGTCGGCGCCCGCCGTGAATACCCCGGAACGGCCGGTCAGAATGAGACAGCGAATGGCAGGGTTGGTTTGCGCCGAGTCGATCGCGTCGCTCATCGCAAGATACATTTCCTGCGTCAGGGTGTTCTTCTTTTCCGGACGCCGCATCGTGATGGTGCGGGTGGCACCTTCGTCGGTAACGATGATGTGCTCGGTCATGGCATTTCCCGCAAAACGATCCGTTAGCGATTCCCTGCCTGCTCAACCGGTCCGGCAGGGATTTGGAGATCGCACCCGCTTGTCTTGAGTGCTGAGAACTACGCCCGGAACGTAAGCGATAAGACGATTGTCGCGGCAATCATGATAGTCTCCATCCCTTTGGGGGCGCCAACCGTTTTTCCTTGCTCGTCTGCGTCTTATTGACCCGAAGGCGTGCGAAGGCCATGCCATGCATCCCGCACTTGATGGTAATGAACCTCCGGCAGATAGTCCGGGGTATCCAGATTCAGGATGTGCACGTCCAGGCGTCCAACCGCACTCAAGAGCGTGTAGGACGCGATCACCCGATCCCGCTGAGCCAGAATCAGCCTGGAGCGGGCATTGGTCAGATCCTGCTGGGCGTTGAGGACGTCGATGGTTGTGCGTTGTCCTCCCTGCGCTTCCCGACGAACCCCCCGAAGCGCTACTTCGGCCGCATGCACCTCGGATTCGGTGGCCGTCAACGCGACCTTGGTTCCCTCATTGGATACCCACGCGCTGACCGCGGCAGTCCGCGACTGGTTTCTGACCTGTTCGAGCACCATGCGGCTTTGCGACGCCATTTCCTTGGCCTGACGGGTTTGCGAGGCCGCGGTACCGCCGTCATAGATCGGCACGTTGATCTGGCCCAACACCGAAGCCTGGTCGGTCGAGGTCGTGGTCAAGCTGGTATCCGTCTGCACGGATCGGCTGGCACTGGCCTGCACCCCCACCGTTGGCAGCAGACTGCTCTCGGCCACCCTGATCGTGGTCTGGGCCATGTCGACGTCGTAGCCGGCGCCAAGCACGGCCGGATGTTCGTGACTGGCGGTCTCGATCGACGCGTCAAGGGTGACGGGTGAGAGGCGGTCGACCGGCGTGGCTGCAACCAGTTGCGAGGGAGGTACGCCAATCACCTGGGCGTAAGTCGCCTTGCTGATCGCGAATGCGACTTCGGCGGCGTTGAGATCGGCCAGCCCGCGGCTCAGCCGCGCCTCGGCCTGGGCGGTGTCCGTCGGCGTCACGTCGCCGGCATCCAGTCGCCTCTTGGTGGTCGCCTGGATCTCGCGCAGCACCGCTACGTTGGTCCGTTGCGACTCGACCAGCGCCTGATTGGCGAGCACGTTCATATAGGCCGTGACGGCATCCAGCAGCACGCCTTGTCCGGTGTTTCGCAACGCTTCGCGTCCCGACAGCACCTGAAATTCGGCGGCGCGAACGCTGTTGGCGGTCTTGAACCCGTTGAACAGCACCTGGCTGACCGTCACGCCGATGGTCCACGGGTGCAATGTCGCTCCTTGGATCGTATTGTCTGGCAACCCATTGCGGACCGCCTGCAGCCCGGCGCTCAGGCTTGCGATGATCTGCGGCCGGTAGCCGGCAAGCGCCTGCGGCACATTTTCGTCTGCGCCGCGCTGCCGCGCGCGATCGGCATTGAGTTGCGGGTTTGACTGATACGCCTTTACCAGCGCTTCCGGCAGAGTCTCGGCCCCGGCCGCATCGATGACTGTCAACGCCACGATCGCCGCGAGACAAAACAACAGCCACGCCGACCAGTTGCCCGTCCGGCGGAGCCTCCCGGCGTATTCAAGCCCCACATCACTCACAGCTCACCTCACTCCGCCGGTGCAAACTGGGATTGGCCAGCCAAACCAGGACGGGTTCGCCGCGAAAACATCGAAATCAGCGCTGGCAACGTAACCAGGATGACAATGGGCGCGAGCATCATGCCGGCCACCACCACGATTGCCAAGGGCTTCTGCACCTGCGACCCAATTCCGGAGGAAAGTGCTGCCGGCAGCAACCCGACGCCGGCGACGACGCAAGTCATCAGCACCGGGCGCAGCTGGAGTTCGCCGGTGCGCAGGATAGCGGCACCGCGTTCCATGCCCTCGTCGATGAGCTGATTGTATTGCGAGAGGATGATGATGCCGTCCATCACCGAGATGCCGAACAGCGCTATGAATCCGATGGCCGCAGACACGCTGAAGGGAATTCCGGTCAAGACCAGCCCGACGATGCCGCCGAACACGGCCATCGGGATCACGCTCATGGTCAGAATGGTGTCGACGACCGATCCGAAATTGAACCAGATCAACATCGCGATCAGCGCGAGGCTGATCGGGACCACGACCGATAGCCGCTTGATCGCGTCCTGTAGATTGCCGAACTCGCCGACCCACTCAAGGCGTGAACCGGGCGGCAGCTGCACATTGGCGGCGACTTTGTCCTGCGCTTCCTGAATGGCGCTGCCAAGATCGCGCTCGCGCACCGAGAACTTGATCGGCAGATAACGCTCCTGCTGTTCGCGATAGATGTAGGCCGCGCCGGAAACCACTTTCACCGACGCCACCTCGCTGAGCGGCACCTGCGTGATTCCGTTCGGGCCTTGCGCGCCGATCCGCAAATTCTGGATCGCTTCCGCGCTTCGCCGGTATTGCGGCGCCAGACGAACGATGATCGGGAAATGCCGATCGCTTCCGGGCTCGTATAGGTCGCCGGCGCTATCGCCGCCGATGGCGGTGCGTATCGTCGTATTGATGTCTCCTGGCGAAAGCCCGTAGCGCGCCGCCCGCGCACGGTCGATATCGATCTGGATGGTCGGCTGTCCAAGCGAGGTGAACACCGCAAGGTCGGTGATCCCCTGCACCGTCGCCAGCTGGGCCTTGATCTTGTTGGCGGTATCGGTGAGCGCCTGCAGATCATTGCCGTACAGCTTGATCGAATTTTCTCCCTTCACGCCGGAGACAGCTTCCGAGACGTTGTCCTGAAGGTATTGCGAGAAATTGAATTCGACACCGGGAAACTTGTCCTGCAACTGGGCTAGCAGCTTCGCCGTCAGCTCATCCTTGTTCTCATGCGCCGGCCATTCTCTCGCGGGCTTGAGCGGCGCGAAAAATTCCGCATTGAAGAAGCCTGCGGCATCGGTGCCGTCATCGGGCCGGCCATGCTGCGAGACCACCGACTCGACCTCCGGCTGTCCAGCGATCAGCTTGCGCATCTCGTTAACGTAGGAATTGCCCTCCTGAAGCGAAATCGTCGGCGGCATCGTCGCCCGGATCCACAAATTGCCCTCCTCCAGCTTGGGCAGGAATTCCAATCCCAACAGACGCACGGCAAAGGCGGTCGCCAGGATCAGCGCCGCACCGCCAACCAACACCAGTCGGCGGTTCGCAAGCGAGCGCGCCAGCACCGGCATGTACAACCGGTGCAGGATGCGCATGACAAACGTCTCGGTCTCCTCGACATGCGCCGGCAGAATGATCGCGCTCAAGGCGGGTGTTACCGTGAAGGTGGCCAAAAGGCCCCCGGCCAGCGCGTAGGCGTATGTGCGGGCCATTGGGCCGAAAATATTGCCCTCGACACCGCTCAGCGTGAACAGCGGTATGAACGCAGCGATGATGATGGCCGCGGCAAAGAAGATCGATCGCGATACGTCAGCGGCAGCCGTAAGAATGGCATGATGCTTCATGTCCATGATGGTGTTGTCGGAAATCGCGGCTCGCTCGGCCTCCGAAAAACGTTCGGTGTGCGACAGGCGCCGGAAGATGGCCTCCACCATGATCACGGTGGCGTCGACGATCAGGCCGAAATCGATCGCGCCGACGGACAACAGATTGGCCGACTCGCCGCGCAGCACCAGAATGCTGACGGCGAAGAACAGCGCGAACGGAATGGTCGCGCCAACGATGATGGCGCTGCGCAGGTCGCCGAGGAATATCCACTGCAAAATCACAATCAACACGATGCCGAGCACCATGTTCTCGAGCACGGTCTTGGTCGTGGTTTCGATCAGATCCTTGCGATCGTAGATGCGTTCGATCCGCACGCCGGGCGGCAGGATCGTGGAATTGTTGATCGTTGCCACCAGCGCCTCGACCCTGGCGATGGTCGGAGAGCTCTGCTCGCCGCGGCGCATCAGCACGATGCCCTGGACGATATCGTCGTCCTGGTTCTCGCCGGCGATGCCGAGCCGCGGCTGCTCGCCGACGGTGACGGTGGCAACGTCGCTGACCAGAACCGGCGTTCCGTTGTTCGACGAAACCATCGTGCTGGCGAGGCTGTCGATCGACCGGATCAACCCGACACCGCGCACGACCGCCGCCTGCGGGCCGATGTTGACGGTGTTGCCGCCGACGTTGATGTTCGAGTTGCTCACTGCCTGCAACAATTGCGGCAGTGTCAGACCGTTGGCGACCAGCTTGTTGAAATCGACCTGGAGCTCATAAGTCTTGGTCCTGCCGCCCCATCCGGTGACGTCGATGACCCCCGGCACGGTACGGAAGCGGCGTTGCAGCACCCAGTCCTGCAGCGTCTTGAGGTCCAGCACGGAGTAGTTGGGAGGCCCAACGAGCCGGTACCGATAGATTTCGCCGATCGGACTGAGCGGCGAAATCTGCGGCTGGGCGCTGTTCAGCAGCGGCGGGAGCTGAGACAGCCGGTTCAGGACCTGCTGGAGCGCCTGGTCGTAGGTGTAGTCGAACGAGAACTGCAGTTTGACGTCGGAAAGGCCGTAGAGCGAAATCGTCCTGATGACCTTGAGGTTCTTGACGCCGGCGACCTGGGTCTCCAGCGGAATGGTGATGTAGCGCTCGATCTCCTCGGCGGATAGTCCGGCACTCTGGGTGACGACGTCGACCATCGGCGGGGTCGGATCGGGATACGCCTCGATGTTCAGTTCCTGAAACGCGATCAGGCCGCCGATGAAGACGGCGGCAAAAAGCCCGACCATCAGGAAGCGGCGACTGACTGCAAAGGCGACGAGGCGATCCATTCGATTCCGTTTTCGTGAAAGATCCCTTGGATAGCGGGCTAGCTGCCGGAAGTCGCTGCGCGATCGATGAACAGGCTGCCGCGGGTGACGATTTTCTCCCCAGGCTTCAGGTTGTTCCGGACCTCGACCAGATCGCCATTCGTCAACCCGGTTTCGATTTCGCGAAGTTCGATCGAATTGTCGTCGTGCGCGACCCACAGGCGAACATGCTGACCCTCGTAGATCAGCGCCTGCTTCGGCACGCCGACCCCCGGACGGTCTCCGCCGGAAAAGATGGTCACGTTGGCAAACATCTCCGGTTTGAACAGACCATCCTTGTTGTCGATCGTGGCGCGGACCATAAGCCGTCGGGTGGTCGGATCGATCGCCGCCGCAACATAGTCGATGCGCGCCTTGAACTGGCTGCCGGGCAGCGCGAGCAGCGAGAACGCGATCTCCTGGCCGACAGCCACGCCGGAGGCTTCCGTTTCCCGGACAAAGGCCGTCAGCCACACCCTTGAGAGATCGCCGATCACGAATACCGGATCGCTGGCACCGCTATTGACGAACTGACCCGGCCCGATCTTGCGCTGCACGACGGTGCCGACGATCGGGGAATAGATTGGGGTATCGGCGCTGATCTGGCGGGTCTGCTCAAACGTCGCGATCTGCTCCTCCGTGCGGCCGAGGATCCTGAGCCGGTTGCGCACTGCTTCCAACGCTGTCTCCGCCGAGCGCATGTCGTTCTGAGCCGTCGTCAAATCATTCTGGGACTGCTGCCAGTCCTTGAGCGGCACGGCCTTTCCCGCATAGAGATCGTTCTGCCGCTTCTCGACGATCTGCGCCAAATTGAGCTTTGAGCGCGCACTATTGAGTGCGCTCAATGCCGCAACAAAATCGTTCAACCCTTGCACCGTGTCGGCGGCTTCGACGATGAACAGCAGTTGCCCGCGCGCGACGGTGTCACTCGGCTTCACCAGAAGCTTGGTGACGCGGCCTGCAAAGGGCGAGAAGATCGGCGTCGAAATGTCCTCGTCGACCGCTATCTTGCCCTCGGTGAGGTGTTCGGCGCGAAACACGCGCTGCGAAACGGGCTCGATCGACAGGCTCGCCCACTCGGCCGCGCTCGGCACGTAGAACGGAAGCTTGGCCTTGGTCTGGCTCGAGGTCTCCGTGGATTTGGCGTGCGGGACAAATATCCGCATGGCGCCAAGGACACCCAGGCCAAGCAGGACCGTCATCGCAAGAGCAATGGCAAGCCTTCGAAAATTTCCGCCGATTGTCATTTTGGAAACGTGAACATTGGCGTTTCGTGACCCCCGCCCGTGGCGATTATCTTGTGGTTCGTAGCCCCGTAGGCTGTTCTATCCGCCAAGCTTTGTCCGTCCGTTTTCACAAGGTGGCGTTCGGCGCAGGGTCAAATCCGCCGGCCGTCGGCGAGAGCTTTGGGATACGCGAAAACCCTCAGGTTTGCTACTCCGATGCCACCTCTGTCGCCATTGTCACCACGAACCTTACACCAACCTTACGCGCGGTTCGCGAAGCCATGTCACGCTGCGTTTGGGCCGGGAGAATCAGGCGTTCCGACAACCTCCGGATCCTGACCCCTGTCGAATTCGTCGGGCACAAGCCTGCGAATCGTTCTTGTGTTGCTCCCCAGCAGCACTGAACTCACATCAGACTTGCGCAGTCCTAAAAGCGTATATGAGTCGGTAGTCGTTTTCACCGAGCGCCATATGTCGAAAATAGTGAGAGCTGTTAAAAACAGCGGATTTGCTTAGACATTCTGTTGTTGCCCCCAAGGTGAGCAGTGACCGCCAAAGCTACGAACAACAGGTTTTTCGGGGCGGCCTCTCTCTGACATCAAACGACTTGAAGCCCGGGTTTGCCCGGCGCTTATTTTGTTATAACTACGCGCACGCACAGACCAAGACGCATGCAAAGCGTTTCAAATATCCAAGCTGTGCAGTCATGGAAATGCAAGACGGATGGGGCGTTGCGGACCGAGAAGTCAGCGCAGATGCGGACCGGCTCTCCGAGCTGCGGACAACGCACCACTTATCCGCTGGATGCGGACCCAGATT
>Ga0070717_10002926_pt1 | contig 12127 bp, 10 predicted proteins | sample LARL113metaG_FD_71366 | JGI IMG/M metagenome (GOLD analysis project Ga0070717, IMG submission 71366) | Corn, switchgrass and miscanthus rhizosphere microbial communities from Kellogg Biological Station, Michigan, USA - LAR L11-3 metaG | ecosystem: Host-associated > Plants > Roots > Rhizosphere ...
GTCGAGTTGATTCAACTTCACTCCTATGGCTGCCAAACTCGCAGCCGGGCTAAAATGCTTCGCTGTCAGTGTGATAGACTCGTTCATGGTAATGCTCCTCCTAATGAAAGCTGTTTCGTTTCTTCATTAGCTATGGAGCATCGCCATGCTTTTGGCAAGCCCTTCAAGGATGGCGAACCTGTCGCTAGTTTGGGCCAAATTTAGGTAGACTAATTCAGATCGAGCTCCCTTGATCCAGGAACATTCTAGGCATGCTTCTAGAGGTTTTCTTGCGAGTGAAAAAGCCCTTAAGATACCAAGGAAAGACTTAGCCCATTGAAAAACCTTCAGCGAAATCAAGACTGCCTGCTTGATACATCTGTTGCGCTCTTCCTGTCAACTATCTTTTGAATAGGTATTTCTACCGATGTATGTGTTGTGCTCTTCCGTTATACTATCCTTTGGAGCATGTCCAGCTTTCTCTGCGTCTATTGTCCCTTTCATGCTGACCCGACTCTTCTGAATGATTGTTTTACATGGTTGGGATGGGAGTGTAGGTGATACCAACGCCACAAGAAATCCGTTATCACGTCTTGTGACAGCCTTCTCAATCTCGTATTGTGGCTGCTGATAGCAAGTGAGTAGTAAAAATTAGTCTAAACTCCAATGGTAAAAGAGATACCTACTCAATGGCAGTATGAACGGATCCACAGCGATGATGTGGATTCCGTCATTGAAATACCCGTGTCATAAACGTCTATCTCATTGTGGTACACGTCTCGTCAGAACTTTGTCTCTTTTAAGAAAAGGAGTTGTATACGTCGATGCGCAAACAACAATTTCTCCCCACTTTGGTGGCGTTCATTGCACTCGTCCTGGTGATGAGCGCGTGCGGTGGCAGTTCGCAGACCGCAGGGCAGGTGATCCTCAATAGCGCAACGGCTATGAAGCAGATCAAAACTGCCCACCTGGACATGAAGATGACGGAAAACGTGTCGATGACAGAGCCATCCTCGTCTAGTTCGGGTACTCCGACCAGCATCACTATCACGGCAAATGGGCACGGCGACGAAGTATTGCCGGACCGGGCTGCGATCAGTCTCTCGCTCGGAGGCATTGGCAGCTATACCTTCGCTGTAATTACGCAGGGGCAGCAGGTCTACATCCAGAAACAGCATGAGCATTGGTACGTCATCGACAAGAGCAAGCTCACAGGCACCACCACCGGCAGCACACTGTCCAGCACGACTATCCCCGATTTCAACAGGCTGCTCGACCTGGCATCGAAGAATGCGCAAGTCACCGATCACGGCGATAAGACGCTCAACGGGGCCAGCCTGCGACACATCACCGTCAGCCTGGATAAAAACGGCTTCGAGCAATTGATCCAGGGTTCCGGGCAGTTACAGGGGCTGACCGGCCAGAGCCAGCAGGCGGTAAACGACCTCTTCAACAGCGCGCAGAACCTCTCGGCCACGCTGGATTTCTGGATTGACGAGTCAACGAACTACCTGCACCGCTTCGAGATGCAGTACAACATCGCGCTTGACCTGAGCAAAATCGCCACGCCAACGTCCCAGGGAAACAGCCCCGGCCCAACCGGCGTGTCGATCAAGCTGGATATGACCGTTGATCTGAGTAAATTCAACGACTCGTCCATCAAGATCACGCCGCCCGCGAACGCGACCCCCACCGACGATCCGTCCGTGATCTTCAGCGGGCAATCACCAACGCTCTCACCCACTCCCACGCCAGGTCTAAGGGTATATACAGGCAATGGTTACTCAACCGGCTATCCCCAGGGATGGAAGGCAACTCCGAGCGGCAACGAGGCTGTAACCTTTAGCGATGAAACCACCGGTTATGCCCTGACCATCGTGGTCTTCCCTAATCCGAATGGCATTACCGATGCCCGCACAGTTGTCAACACGGATATTGAATCGAACAAAAAGGCGATGAAAAACCCTCAAACGGGAACGCTGCCTCCAACTACGATCGTGGGCGGTGATAGCTGGGTCCAGGAATCCATATCCGGTACGGAAACCTCTAACGGGGTGAGCTTTGATGTCCAGTTAGTGGTGATTTCGGACAATCATCCTGCACATTCAGCAAACACCCAGAATTTCACTATCATATACAGCACAGATAAGTCGTTGTTCGCCACGGCAAATACGAGCTACTTCCAGCCGATGCTGCACTCATTCAAATTCACGTAGTACTGTGGTAATAAGAGAGATGCTGCTGCCTTCTAAATGCTTCCAAGCGCGACCTCGCTGGGGCAAGCCTCCAGTGAGGTTCTCCTATTTATGACCAAGCCTCAATTAGATGGCACACGGTCAACAACCATATACATAAAGGAGAGCTACCTCATGAACAAAAAGTTTAAGAAGCTTTTACAGTTTCTTGCAATGCTTGGTATCCTGAGTTTGTTACTAGCCGCATGTGGTGGATCTAACAATCAGCCAGCAGATAATGGCAAACCAACGCTGTACAGCTCAGACCCAAAGGTGCTGAACATTGTCGCGGGCAGTGAACAAGACGTGGTGCTTAAGCAATTTGTAGTCCCGTGGTGCAAACAGCACAGTATTACGTGTAACCTTGTTGAGCAAGGAAGCGTCGATCAAGCACGGTTTTTAAAGATGAGGGATAACCGATTCGACGTATACTGGTTTGCCAGTTCTGTCTTTGAACAAATTGGTGACCAGGCAAATGTCCTGAAAGATGTGCAGCCGATGTTTATCACCCCGCTGGTCTACGCAGGGTGGAAGTCGCAAATGCAAAAGTTGGGATTTGTAGGAAGGCCTGATGTATCAATCGCTGAAATTCTCAATGCGGTTGAGAACCATAAAACAACGGCCTGGCTCACAAATCCAACTCAGAGTAATAGCGGCGCAACAGTTCTCTTCGGATTTCTCAACTACTTTGCAGGCAACAAGCCGCAAAATGCGTTGACAATGGAACAGTTGCGTTCTGCGCCAGTGCAGGATGGAATATCTCAATTCATTCGCGCAATGGATCAGACCCCGCCAAGTACTGGTACACTCATGAATAGCTGTATTGCTAACCCACAACGTTGCCGGACATTGTTTGTCTATGAAGACTTGATCATTGAAAAAAATCAAGAGCTTGTTAAGCAGGGTCATGAACCGTTTTATGTCGTATATCCCAAAGAGTCTTTAGCAATAGCTGATGCTCCGATGGGATTTTACCCGCATAACAATAGTTCGGACAATGCCAAAAGACAAGTGTTCGATCAGCTACAGCAGTACCTCCGTTCGGATAGCGTGCAGCAACAGCTTGTTCATTTGGGGCGTCGCCCAATTACAAGTATCGGCTTAAGTTTGTCCAATCCTGATCTATCGGTATTCAATCCCGATTGGGGGATTAAGGCAACATTGAAAATACAGCCGATTACCTACCCTTCTCCAGCTGTCATGACAGCTGCTTTGGACTTGTATCAGACGAACTATCGTCAGCCTGTCGATCTTGACTATTGCCTTGATAGTTCCGGATCGATGAGTGAGTCTAATAAGTGGGATCATCTGAAAAATGCCGCTCAACTCGTCTTTGACCAGAATTTGGCAAAAGAGTATTACCTGCAGGCAAATCCGATGGATATCACGACGGTTATGTTGTTCAATGACGATATCGTCGACAATCCACAGACAGTACAGGGAAATGATCCTGCTCAGATGCATAGTCTTTTCCAATTCATCGATAACCACTCTCCGAATGGCGGGACGAATTTCTACACCTGCTTGTCAAAAGCAGCAGAGTTGATCAAACAGCACCAGGGGGAAGCTCGCAAGCGTCTGCTCATTTTGATGACGGATGGCATGAGCGATACAAATGGTCGTGATGATGCAATAAACGCTCTCAAGGCCATTGGTGTCCCAGTCGTTTGTATCCCGTTTGGCCAAGATGCCGACGAGAGCCAACTTCGTTACATCGCCACGCAAACTGGCGGGACGGTGACTGCAAGAGAGGACATTGTCACTGCTCTGCGTGAAGCGACTGGATATAAATAGGAGGAGTCCTCATGAACCTGAGTAGATACTCGATTCCGATTGCCTTGGTGTCTGGCGTGATAGCTTTCGTTATCACGTACTTTGCCCTAAGCCATGCGAACTGGGTCGGTGTGTTTTCTCTTGGTGGAGCAGCGCTTGTATTCATTCTGGTTGTCCTAGGCGTCTGGCTGGTAACAGACAGCCGCACTTCTCAACAAGTGCAGCTTGATACATATGCCGTTACTGCCGAGAGTGAAGTGGAGAAAGTGCTGACAAAGCTTGATCAAATACGCAAGCTTACACAACGGATTCGCAGTTCTGAAACCAAGGAACTTTTGTTGCAGACGTGTTCTGATGTCGATCAACTGCTTAGACGAATTCGGCAGTATAATCAGACGACACTTTTCTCAGCAGCGACAACCCTTGACGGGTACGTCGAAAAAATTGTCCTTGCTGCTGAGAAGTATATCGATATTCAGAGTTTTCCACGGTACTACACTAAACCAACTGAGTTGCTCTCGCAAATTCAGAGCGGCTTAACGTCATTTGAAGAGTATGTCGTAGCAAGCATTCAGGGAGTCCAGGCAGGTGAACAGCTTGGGCTTGATGTCGATCTTAAATTGTTGGATGCTGCGAAATACTCCCGATTAACCTGAGACTTCCCTGAATACATCCAGGGGGTTCCGGCTTCACTTGCGTTCTCCCTCTCAGGCGTACAAGAGGGCCTTGCGCAAGGTCTCCCGGACTTACGGGCTGACGAACTCTAACGGTTGCTGTCCATGACCGTGCAGAGCGGCTTCCAAGCCTCTGCTTCCGTTCGTTGTTACTCGCTCTCACAGCCCACGCTCAGTTCCGAACGCTCCTACGAAAATAGGTGAGAGCAAGAAGAGGGAGGGTCCCCTGCATATTCGAATGTGCCATGGGCACCCTACTAACGCCTTACGGGGCCTTGTTAGAACTAGTGTGCCATGGAGCGCAATCCCTCCATATGGATATATCCATATGGATATACGAGGCATCGTTTGGATGCCCCTGTACATGTTCATTCAGCCCCGCGGCTTTCGAGACGGGGCTTTCTGAAAAGAGGAACTGTAAAGGAGACTAAACTAACATGAGACGTATTCCTCTAAGACTTGGCATAGGTGCAGGAGTCATCTTGCTTGTCCTGGTGTCAATAGTAGTTTTTACGACGGTATTCCATCCGTCAGCGCCAAGTGTAACACCAACGACAACACCACGATCACAAATCAGTATCAACTGCGCGATTGGCAGTGAAAAAGCTGATTTAATGAACGATACTCAGGTTCAGAAACTGCTCGCTGATCGGGATGGAATTCGTGTGAATTTCCAATCAATGGGTTCGATTGACCAGGTTTCTCTGTCCACAGATGAACTGCGCAATCGCAACCTTGACTGTCTCTGGCCGTCCAGCGCCGCAGCCCAGCAGGTCTTTGAAGCCAAGCATCCGACCAAGGAGTTCCCTGATTACAGAGCGGAAAATATCCTGACGAGTCCGGAAGTCATTTACGCTGGACCTGATGGGACAAATGTTCTCATGAAAGCAGGGATTGTCGAAAAACGAGGCAATAGCTACTACATCATAAAAATGAAAGATCTTCTCGTGAACTACGTACTAAAAGGTAAACACTGGGAAGATCTCGGTACCCAAGCTATTCAAGGTCCAATTGCAATAGGGAGTACCAATCCTGCACAGTCCAACAGCGGGTTCACAATGTACATGCTGCAGCTTATCATTGTAGCAACTAATGATCCGTATAAGACCCCATCGTTAACGGAAGCCAAATCTGTGCTTCCGACAATCCGAAGGCTCTATGACGCCCAAGGATTGCAGGCAAAAAGTTCAAGCTATGGTTTTGACCAATGGCTTATTGAAGGAGGTGAGTTACGATCTCCCTTGTATGCAAGTTATGAAAACCTGATCATACAGCGGGTTGTTCAAAGTCCACAAGATGCGGCTCAGTTGTCACAGAATGTCCGGATACTGTATCCTGATCCGACTGTGTACAACGAGCATCCAATCTTGGCTCTGGATAAAAATGGCCAGCGTCTGATAGACGCTATGAAGGACAAAGATATCCAGACCATTGCATGGAAGAAGTTCGGTTTCCGTTCGATCGTATTCGGAGTAACCAACATTGGGAATTTCTCCCAGCTTCCACTCGCAGATAAGTTCCATATAACAAATGTTCCAGGTGCCGATGTCATTTTGGCTCTGAACAATTGTCTCAAGAACAATGTCTGTCGCTAATGAAACGTGTAGATAGACAAAAGAGTAGTTTTTCAAACTTCATTGAACCAGTTTTTGGAAGGAGACAACCACACAATGGCAACCAGCAATTTCCAAATTCAGTTCCCGCTTACCCCCGGTGCTGGCTCTCAACTCGTGGTTCCGCCAAAACCCGAAGGACAGGCTGACCGGTTTATGAGTCAATTGGCGGGCAGTCTTGACACTCGCAAGCAGCTTGTTTGCAAGGATCTGCTTTCACCTGAGAGTCTGGAAAGTGCTCAAAAGTACGCACAGCAGCTCTATCCTCAGATGCTAGACAATACCCAGATCTTCATGGCCTTTGGTAGCGACGCTATTGCAGGGATGAACAGACTTATTGATTCTCTCCTCAAAACGGTAGAGCCTGTCGATATTCCTCAGCTGGCCGCAATTATGCGTCATCTCAATGATGAGATGCGTGAAATCCGGGGCAAATACGACGTTTCCGATTCTAAGGTACGTGTGAGGCTCGAGCATTGGGGTCAAGGACTTCGGAAATTCTTAGGCCAAGCCAGGTCACTGGTCGAGGCTCTGATGGAAGATGCCACGAAAATTGAGCAGCAGCTCGATCATGTAAAAGGATTACTGGTCGGGAAAGCACAGCAACTGACACGAAACGTTGGTCTCTACGACAAATTGTATGAGACAAACGAGCAAGAGATCATGAATGTGATCGGTGCCATTGCTGTCATGGAGATTATCCGTGAGCTTGCCGAGCAAGAAGCGCAAGCAATCACGGTTGATCCAACCAATCCAGCCGACCGGAAGAATTCAGAGAGAAAGCGCTTCCTGGCTGAATTTGTCCGGAATATGGATGTTAAGATCACAGAGTACAAAAACCGGCTGTTTGTCGGTTGGACTACATCACCTCAAGTGACCAACATGCGGACGTTGGATGTAGGATTGGCCCAGAAGCTGGATCTACTCATGAATTTGACGATTCCAGTAATGAAGGGAACCATTGTCCAATGGCGCATGATGATCCAGTCAATGCAGGCCGCCCAAATGGAACAGCTTGTCGCAGCAGCAGCCAACGAATGGCTCACAGCATATTCGCAAGCCGGTTCACAGGCAGTTCCATTGATCGCCAATGCCGTTGAGACACCAACGCTTTCACCTCAAACCATAGCCGCAATGGCAAGTGCAGTGGAACAACAATCGCAGGCGATCATCGATGCCTATCAACAAGGCAAGGAGCGTCGGGCAGAATCTGACAGTGCTATCGTGGCCGCTCAGCAGGTCATTCAGAACGCGACAAATCGCGTCAGCGTAACTGTCGTTGATGACCTGGTCAAAAAAGCAGAGCCTTTGGCACTGTCTGCTCCAACTGAGCAACACTAAATCTCATTAGGGTTTCACGTCTTCGGACGTGATCGGTCTTCATGGCCTCTCGGAAGCGCTGCTGAAGCCAGAGCAGAAACGCTCGTCGATGGAGACGCTGAAGCTCCCGGCGTGTTTCACCACTGGTGACATGACGTTGCCACGAGGCTTGCAAACGAACCCGTTCTTCATCCAGACAGGCAGAGGCAAGCAGGGCCAAACTCCAGAAGCCTCCAGATCGCTGGAGGCCCAATAGCGCGCCTGGAACAGGGGTTCCTGCAACGACCGGCGTACGATGATGACCCGACAACAGGAGCGTTTGCGCACCCGCGTCGAGACGACATGCACGTAGACCGTTTCAGCCTGCTCGCCCCGCGGCCAGGGAAGCTGGATGTAGTCCTCGGTTGCGAGGGCGGCTGCGTCATCGCTGAGCCGTTGCCCTCTCCATCCGTCGGGCTGGCTCTCATCGGCCATGAGCAGGTAGAGGAACTCGATCCGTAAGATGGCGAGCACGAAAGTCAAAGAGACCAGGCCCAGGAGAAGAAACCGCCCCAGGTCGGCCATCATGGGGACGGGACGTCGTCGCAATCGATCTACCCAGACGCCAGCAATGAGAGCAAAGAGCAGCGCAGGAACGGATCCTGCCGCATTCAACAAACCCATGCAGATCTTCGTGAAATTTACTGATAACCTTGGTAAAGTCATCCGAATAGGGCGTTAGTCCTGAAGAATGTCAACGTGTGTTTACGGAGCAGGCGGAGTCTGCAAGCTGCTGGGTGCAACCGGCGTAAGCGGACTTTGATCCGAACCCAGTACCTCGACAGGCGGGCTGAAAATCGTAGCGATGAAGAACCAAATGCGCGCTTGGTCATAGCCTACCTGTGCCTGGATCAGTTGGTGCCTGGCGTAGGCGATCCTGTTGAAGCTACCAGCCGTCTCGTCCAACAAGCCTTGCTGGATGTTGGGGATACCGAAATTCGGATAGTTCTCATAGAACGCACGTAAGGCGATTTGCGTTGATGTCGCGGACTTCAGAACCTTTGCCTGGTCACTTCCGTTAACCTGTTCAGCTGCGAGTACGTCACTCCTGACTGCAGTGATCTTATCGAGCACCTGTTCTTGAGCCTGAACTGTGTACTTGAGCTGCGCTTCAAGCCTTGGCAGTAATTGGCTGGCTCGATTTGTCTGATTCCAGACTTCGCCGACTTTTCCGTCGAGTCCGATCCTTTGGGAAGGGAGGGCAAAAAACCCAATGAGCTGCCCAAACGCGACCAGCGCCACGACAGCAATGATTACCCAAACGACAGGACTGATAGAACGACGTCTCATCGTAAGTTTTTCTCCATATTGAAACATGTGAAATCATCCTTTCTCAACTTCAGGAATGGTTGAATGTCTGGGCACGCACGACACGAGATTAGCCACCGGTGCCACCGCCGTCGAAACCGCCCCCCCACCATAGGAGCCGCCGGAGCTACTGCCGTTCGACCCGCTTGTCCAAGCGCCGGATGAACCACCGGAACCGCCCCTTCCAAAATATCCACGTAGTATTCCGTAGCCGATCAACCCACCCACAATAAGCACTGCGATGATAATCCAATGCCAGGCGTCGCCTGACTGTGAGGTTCCTGTAATCGTTTGCAGATTCTCGTCGCTGAACTCCTTGGCATCTGGGCTTGCCAGGTAGTCGGCAAACTTGTTCGAAAGCTGAATCAAACCTTGTTGCCATTGTCCCTGGGCGCGTAGCGGGTTAAAAAAGGCTTCTCTGAATTTCGTGATTTTGGCATCGTTCAACAAGCCCCCAAGGCCCCTACCAGGTGCCACGAAAATGTAGGGCTTGTTCCCGTCCGTACCCGCGCGGTCCAGCAGGACTATGATTACCAGCCCGTTATTCTTGTTCGCGCTGCCGATGCCGTTAGCATTCCCGAAGTCGCTGGCGAACTGCGATGGATCAGATGCAATGTCTGAAAAGAAAGCCCCGGCAAGCTGGAACCCCTCCGACTGGAATCTGTCCGAAGCATTGCGCAGAGACTCTACTGTGTTGGTATCTACGCGACCTGTCGGGTCCACCCAGCCACGATCGGCTTGGGTGATGTTGGGGATAGGTGGATCACCGTCCAGCGCGTATGCGCTAACTGGTTTGGCACCACGTGTTACCGAAAACAGAGCCAGCAGCAACGCAAAAAACACTGGGACGGTACCCAGTATCCATGGTCGCCGATGCTTCTTCTGCATGGCTTTTCTCCCCTCATGTGAGTAAGCGTCAAAACGTTGGAATCGAGTACGATACTATCGATTTCCTTTGTGAAAGTATGGTAAAATCACACTTCGTCAACAGATAAAAGGTTGGCCAGATCACAGCAAAGATGAGAAGACGACCGGGGCTGGAGTATGCTTCCCCTCTGTTGGTGAATAGACCATCCATATCTGAGCAGGGCTACCCTTTCTTGTCAGCGAGTTCCCACCCGGTCCCGCTCCTGATCCACCGCGCTTCATTGTGTGGTGTGCCTGTCTTCCGCTTCTGATGGGTTGGTATACATCGTTGCTACTTGGATACTTCAGTCTGTCCCTGTGATTGAGCAGCAATGTTCGACTGAAGAGCAATCTTCTTAGTTGCACCTATTCCTCCGATCATTACTCCCAACAGAACCGCACGTACTGCCAGAGCTGTAAACGTCAAGCCACCCACGATGGCTACAAGCGTGTCAAGCCCATAGATCACTACCGCAGCTATCAATGCTGCTTGTGACTTTTTCAAAGCCACCACAACTCCAAGTGCAAGGTAGAGAATGCCTAGGATTATGACCACCGGTGGTAACAGTGATGACGAATTTTGTGACAAGGCTATAAAACCTGTCACTTCACTCAACACTCCAATTACTAACGTTACAACCCAAGCTGCAATCCATCGACTGTATAGTTTGCGATCTAATCCTGGTTTTGGTGGTTGCTCCACTGACATAGGTTACGCTCCTCTCTAAATTTTGTAGAACAATACCATCGAGAACTACAAACGCACTACCCTTACCAAACTTCGCAGGGCAGCAGATCCCGCTTATTACCACAGTATTACGTGAATTTGAATGAGTGCAGCATTGGCTGGAAGTAGCTCGTATTTGCCGTGGCGAACAACGACTTTTCCGTGTCGTATATGATGGTGAAATTCTGGGTGTTTGCTGATTTTGCAGGATGATTGTCCGAAATCACCACCACATGGACATCAACGCTCTGTCCATTAGAGGTTTCCGTACCGGATATGGATTTCTGGACCCAACTATCACCTCCCACGGTCGTAGTTGGAGGCAGCGTTTCCGTTTGAAGGTTTTTCATTGTTTTTTTGCCCGATTCAATACCCTTGTTGGCAAATGTACTAGCATCGACAATGCCATACGGATTAGAGTTGACTACAATAATCAGGGCATAAACGCCGGTTGTATCGCTAAAGGCTATCCCGGCGCTGATCGGAGTTACCTTCCATCCCTGGGGATAGCTGATGGAGTAACCCTTGCCCGTATATAGCGTGAGACCTGGCGTGGGAGTGGGTGAGGGCGTTGGTGACGGCTGGGGGGTAGGTGCAGGTGTGAGTGTTGACGTGGTTCCACCTCCGCAAGCGATTAGCAGTAGTGCGAGAATCATGCAGCAGCATGCAGGCATGACCCTTTGTGGTGTACGTTTGAAGCGCGATACCATGTTCTTCATTTTGTCCTCCCAATTTCCAAATTTGGCGGCGCGTCTACCAGTTCATATAGTGCTTCGGATACGCTCCCGCTCACTTTCACGTAGCATGACCCACATTCTCCTGGGTGTTCCTTCAGACGTGGACAGACCGGTGATCTTCCTCATCATCATACTGCCGCGACTCACACCAATCCACAAGAATCCTACTGGGGCGTCGGAATATTTTCGTCAATAGTGCCAAAATCGAAAGGGCACAAAGGACCAACTTTGGCAACATAGATCGGTGAACTGTCAGCGAAGACGGAAACGTAGGCCTTTGCGCCATCGCCCCTATCCGTCCCCCATACTAGAATGTACGTTCACTGTTTCTGGGGTGAAAAGCTGAACGTGCCATTGCTTCGTATCGTTACCGTCGGCGATCCGCTAAGTATCTGGAAGAATAGGGACGCTGGTGTATTCTGTTTGATGCCTTGCGTGGGAGCGGCTACTGGTCTAAGCGCTGGATTATGTGGGACAATGCTGGTAAAGCGACCTTTGACCGGCTGCGGTGCTTTCAACGCACTGGTGGCGTGTTGCCCCTCTGGCGTATCCCCAAACTGTGTAGAGAGTTGTTGATAGGTCGGGATGGCACTTGTACACGAGGTTACCAGTTGCTCTTGCCCGTGCCCCAGCAAGGCCTTCGCATAATCTGCGTGTATCTTTTGCGTTTCGGGCGAACTGGCGAAGCGAGACACCAGGATCTGGAAGTTATTGACGGTATCGGTGTAATGCTTAGCGGCGAGCTGGCTCTCCGCCAGGTTGTAGTAGGCGGTGGCATCCAGGGCATTGACTTGCGATTGGCAGGTAGCCGTACAGT